>Ga0209500_10000108_pt1 | contig 74697 bp, 74 predicted proteins | sample S_140212_EF_Meta_FD_187323 | JGI IMG/M metagenome (GOLD analysis project Ga0209500, IMG submission 187323) | Freshwater microbial communities from Lake Simoncouche, Canada to study carbon cycling - S_140212_EF_MetaG (SPAdes) (version 2) | ecosystem: Environmental > Aquatic > Freshwater > Lake ... | reverse complement strand
AGAATCACTTCCACCATTTGGTCGGGCGTCCACTTTACTTCAGGTTCTTGAACGACACTCATTTTGTTCCTCCAGTTTCAAATTTCGATTTAATAAATGTTAGTTGTTCTTTAGTAAGAATCCTCAAAGCCTGTTTTGCCTTTTCATTACTATAACCATAGTAACGTTTAACATAATCAAGATCTTTGATTGTATCTTTACGGAGCCAAGGAGAGAATCTCTTCTTAGTCCTCAGAATATTTATAAAAAAGTCATACTGCATCTTTTTAGGGAGGAAATGATACTTATTCATTTCATTTGCAAACATCAGACAATCAATATGCCCAGAGAGACAGCGATTGATAATATATGGGGCATAGTCCTTCTCAAGAGAAGGATCTTCATCAATCAGATGCTTCTTCGTCTGATTGATCGAGTTTAACCAGTCCTTCAATTCCATAATTAAAAAGTAAGAGTTCTTTACGTTGTTTTTGATCACGCATATATTCACCAACTGAACGCATTGTATAAGTTAGATCAAACTCAGCAGCATTCCAGTCCTTAAATCTATCCTTCACAAGTTGATCAGAATTATAACTCACCAACTGATTCATATTATTATTATCACAATCAACAGCAAACTTATCGTGATCAAATCCCTTATGCATTGATCCTTTATTCCCATAAAGATTATCCTTAATATCATAAGGAGGATCAAGATACATAAAAGCACCTTTATTTCCGTCCATTAGATAATCGTAGGAGTAATTAGTGATCCGCCATTTGGCAATAATCTCAGAATACGCAGGAAGTTTTTCGATACAACGCAAAGAGAAGTTAGAATTACTTGCCTGCGCCGAAAATGAAGAACTCTCAGTAAGACCACTAAAAGAACACTTATTTACAATGTAAAATGCTACGGCACGATCAAGACTAGATGCCTCTAGGTTATTAACCAATTCCTTTGATTTCAAGAAAAGATCTTTTGCCAGTTCTGGAGTATTATTTGCTGATTTAAGATCAGTAAGTCTATCTTTAAGATCCACACCAAATATCTGGAGTTGTTGCCAGAAGTTTACCAGCGGTTCATAAAGGTCATTCACCCAAATACCCAAGTTTGGATACTTCTTTGTGATATGAATTGCAACACTTCCTCCACCAAGAAATGGTTCTCGGAACTCATCATAGTCTCGTAGATCTGGAAAGTATTGATCCATCTTGATGCAGGCACGGGACTTGCCACCAGGGTAGCGTAACGGAGTTTTAAGAGATTTCATACTCATACCAATTGCTCAATTAATTCATAAAGTTTAATAGAAAAATCTTGCTTCTCTATTGGAGTAACATTTTTTGCCAAGAAGGTAATGTCACTATAATCAACACGAAATGCAACTGTTGCATCTTTAACAACAGTATGCTTCATACATGCATCCCAACTACAAATACCAACGGTATAATTTGTAGTATCCCAAAGAAGCATATAATCAAAAGTTTTTTTAGGAAGACCTAAATTATTACCCTGAAAATTTTTCAATGTAATTTCTTTAGTGTATGGGACTGTTTTTTGAAATAATCCATCCATGCCTTTGGATTCATAATAAAGAGTATCTACAATACCATAAAAATCTCTACCATTTTCTTTGTCTCCAACATATTGCAATTGACCTCCACTATACTTGGCAATTGCAATTTCCTGAACTTCTGCTCGCAATGGGCGTGTTTGTTGTCGTTTTAAACCATCAGTAGATTTAACAACCCCAAAGATGGAAGGAAAATCAAATAATTCAGGATTGATCATAATTAGGTTTGTGATACTTCAAATATTCCCAAAAAGTTAATTTCATTTCTTTATTAGTCATTCCGCAATGCTTTGCTGCTTGCGGAAGATTCATTTTAGAATAAAAGAGTGCTTCATTTGCCTCCTTTACATTTTCGGGAGTAGTTTTTACTGGTTCATCTCTCAGTTTCTTATAACTCACTGGAACTCACACTCAACCATTATTTCAGTTAATGCTGCTAAGAGGTTAATTTCTTGGTCAGCAACAAATGCAATCTGATATTGATACTTAGCAATAACAAGAACAGCAGCAGGTATAGTTTGGGGTGAAAGATGAGTATAACAGGCATCATAAATCCTGCGAAGAATGATAGAAGAATCGTTGTCCAAGTTGGCAACAACCCACTTTCGGACTTCAGAAAAGTTCTTATCTTTGAGGTGAGTAATGAGATCATTTACGGCAACATCAGAGAAGGATGCAAGAATACCACTATCAATCTCACCGCCAACAGAATACCTCTGACATTCATTGAGAACTCTACGCCAATCGGGGAAGTGCTTGTTAATCAGTTCGGCAAGGACCTTAGGATCATATCGCACACCTTCCGCATCCAGGATGTCCTGTAAACGCTTGAAGAAAGATCCCGCCAACTGAGTTTTTTCTTTTCCCTTAATACCGAACTCGACCACAGCACATCGGGAGTGGAGAGGTTCGATTATTTTGTTTTTGTAGTTGCAGGTAAAGATGAATCTGCAGTTACCAGCAAACTCCTCAATAAACGCCCGTAGGAGGAGTTGTACGTCGTTCCCTGTGTTATCTGCTTCATCAATGATAACGACTTTGTGCTTAGCATCTGACGAAAGTGAGACGGTCGAAGCAAAGTTCTTCGCATTGTTTCTGACAGTATCAAGGAATCTACCTTCGTCGGATCCATTGATAACATAAAAATCCACTCCCAATTCATTACATAGTGCCTTTGCTACTGTAGTCTTACCCACACCAGGAGGACCACAAAGAAGCATATTTGGTATTTCGCCTTTATTTAGAAAATCACTAAAGGTCTTCTTAATATTCTCTGGGAGAATACAATCTTCAATAGTCTTTGGGCGATACTTTTCCACCCAAATAAAGTTACTGCTCATTTCCACTCACTCATAATACTCCAGTCTTTCCTAATATGAGAATAATTCAAATAGTCCCAAAAAATATTTTGATAATCTTCAAAGTCCCATTCTTCATCGTGACCATCAAATTTTATAAGGTCTTTCCATAACTGAAAACATATTCCAAAAAGTTTCATAATCAAATCCAATCAGGTTTCCGTTCTGGACGGCGAAGATAATTATCGCACACCCAGGGTTTAGATGCAACATACATTTTGTATGCTGTTGGTGTATCAATACTATCATCAAGTTTATATTCATCAGGCATTGCCCGAGTGAATTCTTTTACATTAGTATGCTCAGAAATGGAAATCTTAGCATTGTTATGAAAGATTACCATTGCTTCTTCCAGAGTACTCAAACAAGAGTGCCGTTTCTGATACCGATGTTCGTACTCAAAGCATAAATGTATTCCGTGTGTAATCAACCAGGCAAGATTGTAGTGATTATCTGCAGCCCATTTGGTGCAGGGATGATTACGAAAGGCACCCTTTACTGTATTGTAAGGAGTGCCGTCTGCTTTATTAATTGTGCCCCAATCACAATACCACTTAGAATAGATGATAGAGACCATCTGACAGGTCTCTAGGGGCATTTTCACGACGTGCTTATCAGGAAGTACTTGAGCAGACTTACTGGGAGACACGTCAGTTACAAAGATGTTCATAATTAAAAACAGAACTTTTTCACATAATAACGAACTTGCTGTGGTTTATCCTCTAACCAAAATGCTTCGTGCTCTTTCATCCTAGATCCTCGACCACCACTTGCTTTAAGGGCGTTTTTAATATCTTGGATTTTATTCGAAGGTAAAGGCATATTCTTTGCAGAAAGACCTAAGTTTTGATTACTCTTGCATATTTGGGCAGCATGAGTTGCTTCGTGATAAACAGTTTCTTCAACATAATAATTAGGATCAAATCCACTTTTTTTGATGTTATTCGTGCAGATCACAAATTTTTTGGGGAAATCTACATAACCAAAGAGATTTGATTTCCTACAAAACTCAACATTTTCATGAATATGAAACTTTGCAGAAATCAAATCTTGAATTAGTTGTTGTCCTGTAGGACTCAAATAATGTAAAAAAATCATCAATTGAAAGTTGAATCAGGTTCCAGAGCAATATAATACTGTAGATTGTGCTTAGAATTCGTGAACTGTGACAGAAGTTTTTGTGACACAACCACGTCGTAGGAACCAGGAATGATCTTAATGTTTTCAACTTTGAAGTTGAAAGTGAACTCCTGATCCGTTTCACCAACTACAATAGAGTATTCGTTAGAAGTATCATTCTTCTTATCACGAACCACCAAACGAATCACCCCTGCTTCACCAACTGCAGAAAAGTCAGGAAGTTGATAAACTGCTGCCGCCTTGACCAATTTTTCTAAAGAAGCACTCTCAAGTTGAAAACAAACGTCCTGAGACGGTAGTTGAATTTCCTTATCTGGAGGAGAAATGATCACATTAGGGTCCGCATAGAAATACTTAACCCTACGCTTACCCTCACGAATAGTAATGTAGGAATCCTCAGAAAAATCCAGATCAGGATCTTGGTGAAGACTCAGACCATTCAGAAACTGATTCAGATCATAGATAGCAAAATCACGGGGAAACTCTTCAGTAATATCTGCTTCAGCAAGAATATTCTTCGCAACAGAAATCGTGCGAAGACGAGTTCCCTTCTTTACCAGAATTGAATTGTTAATTCCAGCGAAGTTTTTGAGAATAGTCAGAGAGTTATCAGAAAGTTTCATAATTTGATTTCGAAGTTTCATCATTAAAACCAGCAAAGTGGTATAGAAGAACACCATAATGGATAATCTTCAGTGCGTCAAGACGGGACATTCCATCCTTCTTACCAAAACGAGAAGAATACTTGATGAGATTATCACGACAGAAAGGAACACCATCACCAATCGCATCAATCATATCCAGCACCTGAACCTTGGACTTTTCAGATGCATAATGTGCATTATACGTACTTACAATATAATCATTCACTGCCTTCAGAGTTTCACCTTCACCAAACTTCCAAAAATGTTCTTGAGTTAATTTTTGTGAGGTAACCGCATTCAAATTGAATGATTGTGAACCAATAGTCGTGCTATGATTATTCCCAAATGTTACTGCAGCAACAGGTCCTCCAAAATTAAAAACATCTGGAGAAGAATGTGGATTTCCAGTTAGACTAAAACCATCATCTTCCCAATAGTTATTTGTATTAAATGAAATATGATCTTCCCCCATTCCACCAGGAAGATTAGATCCAATATAAGTTATACTATCGTTTTTTTCAGGAATTTCAGACATAAAATTTCAAAATAAAGGACAAAGAGGGAGGAACATTACCTCCCCATATTATATCAGAAAGGAGCAGGTTCGTCAAGATCTGGAAGAACTTCATTTGACACCACAGTAGGCATCTTAAAATCAGCATCAACCTTATCATACAGTTCCAAGAACGCTTGCTTTGTTTCATCATCAAAGCGATTCACACAAACTTGAATTGCCTTTGCCTTATCAGCAAAGATACTATAAGCACGAATGATATGAACGAGACGGCGGGTGGAGATAATTTCTTCAATACCACCATCATAAAAAGTCTTACGAATCACGTCACTCCAATCAACCAGTCGCTTGCAGAAGTCACGGTCTTCTACACCAAGATCCAAAGCAACGCCTTCCAGGATCCTCTGCTCTGTAGCAGGGGCAGGATAGGATTGCTCAAACGTTACGGGAAAGCGTTCTAGAAAGGCTTCGTTGAGCACGTTAGTTCCAATGAACCTACCATCGTCCGAACCTTTGCCCTTAGTATTGGCGGTTGCGATGATGTTGAATCCACTTGTTGGTTTAATGAATGCACCAATCTTTTTAAGGAAAACTCCCTTTCCTTCCAGGATGGATTGGAGACAGAGAATTTTATTACTTGCGAGGTCGATCTCGTCAAGGAGCAATATAGCACCTCGTTGGAGTGCTTCGATAACGGGACCGTTGTGCCAAACAGTTTCGCCGTTAATAAGGCGGAAACCCCCAATAAGATCATCTTCATCAGTTTCAATTGTAATATTTACACGAATTAGTTCGCGCTTAAGTTGAGCACACGCTTGCTCCACACTAAACGTTTTGCCATTACCCGAAAGACCCGTAATGAATGTAGGATAGAAGAGATTGGAAGAAATAATTTTCTTAATGTCGTTAAAATTACCAAACTTGACGAAGGTATCATCTTTATCAGGAATAAGATTTTGTTCCACAACAGGAAGGGCAGAAGGTGCTTGATAGGTGCGTTCGATTTGCTCTACCTTCTCTTGCGTCACTTCAAGATTCCAACGACCACGATCAGTCTTAAATGGTTCTAGGCGACGAGTCACAGTCTGATAATTAATACTGCGAGAAGCACAATATCCACGAATATCACCAGAACTGAATTCGGAACCGAAGAGTTCTTTTAGGTCAGCAAACAGTTGATCGTCAGTCACAGAAATTTTGCGGGGCATGATGTAGTTAGGTGGTTTTGTCTTGAACTCTTATATTATACCAACAAAAAAGGGGGCAGTCGGTGCCCCCGTGACAGTTTGGAAAGTGGTCAGGCAACCAATTCTACAAACTCACCAAGAACTTTCTTATTCATTTTTTTACTCCTCAAACTCTTCACAAAGGCAGTTTTAATTTGAGTCTTGGTTGCATTTTCAGCAACTTCAAACTCAGTATCATTTGCCAGGGCAGAAGCAGAAAGACCAAAGTAGGTATGATAACCAGAGTTCTTAATAGAGAAGGTTTTTTCTTTCTTCCAAGAAGAGGTAATTTTATCATAATCCGTGCCAATATACCCAGTATAACGGCGAATAAAGTTATTGGCATCACGTGATTCCAAAATTCTCATACCAATAAAATTGACAGTAGGAAATTTATCACGAAGATTGTGAAGTAGAATATCGGTAAAACCAAACCATTCAACATCTAGAGAATAAGTATTTCCAGTCTTACGATCACGCAAAAATGCATTACTACAAATTGAATTAAGACCAAGATAAGGTTCACTTTGATGACGACGATTAAACTCTTTATGATACTTTAAAGGTGCTGCTTCACCATCAGTTAGAATTACACACTGAACTTTCTGCAATTTATTCTCTTTTTGGAAAATGGGAAGAATTTCGTGAAGAGCAACTAAAGACTCATTTAAAGGAGTTCCCGAAAGACTCAGACCAACTGGAACAGCATATCGAGAATAGTATTCATCACTAAAACTGCGGGCAATCCTGTAGATATTCAACATCTGATCTTCTAAAGTTTTACCATTTATCTTACTGGTAAACATATTCATCAGAGAAAAGTGTTCGGCAATATGAATTGATCCATCTTTTTTCTGATACAAAGGTTGGGATATAATTGATGTATTATTTCTATCATACTTAAAAACTGGATAATCATTCGTAAAGGCATAAACTTCAAAAGGAATATTAACTTTTTTACAGAACCAAATAAGATTAAAAAGTTGCTTCACAGTATCCAACATCACACGACTCATCGAACCAGACCAGTCTAGAATGAACACCAGACCGTGATTCTTGCCGTTTGCAAGGGTTGTAACCTTACGGAACAGGTCTTCATTGTATTTGTATGTATGCAGTTTAGAGCAGTCTAGAACGCCTGTGCGGGCAGTTGTGGCACGAGCATAACTATCTGCTGCCTTACGACATTCAAACTCCTTTACAAGATAGTTAACTTCCTTCTGTGCCGAACGCTTAAACTCACGAAAATCTTTATCTACCTCACCAAAGATTTCTTCATGGGAATATTCAGTATGATGCAGATATGATGCCCAAGATTGCTTGCACTGATTGTGAATCTCAATATTATTTACGATGATTTGATTCACATTCAATTTTGGAATCTCCAAATAAACATTTTCCCAACCATCCAGATTCACAAGATCTTTGAGTGCTTTTTCAAGATTACCAACAGTCTTGACTCCAGGTTCAGATGTTTCACCACCTTGCTCACTTTTAACTTTTTGTTTTTGTTGTTGTTCTTGAGATTTCTGTTCGCCAGTTTGATCAGAACTTGCACCATCGCCACTCTCTATTTCAGGTTGGTCATTGTCAACTTCCTGTTGATCTGAGAAATCAGAAGCAGGAGAATTTCCACCAGATTGTGGAATTTCATGAGAATCTAGATTGATTTTAGTTTCTTCCTGCTGCTTTTGCTTACAATACTTATAGAGAACCTCAGCAGCATCTAGTGCCTCACTAAAGGTTTCTGCCGTACCGATTTGGTCAATAATTTCCCACTCTTCTACCGTAAAATTGAGAGAGAGAAAATTACCAACTTTAAAATAAAGATTCGCACGATCAGCAAGATTATAAGTAGAAGTATCTTCATTCTCTAACTGAAAGAAGTCCTCATCGTTTAACTCCTTATAACCATTAAAGAAAGTTTTAGCAAGTCCAGCATATTTACGCTTCATCAACTTCTCAACCCGTGCATCCTCAGTCACATTCACAAACTGAGGGGGGATTTTGCGTGTTTTAGACCAGTCAATATCATCGGTAAAAATTGAATGCCCGCACTCATGGGCTACAAGCAAATCATAAACATTATTGCTTGCCTTCTCCCACATCGGGAGAGTAAGAACTCTGGTATGGACATTAAAGCAAGCAGTTTCTACTTTTTTATGTTCAACAACAATATCTTCTGTCGCCAGAAGACGAGCAAGCATTCCTTTTACTTCAAAATTGACAGACATTGGTGTTTTTTGAACTGACCGTATTATACAAAAAAAGGAGGTCTTGCGACCCCCCAGTGTGCCAGTTTAGAAAGTGGTTTTATGATCAGCGATTATTCTTGTCTACATTTTCCAGATGTTTTCTACGTCTTTTAGCACGAGCAGCGGCCTCATCTCGCGCTGCAGCGGCAAATGCTTTTGGATTTGCTTGAATTGCCGCACCAACTGCATTTTGCTGCTCAGCACGTCTTGCTGCCTCATCTGCTGCAGGAGCACCTTCAACAATACTCTCTATCCACTCTCCACCCATGTTTGCCATGATTTGGAGTGCTGCCTCTTCATTATCAGCATATCCTTCATTGATTAGATGTGAGAGAATGATGTCGTAGAGGTCAGTTTCTTCTTTTCTTATGACATTTTTCATTTTTGGTCCTTTTATTGTTCCACCACCTTTAGGTCCACCCTCAGCATCTCGCATATCATAAGTATCCGATATTCTAGGACCCCTACCAGTTTCCTGTTCATAAACATTCAAATATGCTTCTTGAAGATTGCGAATATCTTGGGAATTCATCTTACAACTACTTTTTAGTTATTTATAAAAAAAGGGTGCCTTTGGGCACCCGAGTGGACAGTTTGGAAATTGGTCCTCTTTCAAACACCTTTTACTTTTGTGCGTGGGACAAATTTCTCCCAGTTGTCTCCGTGCTTTTTCTTCAATTCCTTAACTCTATCATTTGCCCTATGGGCATCCGCAAGACTATGAGTGTTTCCAGGACTATCTGGATCCATAGATTCAACAATACTCTCTTTCCAATTGTCACTCATATTTGCCATAATAGCAAGGGCCGCTTCATTTGTATCAGCATAACCTTCGGCAACCAGGTGCTCCAAAATATGCTCAAACATATCTTTCCCACCCTTTTTAGGAACTTTGTTTCTTACTTTAAGTACCTGGCGGCCACCTTCTGCCCTCTCTTCCTGAGAAGCACCAGGTCTAAAAGGACCCATCATTAATCTACTGTGTCTTTCAACCTCTGCTTCTGGTCTTCCTCTTTTTTTATCAGCTTTACGTTGTTCTGATTCACGTGAAAGTGCTTGTAGGCTAGTGTTTCTACCCTCATCGAGTTGAATATAATGCTCATACATCTCATCCCAAGTATAATCACTCAAATCATAACCTTCTTCGAGAAGATTATTGACCCAAGACTCGAATTCTAGTTTTTCTCTAATATCGTTATCATATACTGCAAGATATGATTCTTGAAGAGTGCGAAATTCTTTTGAGTTCATCTTTACAAAAATACTTTTTCAATTATTTATAATCCTTGTCTTTTTTGAGATTGTTTTTGCATTTGTGTTATTCTTGGAATATCCTGAGACAAAGGAGATTTTGGTCTGTAGTTAGTATGCTCGGGATATTTTAAAAGATGAGCTTCGGCACCTATTGCATCAGCAACTTCAGTATTTCCACTTGCCTTTGCTTTAGCATATCCAGTTTTTGTCATTTGAATTGCTGCCTTCCTACTATCATAGTTTGGGGCATTTTCAATATCTGCTTCTGAAATAAACTGTTTAAAGGTTTTCACTTTTGTCCGTAATATGCTCTTTGTTTTGCAATCGTTTTATTTGCGATATTCTGAGTTCCTTTATATCCAGGTTTTTGTTTTCCTGCTTTTACTAACCACTCATCAGCATCTTGTGCTTGGGATCTCATTTGATCATCCTTCATATCTGCAAAAGAAGGAACATCATAATCTGGTTTTTGGAATATACTTTTTGCAGTAGCTGGACCATAAGGTTTCCTAGTAAGACTTCTAGGTGGAGTATATGGTGCTGGTTCTTGTTTTGGTTCTTTTTTAGGTCCAAAATTAATATTATAATCTCCTGGTGTTATTCCACCACTAGAATTAGAACTACCAGAATTAGAAGTAGATGAAGGTTTTGCTGCCATATTTTTCTGCCCAAGAGCAATAACTTGATCTTTACTCATTCCAGATTTTTTCATTTTAGCATTACCACCACCTGCTTCAAAATCAGTCATTTCAACAATACTATCTCTCCACTCTTCACTCATATTGACCATAATAGCAGTTGCTGCCTCTTCGGTATCAGCATATCCTTCATCAAGAAGATGTGAAAGGATTACATCATAGAGGTCAACTTCCTCAATCTTCATTCTATCTGCAGATCCTTGTTGAACTTTTGCAGTATTGTACCTAGATCTTTCATCTGCAGTAGGACCTGCTCCAACTCTAGATTGCTTATAAAGACCACGATCAATCGTTGTATCACCTTTAGAAATTTTTTCTCTTTGCGCTGGAGTAGTAGTCGTAAATGTTCCAGGAACAGGTTTGTTTGGTCCAACACCAATATCAGTTCCAGGTATAGACAATGTTGGTTTTACTTTTACAGAACCAGGAACACCACCTTTTTGTGCAAGGACTTCTGCTTCATCAAGTTCTTGGGGAGCATAAACTTGAGTATAAGCTTTTTGAATAGCACGAAGTTCTTGGGAATTCATCTTAAAACTACTTTTTTAGGTATTTATAAAAAAAGAAGCATCTCTTTGATTGAGACGCTTCTTAAGATTCTTCATTCTTTTTTTCGCTTGGCGAATTGCCTGAGGTTTCTTCTTCCCCTTGTCGGGACGACGCGACGGGTGGCGTCCACTTTCCCAGATTTTGTGGTGGGCCATAGATCCAACGGTCTAGTTTAGACAGCATTCTATCTATAAAAATATCAATCCTATCGGGTTCGTGTGCCACTTTAAAAATCGTCCCTATGATTCAGTTTTATAAGAAAATCCACCTTTCTTATCAAATCTAATAACATTATCAAACTTATCGTGAAGTTCAGACTTATGAGATATCACAAAGATGTTAGCATCTTTAATCACATAACGAATGATCTTAAGAAACTCATCAGTTCCAAATCCATCAAGAGAACTATCAAATACCTCATCCATAATCAATAGATTTGTATTTACAGAGTTCTTCAATCTTGCAACTTCTCTCCAAGTAAAGAGTAGAGATAAGTCTACTCGCATTTTCTCTCCCTCAGAGAATGAGGAATATGAGAAGTTTTCGTGAATAGGAGATTGAATAGATTCATTGAATTCCTCATCAAGATTAAAGTTAATATAGAAGTCCATCATCTGAAGATAACGGTTAACTTGCTGATTGATGAAGGGAAGATATTTTTTGATGATCTTCGTCTTTACCCCATCATCTTTAAGAAGAGAGTATGCAAAATCATAATAAACAACCTCATCCTTCTTCTTTGAAAGACTCTCAAATGTTTTTTGCAGATTTTCTCTAAACTCCTCTAACTTTTCATGCTCAGTATTTCGATTTTCAAGTTGTTCGGTAATAGTTTGAATTTCAGATTCAAGATCTCTGATCTGTCGCTGATTGAGTGAAATCCTAGTATTGTTTTGAGAAATCTCATGATTGAGTTTCGTTATCTCCTTTGAAAGTAAGGTGAATTGACGCTCCCTCTCTTCTTCCATCTTGATGGTATCTTCAAGGTCTTTATAACCAGATTGCAATTCCTTTGCTTTATTTTGAGCATCTGCAATTCTATCTAGGCGGAATCTTTCATCAATATCCTGAGTGCAGGTAGGGCATACCGTATTTTCTGTAAAAAATTTATGTTCTGTAGTGATAGCAGATACTTTCTGAGAAATTTTACCTTTCAGATTTCCAAGTTTTTTAAGTTTATCAGCAGCACCATTTACTTCTTCAAGTTCTTTCGTAAACTTAAAGATATCCTCTTCAGTAATAGAATTCTCACGCATATGGATATCAACTTCACCCATAAGTTGAGATACCTTTACCTTACGATTTTCGATATTTTCTTTACCGCGATTTTCCAACTCTTCGATAAAGTTTTTCTGCATTTTCTCCTTATCTTTGAGATTTTCTTTACGAGACTCTAAAGATTTGATCTGTTCTTTCTCTATACGAATCTTATCTTTGATAAGAGCGTTCATTGCAGAGAAGATACGAATATCCAACAGATCTTCAATAACTTCACGACGATTTGCCGTAGCCAATTGCATAAAAGGTACAAAATTACTAGAACCCAGAATCACAATCTGTGTAAAAGACTTATAATTGACCTTGAGAATATTTTCTTCTAGAATTTTTTGATTCGCACGATCATCTGCTTCCTTATGAAGTTGATTACCATTAACCTCAATATCAAAAATATTCGGTTTAATTCCACGACGAACAAGATATTCTTTATTGTTTACCGAGAACTCAATCTCAACCAAACAATCCTTTTCGTTGGTACTATTGGGAAGTTGTGGTTTATTGATTTTACGAAACGGGCGATTGAACAGCACAAAAGTAAGCGCATCCAATACAGTGGATTTGCCTGCACCATTTGTTCCGATAATTAGATTTGTATTATGTTTTTGGAAATCTATTTCAGTCCAGTTATTACCAGTACTTAAAAAGTTCTTCCATTTTATCGTCTTAAAGGTTATCATTCAGATTAGGAGGAATAACAATGTCGTTTGAAGTAATCACTGCATATTTGTAATTATAGCGTCTACAAGTCATTATGGCAAGTGCGCCATCCACTTCCACAACTTCCATTTCTTTCTCATCTTGATCTTCAAGCATTAGAGCATATCTAAAGGCATCATCCTCTTCCTCAAAGAGAAAAAGAACTTTTTCACCGTATCTATTCTGAACGGCATATGCTCCATCGTCCTTTTTATCTTTAAGAGTGAGAAGAAACATTACTCAACTTCGCAAGCTTGCCTATAAAGATCTTGAAAAATTCCTTTGATGATATTTTTATCATATTCAAATTCTGCTTCATCAATATAACGATTTAGAATTGAAATAGTATTTTCTTCTTCATCAACTTCAAACTCCGCACTTTCCTGAATATCAAAGTTTTCAATAATCTTGAGTTCTTGGACACCTGCAGTATAAAGTTTATCAATAAACTTTTCAAAAGATTTTGAATTTGATTTTTTACGAACAATAACCTTAACAATCTTGTTTTCATACTCAGTTGCATCAAACATTTGATAAGGAGTATCCTCATAGTAAATATTATAAAATAATTTATGAGGATTATTTACTGGAGTATGAGTGAGAGTTTCGGTATCAAAGATATGAAATCCACGAGGATCATTCACATCATTCCAATACATCTCATAAGTATTTCCAAGATAAAAGATTTTTCCATTATCAGAACGAGTATGATAATGTCCAGAGAATACTTTAGTAAACTTATCAAAAATATTTGCATTCATTCCGTGTTCTTCCATCACAAGATTGCGATTAACACGGAAACCTTGAAGTTCCAAATGCCCCATTGCAATCTTTGCTTTGGACTTTTTGATTTGATTTAAGGTTTCATCATAGTTCTCACTACAAATCCAGGGAACCATCATAATGTCTAGACCACAAACTTTAATGGTTTGTGGAGAACTATAGGTACGAATATTTGAATACGTCTGAAGTAAAAGACTAGGAGAGTTTACACTATTGGTATTCTTATAATAACAATCGTGATTACCTATAATCATATGAACTTCATAGTTTTTAAGAGGTTCAAATACTACACGCTTTGCCCACTCTAAACTTTGATAATCAATTGACTTACGACTATCAAAGGCATCACCCATATGAATGACTGTCTCTACTCCGTGCTCTTCTAGGGCAGGAAAGAAAACATTCTTATAGAAGAGTTCAAAGTGATCGTGAAGATGTTTGGAACCTTTGCGGGCACCGAAATGACTGTCTGTTAAAATTGCGATTTTCATCGATTGCTTCGATATTGGATGTTGTCCTTCATCGCATTATACTCCGAACTGCTGCCAGAAAGCAAGCTGTCGTCAATCATCATAACCTCATCAAAACCAGTTCTTTCAATAATCTTAGTCTTGATTTCCAGTTGTTTCTTTTCTTTTTGTATTCTTCTCAGAAACGCATAGTGAATAATCTGAGTAAAGTAAGCAAAAGGATTTTGAGATCTTTCTGGATTAAAATTATGAATATATTGGACGCAGTTTTCAATACCATCAGAGATCATATCGTCCCTGAACATATAGTTAACAAAATTGGGTTTATATGAAAGATGTGTTGCAATCTTTAAGAAGCATTCGCCTAGGTAGTTGGGAATTCTAGGTTTTCCTTCCCAAGGTCCTGACTTTGGTGGTTCTGTATCGTATTTCTCAACGAACTTTTCCCGTGCTTTTGCAACTTTGCTTCGATATAATATCAATGCCTCTAATAACTCTTTATTGTTTACATAATGCTCTGATTTTTTTTTGGACATAACATTGATCTCTATGGATAAAAAAATATTATGTATATTATAACATACTTTACATAACTTTAATAGCTTGACAAGTATGTGAAATATGTGTATAATACCTTTGTTAGGTTTGAAGATAATAATTTAGATATTAATTGAGATCTTTAAAGATCTTTTCTAGATTCTTACGAGCATCTTCTACAGTAGAGATATATCCCATTTTATCGGAAATATTCACTTTTCCATCTAATTCAATATCAACATCTTCATTGTCCAGATATCTCTTATAGAAGTTAATCATTGATCCTTCTTTAACTTCTGTCATAGTTACGATCTTATCGTATTTAATTACAAACATATCATCATCCGGAATTTCCAACCAAGGTTTTACCTTAACATATTGACCGATATGATTACTGACTATCTTCATGATAACAGGATTGTGAAGAATAATAATAGGATCTCCATCATTTTCATCAACGCATACTAAAGAAAATATTTCTTCACCCGTTACCAATTTAATTACACTATAAAATTCTTCTCCCATTAGTTTTTAAGAGCGACGTTTACAATCTCATAATTGAAGTTCTCTTCATTATAAATTTTAATTCTCTCAATAAGATGATTTAATGTATAATTCTTTCTTGATTTATAACTAATATCATCGGCAATGTCATATAGAGTTGCTTTTACTTTGTTTTCACCTTTTCTAAGAACTCTACCGATTGATTGAAGATTTCTGATTCTCGATTTACTGGGAGAAGCAAAGATAACATTGTGAAGATTTCGAATATTAACACCAGTAGAAAAAGTGCCATAAGAAGCAACGATGATTGCATTATTCTCCTTTTCGGTTATTTCTCTAACTTTTTCCCGTTCTTCAGTTTCTACACCACCATGGACAAAGAAAACATGTCTATCATCAATCTTATCATTATTTATGAGTTCATATAAAGGTTGTCCATGACCTTCGACTCTTGAAAATAAAACAAGAGTATTTCCCTTTAAATCTAGAGCAAGATTTTTGATAAAATTATTTCTCTTTTGATGATTGATGATATATTGAATCTCATCTTCAAAAATATCAAACTTATTTGGAGGATGTTTCAATAGAAGTATTTTGATGTCTAATTTGGCAAGATGTCCCTTTTTCATCAGTTCATCAGTATTGATGATTTTATATGAAGGACCAAATAATCCTTCTAGGACCCACTTATGAGTTTGGGATCCATCTAGTGTTCCAGTGAATCCAAAGCGATATTTTGCATCACAAAGTTTCGTCATTATAGATATTAATGACTTGGATTTAAATTGGTGTGCCTCATCTCCTACGACTACATTAAATCTGGAAAAATACTGCTTGGGCAATTTGTAAATACTTTGCCAGGTAGTAATAATAACTTGGGAATCAGTTTCTCGTTCCTTACCAGCGTATATCTTGTGGCAGTATGAACCAACATCCCATCCATAATCTGCAAAATCTTTATACATTTGTTCTACAAGGGAAGTCGTTGGGACAACTATCAGAATATTTTGTTGTCTCTCAACGTAATATCTCACAACAGAATATATCATCAACGACTTTCCAGAAGCAGTTGGAGATATCAATAATTTTCGATTATGTCGCAAGGCGTCGTATACTCCCTCGACTTGGTAGTCGCGTGGGGCGTGTCTACTGATTGCAGTCATATAATCTTTCACACCTTCCTTTGAGATGTTCTCATTTATCTCAAAAGGAAGTCCATAGAACTTATTGTCTGCAAACTCGTATGTGTATTCGTGATCTTCACAGAATCTGATAATTCTGTCTAAGAGTCCAATATAAATTTCTCTTGTATCTACATTAAACAAATATATGCGACCATCCCACCATTTATTTTTATAAGATGGGGAAAATTTAGCATTTGGAACTTCAAATTGAAATGCGTCTCTTAATTCATAATAGATATGAGGTTCTGCTTGAATAGTTAAATACACCTCATTCTTTTTTGATATAATCAAATGTGACATTCATATAATATCAGTTATAGGTATTTATTGGCAATAAAAAAGAGGCATTTCTGCCTCCCCAATTAATTATATCCAGCAGTAAATCTCATAAACTCAATAGCATTTTTTATTTGATAAGTTCTATTAGAAACTGTCTTAATAATTTCTTCTAAGAACTTAAGCATAATATCATAATATTTTATCTTCAAATCAATTTTAGAAAGTCTTTCATCGGCACTCATATACCTCTCTATTGCGTCCTTCTCCCTCACCTTATACGGAAATGGGTCCTCTACGTAGACCTCTGCTGGTGCCTTTCCTGTGTAGTAGTTGTAGCGTTCTAGACGCACTCTATTATAGGTTTCTCGTGCCTTCTCACGAAGAAGAGTAATTGTATTGTAGATGGTATAGTATTTGGAATGTAGTTGAGGAATTTTTAGTGATTCATCGTGTAGGTTGTCTGGATCGATGACAGAATCTCTCTGCCACATCTCCTGAATTTCATCAAGATTCATAGAGGTTGGTTATTGGTTCCTAGGATATTATAGACAGTATACTTGAAAGATACCTCTGCTGTAAAGTACTGAATATCTGTAAGTGTAGAATCAAAATCAAGTGAAGATAAGGAAACGGGAAATAAGTCTTTAAACTTTACAACAGCATTATCTTTATAGTTACTATTTAAAATGTGCAATGTCCCATCACTAAAAGCATCTTTTGGATCCCTAATTCCATTCTCAATAATTAAATCTGCATATTGTCCTGTTGTTTCTGGATATCCAAGACCAGTTAACCAATTATGAATTGCCATATAGTTTTCTAAATTTTCATCAACAAGAAATCTTAAATTCAAATCTCCATAAGAAAGTTTTTCACCAGGAACATCTAGATCTTTAAGATACGATGGTTGAATATTGGTTTGCAAAGTAATCTCTGGTATTCTTGTAGAATTGCAAAAAAATACTACCTTTGGTTCTTTTGCTAAACTAAACTTAAATCCAACCGGAGATAAGAAGTTTCTATTTTGTATTTGATTTGCTAATGAAGATGCCATCACTTAATCCTCTTATTTTGTTGGTTTAGTTTTTGTAGATACTGTAGGTGCAGGTGAATTTCTAACGTAAACTTTCTGTTTACCAAACTCTTGTGAAGTAATGTTTGGTTTACCCGAAACATCTGCTGCAGTTTGTCTTGCAAGATCAAAACTTGTTGATTTATTATAATCACCAGCGGCACCAAAGTTTCCAGTATCTGAAACCTTAGTAGTTGCCACAGGAGCCTTTGTTCCTGGTGCCCTAGTCATTTGCAAATTTGTCCCAAATGGTATAGATGGTTTGGAACTGGTTTTGGAAGCATAAGGAACCGCAACCAGTTTTGCTTTATCGTGAAACTTATCTCCACTTGCAGTTAATGGTCCTGGAGTATCTGCCTTACTGTAGGAACTTACATTAACTGGTTTCCAACCATATCTACTTTGCTCTGCATCACTATGTGCTCTTTGCGTAAACTTCCCAGTAGATTTATCAAGAGATCCTGGTTGATAGTTTTTATATGCAAGAACTTCACTAGAAGATTTTGGTTTATTAGATTTTGCAACTAAATTCAAATTCTCTATAATATTTGCATCTCTACAAAATTCCCTATAAGATTTCATTTATCTGAGGTTTTTTAGTATTTAGATAAAAAAAGACCCCCCTTGCGGGAGGTCTGAGAAGATATGTGAACCGAGATCACATTAGGTTGTCAACACGAACTCTTCTGTAGTAACGATTAGAGTTCATCTGGATGCGACCTGCACCAGCAGTAGTTCCTTCAGCGAATGGGTTAGCAACAATACCATATCTGGTCTTGAAGCCAATCTTGGGCTGGAAGGTGTCCTGACCAACGGCACGAACCATTTGGAGAGGAACATATGGGCAGTAGAATAAACCAGCATCATAAGGGGAAGAACCCTTATAACCAACAACGTAGTATTGGTTAGAAGCAACGTTTGCCGAATAAGGATCGATATAAACACGATACTTACCTTGGAGGATACCAGCAAAAGTATTGCCAGTGTCATCAACGTTGAGGTTAGCGTTAAGAGCTGGGGTGTAATCAAGAACACCTGCCATGGTGAGTGCCGAAGCAACGTCTGCCGAGCAGAGGATCATGTTACCCTTTCCTCTACGAGTTCTTTGTGCGATTGCGTTAGCATCACGCTCGATTTGGAAGATAAGTCCTTTGAACTTCTCAACTGACCAACGACCGTTGGAGTCAACGTCAAGGTCAAAAGTACCAGCGGTAGCAACGTTTGCTTGAGCACCAGACTCAGCAACGCCATAGATGGTACGGATAACTTCACGGTTGATTTCGGCAAGAATCTCTGTTGAGAGAATGTTTGCCAACTCAGCTTCTGCATTCAGACCGTGGATTGCCTTGAGGTCTTGAGCGAGTTCGAGTGAATACTCAGCTTTCAGAGCACGTGACTTCGCAGTAACGGTGACTTTCTCAATTGAGAATGCCATTTCGTTGAAGTAGTCACCAGCACCTTGACCAAGGTTTTCTGCATCATCAGTTCTCATGCCCTGACCTACGTTGTAGGTAGTTGCAGTTTGACCCGACTCAGGATTTAGAAGACCTGGGTTTGAATTACGTTGAGTAGTAGTACCAAGACCAACAGAACCACTGGTGAATCCGTTAGTAAGATTGAATCCGCTGTCCTGACCAGAGAATGCTGAATCTGCTTCGTTGAACAGAGATTCAGTGCCGGTTTGGTTGTTGTATCTTGAACGCATTGCGAAGATGAGTCCAGTAGGACCGTTCATTGGTTGAACGCCTGCGAGGTCATAAGCGACCAAGTTAGGCATTGCGCGTCTGATCAAGGAGATCAAAACAGGGTCGAAACCTTGCATAGCGCCAGTGCTGCTACCACTAAGACCAGTGCCAGATGCAGTGCTGGTGCTAGTGAAGTTGGTTGGAGCTTCTGAAAGGAAAGTGTGCTCTTCACGGAGCTCTCTTTCTTGGTTTTCGAGCAGGATAGCGGTTACTGATCTGCGATGTGAATCTTGGATCGGATCCATTCCTTGATAATCAAGGATTGGTGCCCACTTCTCCTGCAATTGTTCCGCATTGAACATTTGCATTTGATTTTACCTCTTTAAAAATTGTTGTTGTTTGAGTGTTTATAATCTAAAAATCACTTTTTAGAAACTCTACTCAGAGTTTGTAAATATGCTCCCATAATTCCAGAAACTTCTGGTTGTTGGAGTTGCACATCTGTGCTTTCAGATAAATTCTCTGAGTAATCTCTTTGAGCACTAGTACCTCTAGATGGGAAATAAGATTCCCTTAAAGTTGCCAGTTTCTCACGATATTCTGCTTCACTTTCAAACTCAACATTTTCAGCGAGAGAAGCGAGTTTGTCCTTCTGAGAAAGTGCAAGACCCTCAGCGACATCTGCAAAAATTACATCAGCAACCGACTCTGCTAATCTTCTATTCAGAGCAACATTTCTTTGAATTTGCTCGTTGAGTTTTGACTCCATTTCATCTAGTTTATCTACCATACTCTCGATTACATCATATCTATCTTCAGGGATTGAAACATAATGATCTTCAAAAAGACCCTTCATTCCAGCAAGGAATGATTCGGTCATTTCGGTCTTAAGACCGTGCTCAACTGCGAGTGCATTCTCTTGAATCCACTCGTCAGCAACATACTCAAGATAAGCATCAACACGGTCAGTAAGACCTTCTTTGATTGCTTCGATTTCTTCTACAAGTGCAACTTCATATGCTGCCTGTAGATCTTCTTTAATTTCAGCAACCTTAGATTTGATTGCTGCCTCAAAGATGGTGCGTGCTTTCTCTTGGAATTCCTCAGAAAGCTCCTCACCTGAAAGGAGAGCATTGACATCTTCTTCGATATCATACTCTTCCTTCATTCCACAATCATCTTCATCTTCTTCTTTATCCTCATCTTTCTCATCATCTTCACCCTTTTTCTTCTTCTTTTTCTTGGGTGCGTCTTCTTCCTCATCATCTTCTTCTTTAGCCGCTTCGAGGATTTCTTCTTCTTCTAGAACTTCCTCGTCGGTTTCAACTTCTTCCTTTGCAACACACTTCATTTCTTCTGCTGCAGCAGCTTTTGCATTAACAACATTCTTGACTTGTGCAAGAGTTGCTCCAGGAGTGTTAAGTTTTGCGGAATCATCGTCTGGGCGATAATTATCTGGAGTAGGACCACCCAAATCTTCCCAACCTCCAGTTTGCCCAGGAGCAATACCCGTGGACAACTTTTGCATTGGTTCAGATTGTGCAGCGCCTTTGGTTACTACGTTTTCCATTTCTTGTAAATTGCTACCAACGGACATTTGTTTGATTGTGTTATAATCTATATTTATTTATAATTTAAAGATTTGAAAGAAAATCTTGGAACAATTCAACTTTATGTTCCTGAAGTGTTCTTTCATCAACTAATGTATTAATTCTACGTTGAGTTTGTTCGGCAATCTTTTCACGAAGGATTCCGCCTTCCCAAACCCACTCCTTACCTTCCATAATTCCCTGAACAAAAGCATCAGGAGCGGAAGGATCGGCAACAATATCAGCAGCAGTTGCTAACATGAAATCTTCGCCAACAATTTTATGACCTTCATTGGTCATACGAAGAGAACCAACACCACGAGAAGAAACACCAAGGCAAACACCCTCACCAATGAGAGATTTTGCAATCTTACCCATTGGTGTTTCAAGAAGTTGTGCCTTACCAATGAAATTGCATCCTTTTTGTTCGAGGGAAACAATTTTATGAGAAACACGATCAAGATTGACGGTAGGTCCATCAGGATGACCGAGTTCTCCAAGAGCACGACCTTTGCAAATAAATGATTCATTATATCTTGCTACTTCACGAGCAAGAGTTTGCATTGGATACATTCTGCCATTACGATTGCAGATATCACCTTGAAGGAAAACTCCTTCAATGAACATTTTCTTTTGAGTACCTCTTCCCTCGGTGATGAACTTAACCTGGGATACTTCTTCTGTGATGAGTTTCATTTTAGTTTGTGAATGCTACTTGATTTGCTTTAATTGCACTGTTTGTCCAAATAACATCTGTTGGAAGTTTTTGTAAAAATTCAACAGAGTATTGGGGAATAGTGAAAAAATTAGTCGTTGCTGCTCCCACTCTTGTATTGATTCCAACGGTAATAGAACCGCTGGTTGCATTACATAAACGAACACAAGTTGCAGAACTAATACTTGTTGCTGCACCAGATGAAGTTCCTGTTGTTTCTTCAGTAAGAATAATCTTAGTAATTTGCATTATTCTTGATCCTCTGAGGTGTCTTCAGTTTCATCAAACATTGTTGAAGATACTAAAGGTCTTGCAGTCTCAATTCTCTCCGCAGCTTTAGCAAATAAAACTTGTTTAATTTTATCGCTAACATCTGAGGCTGAAGAATCTGTTGCAATCAAATCGATGATTTCTTCCATAAAATTAGGTATATGTCTATCTTCTATTTATATTTCAGCTTTCTTGGCATCTTTTTGCATATCAGCATCAGATTGTTGGTCAATCGTTGGTTCTTGTGGAATTTGTCCCATATCCATACCATTTTGACCCATTCCTTCCGTTCCATATCCAGTTCCTTCTGGTGCTGCTGGAGGAAGTGGTTGACCTGTAATCGGATCAATCGTAGATGGATCTGGTAAAGTGCCATCTTTAATCTCTTTTTCAATCTGTTCATCAATCTCAATAATTTCAGAATCAGTTTGACGAAGAATTCTTTTGCGAACATATTCTTGAGAAAAATATTTTCCAATATATGGTTCAATAGTTGCAAGAGTTGCTAATCTTCCATTTACTAGTTCAGATTCTTTTAGTTCTGCAAACTGATTATCATAAAGAAAATCATATTGTATATGGTCCGACATCATATCCCAGTCTTCTGGAGAAATAATATTCTTCAAAATAAGTTGAGTACGAAGCATATCATTAAACATTTGAGAAAATCTTTTCCTCAAACGTCCAACAAATTTTGAAAACTTAAGTTCATCCCTAAGAATTTCGGAAGAACGACCTAAATTGAATCCACCATCGGAAGCAATTCTAGATTCTGGAACTCCAAGTGCTCTGTAAAGTTTCTTTTGGAAATATTCAATATCAGCAAGTTCTCCAAGATTCTGTCCTCCCGGAAGAGTGGTAATTTCTGTGCCACGACCACCTTCTCTACGTGGAAGCCAGAAATCCTCTAGCATCGACATAAACTTGCGATCATCACGTACTTCACCAGTGTTTGCATCATATACAAGTTTATTGCGATAACGGTTCATAACCTCTTTAAGGTATTGCTCCGCCTTTACCTTGGGTAGATTACCTACATCAATGTAAAAAATACGTCGTTCTGGTGCTCTCGATAATCTATAGATAACCAAAGAATCTTCAATCATTCTAAGTTGATTGAGTGCTTTAATTGCTTTATGGAGATATGAGAGTATAGTTCCTTTATTTCTATCGACTAGTCCAGAAGTGCAATAAGAAATGGAATCCTTTGCTATCTTAATTGCCTTTTGTCCACCTGCACCAGATATCATCCCTGTTGGATAATTTGGAGTTGGTGTGTACATAAAATACTCATCAATCTCAACATTTATAGATTTCTCATTTTGATGAATAGTGTTGAGTGTGACTAAATCTTTTTTGGAAGGTTTCTTCTCTTGGCGAATATATCGCATCTTCATCGGATCAATATACCTCAATTCTTGAATTCCAAATTGAGGATTTTTGGTATCAATAACTTTCAAATAATAAACTCTTCCATCAATATACCAGTTTCTAAAAATCTCATGGCACTTTCTGTCAAAGTCCATGATTTCTTTTATATATTTAAATTCGTTTCTAATAACTTTTTTTAAACTATCGCTTGCGTTAAGATTGGATAGTTCGATTTCTACTGGAGAATCATATAAATCACTTACCAATGCCTCATTTACAACATCCTCAATGGCACCATCACACTCTGGATGAATTGCCATTTCACGATATCTCTTAATCAGATCGTGTTCTGTGCGATATACTCCCTCAATGTCAACATATTGTCCATAAAAACCACTAGCAATATAGTTATCAACCCCGTCGTCATTGTTAGGTGGGACGGGGGATACTATTGATGGTGATTTTTTTGGTTCGTCAATAGAAAACCCAAAAAGTTTTGCCATAGTATAATCTGTGAACTCTTGTTATATTCTATTTAGTTGATGTCTTGACCACCTGCATTAGCAGCATTTCCTTTAACTGCTTCCCACCATTGAACTTGAAGTTCTACGGTAAATTCTTGAATACCTTGAGAATCATATGAAAGATCGATTGGTGCAACCTGAGTTGGGAATACATCATAGAAATGATATGCTCTCAAAGTTTCTCCAGTACGATCAAGTTGGTAAACGTATGCGTCTGCCTGATATGATGCTGGGTTTGTTAAACCAGTGTTATCAGAAACTCTATTGATTTTATTCATCCAGTTCTCAAATGCGGAACGGATTGCAAAATCAGTATCATTAATAACAGTTACGGTCCAAGAATCAAAGGTTCTATCTCCAGCAATTTTTAGAACTCTTCCTCTAAAAGGAACTTCGATCTGAGCAACGTTGGAAGCGGGAAGATTTGCACCTTTTACCAAAAACCTTGCTTTATCAAGAACTGCAGCATCTGCCTGAGCAGCATCTGGAAATGAAAGTACAACCTCAAAGAGGTTTGAGCGAGCACCACCACCAGTAAGCTTACTCTTGAAGTCGGTAATCTTTCTTAAAGGGGGTGGATTTAGTTGATTTCTAGTTGCCATAGTTGTTTAAACCTCTAAGTTAATTAAACTGATCCGATTACTTCTTCAAAAGCAACACCAGTTCTGGTGGCAATGAAGGTTAGACCGATGAAGTTGATCGATCTTGCAGGTTTAATGTAAATATCAGCAACAAATTCGTTACTGTCAATAACTGCAGCGGTATTGTTTGTTTCATCGCAAATAACAACATAATCAAAAATACCCCTCTTAGATTGAACATCGCGGAGGAATGGTTCAATGATATTTACAAAGTTAGTTCTTGTGATCTCATCGTTGAACTCGAAAAGTTGATCCTTTGCCGCAAAACTGATAGCATCTTCAAGATAGATGAACAAACGTCTAACGTTTATTCTATCAAATGCTGAAGATTTGCCATAACCAGTCTTATCACCAAACAGAATAATACCAGATCCTGGTGAGAAAATTACTGGGTTAATTCTATTCGAATATAATTTATCTCTTTGAACTCTACCTGGATTGTATGCAAGTTTAACCGCATTTAAGATAGCACCCCTAGAGGTTCCTGCTGGTGAGAACCATGGGAATTGGTTGATATCATTTCTAGCGCAGGTTCCTGCAATGTCACCATTCAATGGAACATATCTAAATGTATCATTGAATCTATCGTACATATACTTATAACCACTATCAAAAACTCCATAAGTTGTTGATGTGATAGGAGCAAAGAAACTGATTACATTATTTGTAATCGTGTCAATGTTATTAACTGTTACCGTTCCAACCGATGAATCATTTATGAATGCCTGTCTGTATGGAGAAACAAATGCGATTGCATCTTTTCTTGTTTCGGCAACAGCAATTACTTTATTTGCAAGTGCTTGAGCTGTTTCTTTTGGATAGTTGGCAGATCCCATTAGGATGAAATCAACAACATAACTTTCTGTATTTTCAAATAGTGTATAACCAGTGATGATATCATCAAGACCTGAGGATAATGCCCCAGAAGTTGTTAGATTTGTTCCACCATCATAGTTTTTGCCACCAGATAGTGTATAAGTATTTGATCCAGAAGAATTGAAGATTACATTATCTGCATTTTGATCCCATCCACCATCTGCTGTGAGAGTAAAAGTGGCATTTCCAGCGGCACTAAATCCAGTTGTTACAACACCAACAGGTTGAGAACCTCCAAAAATAAACTGAGAGTTAGTTGCTAGATACTTTCTCCAGTATGAAGGACTTCCTACAGAATACTCCCCATCCTTTGCCTTAGATAGTGAAAGGTGCTTCTCTAGAATTGTTCCAGCATTTCCAGTAACAGTTCCTTTATCATCAATCAGAACAACGTGAACTTCATCAAATCTGGATCCTCTAGATGCAGCATATGTTGAAGTTGATGGTCTATTTGCAATAGAATCCCATTCAATTGTTCCTGTAGTTAAAGTAATATACTGCTCTTCAAACCAATCAAGTTGTCCAGTATATGATCTTGTAGTAAATGCAGTTCCAACTCCATTAGTGTGAATTGCAACGTTTCCAGTATTTGAAAGTGTATAAACACCAGATGGTTGATAATCAACTGCTGTTACAGTTCCTGCTGTGGAAACGTGACTTACTATCTTTGCTCCGAGTCTACCAGATCCAATCTCAGTAATAACTCCTTTAAAGTATCCACCAATTACTGAAGTTGATCCAGCACCTGGAAGAACGGTTCCTGTTGGAACTGCTTGAGTAAATCCATATCCAACTAAAACACTAGATGTGCTAACACCAGTGATAATCTGGTCTGCCTTAGCATCAATAATAGCAACTTTAATATCATTTGCCCAAGAACCAGGATTGCTTGCGGCAAATGTTACATTCGTGATGGTATTTTCATCATATCCTAACTGGTTATAATGCTCTTCACTCTTAATTTTGATGCTTGATGCTGCTCCAACAAATGCGTTCTTAAGTGAATCGTCATCTGCTCTAACTACTCTCAATGTTCCACCATATGCAAGATATGATGAAGCCACCATCCAATGCTCATAATGTTTATCTGTCGAGTATGGTTGTCCAAAAGTTTTATAAAGATCATCCTCATTTTCAATGAGTTGGGGGTAGTCGACTGGTCCCTTTGCAAAAGGTGCTACAATCGCGCCAATTGAACCAGAAGCTGGATCAACTCTACCAATAGTTAAATCAACCTCTCTTACTACAATTCCAGGAGATGCTAAATTAAGCGGCATCTTTATTCTCCCCTACAAGGCCAATGTATTCTAGAAATATTTATAAATTACCTGTATTACAAATAGTCCCACATATATGAGCGATCACCATACTCGTCCAAATGCCAACGATCTCCTGAATGATCTACAAAACTTGTCATTTCATCAATACCATCAGAGATAAATCCAAATGGAGCCATATCTTGGTCAATTTGATTCTTTTGTTCCTCATAAATTCTCTTACGAACATCGTTATCCGTCATTTCCTTAAAGTAGTCTTGTGCGACTAACCAAGAGAATATAACCAGGCACATTGCAAGGTCATCGTTACAACCTTCCTCTGCCTCAAATGAATTGCCCCTTTGAGCGAATGTTGTGAGTTCTGCGATGATATCATAATCACATACAAGTAATTTATCATCCTCCAATAATGTCTTTAAATTGGAGCATCCTAATTTTTTAACTGCCGCAGTTGTTCTGACTCCAAGTTGGGACTTCTTACCAGAAAAACCAGAACCCACAATCTGCCCTGCACGACCTCTCATCGCACACATCAGCACATTATCATACTCAAGATCATATTGTAGAATGCTCGCAACCTGGTCACCAATATCATTGACTTCAACCAATAACCAGGCATCATTATAACCCTTTGCCACTTGGTGAATGACACTTGGGAACATCATTGGTTTAATTTCATTATTTCTATACTTTGCTACAATCTTGTATGGAAAGTTTGTAATATCAAAAACAATAAATGCCGAGTAATCATTACCAATTCCCCTTGCCACGTCAACGGTGATTAGATAGTTATTTTCTTCCTTTGCTTCTTCATAAACATCCAATCCTGCATTTTTCTTGATTGGGTCTTCATATACAAGATTTCTAAGTTTTGCTGGATTGATGAGTGTATTTACAGAACCTAAAAATTCGCACTCAAACTCAACCTTAAACTGCTGTTCGCTAGTATTATCAATCGTCTGCTGCTTCCATTTTTCATCTCTACCTGGAACCTCTGACCAATGAACATCTGTTGGAACATAACTATTTTTACCCCGTTCAGCATCGTGCCACATACGGTAGAAGTGATTCATACCACGTGGGGTAGAAACAATAATTACCTTCGTGCTTTGACCAGAAGAAATTGTAGGATAAACCGATGCAAAGAAGTCATCAGCGATGTGATTTGGAATGAATGCAAATTCGTCCAAGAAAATGATGTTGTATGAACCACCACGAACGGCAGATGATGATGTGGAGTTTGATGATATTTTAGAACCATTCTCAAGTTCCAAAGAACCTTTGTTCCAGGATATCACACCCTGCTGCATCCACTTGGGTAAGTTCTCATAAGCAAGTTGCAATCTATTGAGAAGATCTCTTGCCGTGGATGCCTTGTTTGCCAGAATAGCAATATTTACATTATCATTAAAGACTGCATAATGTAATAGGTATGATACACAAGTTGTAGATTTACCTGTCTGACGAGGCATCTTGCAGATATTGAATCTGTGCTCGTGGAAATTACTAATTAACTTCTCTTGGAACGGATACATTCTAAAAGGTTGTAGTCCGTGATCAAGAGTAACAATCTTAATATAATTTCGTGCAAAATATACTGGATCTTCCTTACACTTTAAGAACTCATAGATTTGTTCTTCCGTAAACTCAATCTGGGTATTTGCCCTTTTCAGGTTTGGGTTACCTAAGTAAATATTATCAGCCATAATTTTTACCAGTTTTTAATAACATTCATAGAAGTAATTATTACTATTTACGATAATTCCTTACAAGTAAAAGCAAACCAAATATCCAATTTTGTTGCATTATCAACTCTTCTTATACAAAGAGTGAGCATATTTGGAGTTGCTCCTCCATATAAAGTTGACGGGCCCTCATCACTATCAGCATTTTTTCCAATAACAATTCCAGTATGTCTTAAAATAGAACTATTTTGTGTGAAGGTATTTCCCGCATTACTACTATACTTATCTTGATATATTCTATATTGTAATTTTGTTCCTAATGAAGTCCAATCAGGAATTGCTGCTCCAGCAATATTAATATTACCTTCATACCACTCATAGATGATAGTGCTTTGATTTGCATTATTATTTCCAAGTTGATAATCAACAATTTCTGCCAAGTCTGATGTAGTAGTTCCAGAACTATTCACTCTAATACTCATTACAGGTCTCATTGTATCATCCATAGTCCAACCACGATTTGTATTTGTTGCGTGATTGTTAAAGGCATATAAACTTCCTGCAGGTTCTTCAATAATTATAGTATTATTAAAAGTTGATATACCTACTGGAAGGTATGGTGTTGTTAGAATTCCTGATGTTCCAACTTCTGTAAGATGTACATGATTTGGATTTTGTGGAGAACTTGTGACTGATACTGTGGTTCCAACATTTACATTACCAGTAATCGTAATATTGGAAGAACCCAACGATACTGGAAATGGATTGGAAAAACTTACTACTGTATTTCCTGCCCCAGTAAAAACTACGGATTGTGCTGGTTGGGGAAGTGGATTATAAGACATATTAGATTAAGAACCAATTAGAACCATTGTAAAAATAAGTAAAACTTTGATGATTGATAGTCATAATAACTGAACTATCATTCTCTACACTTGTTCCAGCACCTGCCTGGACTGTTATATTGTATGTAGCAATCTTATTACCCTCGTCTTTTACGATAAGTTTTTTACCAGTATTTGGAGATGTTGGAAGGACTATTGTTACTGGAACATTTGCATTTACACCAATATAATCATCAGCATTTGATACCTGATAGTAAGTGGTAATACCGGAAATATTAACAATCGTTGTTCCACCAACATCATTTGGATCAACAAACTCTGCTTTATTTGTTGTAGAATTCCATTGTAAAAATTTATTATTATAAACACCAGAATTCGTTGCAATACCTACAATATCATCTAAGTATCTTAATCTGGTTTCTCCTCCTCCACCTAATGTGGAGAGTTGTTGTTGAATACGAGAAAGGAAAGTACTGTAATGTTTCTGTAAATCATCAAGTGTTGCAAACTTTTGGTCTAATGGAGTTAATGGATCATTATTTTGTTTAACATTTGAAGGTTCTGCAAGAAGACCTAATGATCTTTCAATCAGTTCTGTTTTAGGTTCTTCTTTATGATCCATCAATACTTCAAAAATTTCTTCAATTTCTTCTTCAATATTTGGTTCCATCTCTCTAGATGATAGTAAATCCTCAAATACTTTGAGTGCCTTATCACCTTTTTTATTTTTTATTTTACTTTTAGTTTTCAGAATAGAAACTTCTTCAAAAACAGAATCTAATCCCAAGTCACAGACTAAAGATTCATATTCTTCTCTTTTTTGTTTCTTTTCTTGTGCTACTAATTTAAAAAGTTCTGATAGTTCGTTCATTTAATTTTTACCACTTCACTTTATTCGACCAAAAGGCTGCAGACATTTTACCTTTAGCAATATTTTTTGCGTGTCTAGTTTGAAATCTATGACGACGACTTGCATATTCCTTTGATTCACCTTTTTTCTTTGGAGAACCCTTTACACCTCTTTGACCAAAACGAATGAGTTTTTCTTTCCCATCCTCACACGCTTTAACTACGTGAGATTTTCCTGTGAGAGAATCACCCACGGGTTCGGCCTTTGGGGAGTTGCACTTCATCTCTGATTTTTTTGCTTCACTCATAAATTCGGTGAATGATTTTATTTTTGGTTCGTAATGTGCAACCTGCAATTTAGTTTTCTTCTGTGCTAATGGAAGTTTTGGTAATTCTGCACCTGTTGGTTTTGGTTCTTTTCCTTTCTCATAAACTGGTTTTCCACCACCAAGACCAGATAGTGGTTTTAACTTTGGTTCACTAGAAATACTTTCTCCAACTAATCTACTTCCAATACCTCTACTTGCTTTTAGTGGTTGGGTTTTTATAATATCAATAAACTCTGCATAATGATTTCCATTAGCATCTTCAATATTTACAGATTCCTTCTTCATCTCACCACTATCAACATAATCTGCAGCAGCATCAATATAATCTGCTGCTTTTGTAATCTTGGATTGAACCCACGCCTCAATATTACCTTCTCCTTTACCAATTTTTTTCTTCAATCTCTTTGCCGCACCAATAATTGTGGAGATTTCGGAGCGTGCCATTGAATGTTCGTGATCATACTCTTTGGATTCATTTGCTGGATGTGGCATTATTGTATTATACTCCTTTTTTGAAGTAACTAACTCCGCTGGTAAAGAAAACATATCCCAATATCTTGGACCATATTTACAATCACTTCTTGTCTCAAGTTTTTCACATTTTGGACAATACCTATCTGCTCTTTCACGAATTGGAGTATTCCAATCATAATCAAGTGAATCTGTACTTTCACTTTTTGTTCCCCAACTATCTGCACCTACTTTGCGGCATTTGACCAGTGCTCCAGATGCATATGCACTTGGCCAAACTTTATATCTAGATTTCACCTTTTTATAGCAAGCATCTTTTTCACCAGCAGATTCTTGAGTTACCATTTTTGCTTTACCTGATCTATTTGGGTTTGGATCTTCTTTACGTTTTTTAGTAGATCTTTTATTTCTTTCTTCCTTACTCATCGCAGCACGATCATCAGGATCTCTACAATATGGTTTTGTTGTTTGTCCTGGTTGTTTGGCACAAGGTTTCCCATCATACTTTCCACCAGTTTGTACCCATTCGTCATTAAACCAATCCTTTAATGAATAGTCAGGATCTCTCGCAGACTTACCATCAAGTGCTTCTTTCACATCTTTGAACTTTTTATGTTCTTTTTTGGCAGATGCTTCCATTTTTTTCAAACGAGTATAATAATCTGGTATTTCATCTAAATGCTGTAGAGCAATGTCCATAGCAAGTTTATGATCTTTAGTGTGCTCGTGCTCAATTGGTTCCCCCATAGCGAGTTGATGTGCAATAAAAGACACGTCAAGACGATGCTTCTTAGCAATCTGCTCTACTGATTTATGGGGTTTTAAATGATTCAAAATGCTATTATTTTTTTTACTCTTTATTATTTAGAAAACCTTGTTTAAGTATTTTTGATAACTCTGAGGTTGACCCAACAAACAGTGCATTATTGGTGACATTATTTGTTGTCTTCGGACTGTCTTCTTCAATATCTTTTAGTTTTTTCTGCAAGTCAATCAACTTATCAGTTGTATCCGCAACACTCTTAATGAGTTGTCCAGCAACTTCATATGCCCTTGCGCTCCCTCCCTCTCCCGCAAGTTCCATAATTCCATTAATTGCTTCTTGACCCTTTTCAATCAAAGAATATAAATTTGCTCTTGTGTATTCATAATCTTTTTTAATATCATCTTGTTTTATTGGGGGAATCTGTATCTGAGTCTCAATTTTTTCGACTTCAACTATACTACTTTCAGTATTCAATGCTTTATTGATACTATCATAATTTGCCATATTGTTTTATATTAGATATCTTTCTGTTGAGTCGGGCTATAATTTTTAGAATCATCAAAGAAACTCCATTCCTCATTAAATCCAAAGTTGTCATCTGCATTTGCATCAATTGGATCTGGAGTTACTGTATATCTCATTTCCCTCTTAGCAATGGCAGTATCTGTTCCGGCATATATATCAACCTGTACCTTACGGATAAGTCCATCTGTAGTATCTGAGATTGGACCAAATAAGTAAGTTTTGGCAGTAAATCCTAAAGTGTAAATTAATGCTCTTCTTGTTGAAAAATCTCCCTCATAATCGTCTTGAAATGATATATTATTCAGGGTGATAGGAATATCTCTTTTTTCGCCAATAGAATCGACTAAATCAATTGTTAAATTAAAAGATGGTTGAAAGAATGGTAAAATTTGCTCTACAATTTGAAGAGCATCATCATTTAACTTTGTTAGAATGCTTAGTTCAAATCCAATATTGTATGGAACTGGCATAAAAACTTTTTTCAAGTTTCCGCCACTATCTAAAGTTTTAAATGTTTGAGTAATATTTGCCTTTCTTGTGGAATCATATTGAATAGAAGTCATCTCAAATGACATTCTAGGTAATGTCATCGCAATGGGTTTATTTAACTCTGGTTGTTGATCTATTCTTGCAAGAAACTTTTGAGTAGGTCCATATGCCAAAGGAACCCTTATGTCACTGATGCTAGTATCATTAGAATCTTGATGCCTAATGTGAATTTGATTGAATAGAGTACCAAAAGAAACAATAGTTTTTCTTATGATTTCGTGATAAAAATAAGTTCCTAACATCAGTAATTGCCAAATGGATTTGATTCTGAAAAATCTATAATGAGATCGGCTTCGCCCTCAATCTCATCATTTTGACTATATTTATCGTATAAATCCATTTGATTAAAATCGTCAACAGAATATAGTGCTCCAGACTTTGTTCCTATGATAGTTTCTCCTGGAATAAATCCACCAGTTGTCTCACCAATTCCGACAAAAGAAATCTTAAGCACATTAGTATCTTTATCCCATTGCTTAACTCTTGCTCTTGTTTGTGACTGAGATCCCCTAACAATTTCATTAAATTGATAGGTTCCAATACCAGTAAATATTGTTGGATTGGATACAACGACTGTTGGACTTGAAGTATACCCTATGCCAGGATTTGCAATGTTGATAGATCTAATATTATTATCTGTTCCTAGAGATGCAATACCTACTGCAGTTTGTCCAGTTCCAACAGATCCACTAATGGAAATAGTAGGAACTGTTGTATATCCAGATCCTCCATCAACCATATTGAATCTGATTATACCATTTTGTGTTGTTTCTATAGAACAAGTTGCTGCAGCACCTGTTCCACCTCCACCCAAAAATGTGATTGATGGTGCAACAGTATATCCAGATCCAGCATTTGTTAGATATAAGTCTTGTATTGCAAAAGATCTTCCTTTATAAGTTCCAATCGCAACAGCAACTGCGTTATCACCAATTTGTCCTGTTGGCGATGGTGTTATTGCAATTTTAGGCGGAGAACTGTAACTATATCCATCATTATTTAAAAATATTTTTCTAATATATCCGGATGCAATAGATGCTGAATATGTTGATGTTCTTCCAAGCGCAACTAGATTTAATGTTGAGATATAACCTTGATCCACTACCTGAGTATCAATTTCTTCTAGGGAAGTATCGATAACTTCATCTTCATATTCAAAGAGTTCACACTTAAGTTCATAAACATAATTTCTTCCAAGTTGATAAAATGGTTGCTCATGCTCAACGAATTTAACTTCAAAAAGTCTTTCACCTAAAGGAAAATAGATGAGATCACCTTCTCTTGGTCTGGATGATAGAACTATTTCACCTGTTCCCGTTCCATCATCTAAAGCACCCATAAATGGCGCTATAAAATCTTCAAATCTTTCTTTTGAAATAGTTAAAGTTAACTCATCTCTCAGACTCATTCCAAATTTTGTGAGGATATCTCCAGCACCAGAATATCCTTCGTAAGTATTTACATATGCTTCTATAGAATAATTGTCATCAAATTTTGAAGATTGAACTTCTTCTATTACTGTTTTTCTATTGACAAACTTTCTTGGAATATATGTTACTTCAACACCATAAATCTTCAACTGTTCATTGATTAAATCCTGAACAAGTCTTTGCTCCGATGATGATCCTTGAAGAAAAAAGGGATTAAGTGCCATTATCCAATAAAATCATATGGTGGAAGTTCGTGCTCTAATGCCATTATCTCTTTGAGTTTATCTAGTTCTCTTTCAGCATCTTCATATATTTCCCTACCATTGAGTTCAATTCCTCCTGGAAGTTTAACTCCTCTAAATTTAATTAAGTTTTGTCCCCACTGTTTTTTGATTAGGGAAGTTAAATATTTCTTTAAAAAACTATCATTATAAACTTTTGTGAAGTCATTTGGATTTAAGATTCTATAACAATCCAAAATAAGAAAGTTTCCTGCAGTCTGTGCTCCCCAATCAATATCCATATACAATCTATTCTGCCTCTTATTAAATCTTAGTTGCTTGTCTGTTGTCAATAAGAAATCAATATCCGATAGATATGATTTAACCATTGAATATTGTAAAAGTTCAACAGAGTTGAAGTAATACAAATCATTCAAAAATAACTGATATTTTATACTAAACATACCACCAGAAATAGAACTAGTATCAAATTTGAATACATTTTCAATACCAATAACAGAATCTGGAACTTGAATATAATTTGAAGCTTCTGTCCAACTTGATACTATATTGGTGGTTGAGGTTGCGGTTGTAGTTACGATACCAGGACCAACCGGTGCCTTAGAACTTGCCTTACCCCTATTAATGTCATCCTGAGTTATCTGGTGCTTAAGATACATTCTTTCAACGCCATCAAAATGGCGCTCCTGGAAGTATTGTAGGGCGTCATCAACCAAATCATCTATTTGGTCGTCATCAACGTTAATCTCCAATACAGGAGCACCCAGCCTTCTTAGACAGTAATCTATAAGTTGTTGTCTACTTGCTGGTTGTGCCATTTTCTTTTACTCAGATTCGTTATTGTTGGATTTTACTAGAGCATTATATTTTTCTTGTATTTCCAAGTTTTCTTCCAATAATGCATTTTTTTCTTCTGCAAAATCTTTAGTCAAAGTTTGTAATTTTGCTTCTAGTAAAATATTTTGATTTGATAACTGTGCTATTTTTTGATGATATAAATTGACCAATAAATTAACATCAACTTCACTATTATTTTGCATGAATTAGAATGTTCCCCCGTCTAATGTAGAAGTCCAAGTAGGTTTGTTAGTATATATGGTGGTAACTGTTGAGGGAGTTGCTCCAAGACTTACACTATTTTTTTGTACATTATAAGTATTTGTAAAGGTTCCCTCAACTCCAACTAAGGTAATAGTTGATGATGTTGCTGTTGTTTTTACCACACCATAAGCAGAACTGGTATCTTGAAGAATAAGATCACCTTGAGTTACTGAAACTGGACTTGCAAAAACTAAGTTAATTTCAGTAATAGCAGTTAATACCTGTTTAGATGTTAATGTTGTGGATGATGGATTATTTGTTGATGTTTGTAGTCCATTAGAATCAAAATATACAATACCATTAGTATTAAAATCACCAGTTTGGTAGTAAATACCTTTAACATCAAGATATCCTCTTGTTCCAGTTACATTTCCAGGAGATGTAATTGTGGAATCTGGAATGTAAGTCCATGATCTTGCTGTTGCAGCACTACCAACATTTGTACCATCAATATAACCAAAAAATCCAGTCTTATTGTTTGCTGTACCTACACCAGTATTATAATCAAAGGCAACACCACGATCAGTATTAGTATCAAATGCGTGTGTAATTGTTAATTGTGTAGTTGTAGTAATTCCAGCAGTTGTGGTTCCTTGAATTGTAATAATTTTTGTGGCACTATTATATGCTGTAATAGTTGTTATACCACTATTAGGTAATGATGCACTACCCTGAATGACATCTCCAGTATTGATACCAACTATTGAATCAATGGTAATTGTTGAAACGCCAGATGCCACTGGCGACATAACAGTTCTAGTGCTTGTTACATCACCAATAACAATTATTGGGTCATTAATTGATAAAACAGTTGAATTTACGGAAGTAGTTGTTCCGTCAACATGAAGATTGCCTTTAATAACAACTGTTCCATCGCCACTTAATCCATCGGGATATGGATCAATGTATAGAGTATCACCACTACCAGGTAATGTTGATATTACATTATTTTCAATTTTAATAGAATCAAATATTGATGTTCCACTAATGTTTATTGATCCACCAACATTTAAGTTTTTCTCAATTCCAACACCACCCTCAACTACAAGAGCACCATTGTCCTTATTGGTGGATTCGGTTATATCACCAATATTAATTGCTACTCCATCAGCAAATGCCCAATCAGCACCTTCAATTTCAAATCTATTATCGGTTGCTTCATCATATCTTAGTTTTACATCCTTATCATTACCAAAACTTAGATATGTGTCATCAATAATATTAATTTCACCAGTTCCATTTGGATCTAGAACAATATCACCATCAGTATTTTGTGATGAGAACGTATTTCCATCTAAACGTAAATTATCTACATTCCATTGATCAACTTTTCTGTTGCTATCTAGGACTGCAACAATTCCACCGTCCGAGTTTCTTGTATTCGTAACACCAGCAATAATACCAGGCTGGTGCTCCATCATGGAGGTGTAATAATAACCTCCAACTGGATTTGCGTTAGTGCCGTCATCACCAACAAAAATTCTATCTTTATATTGGTTACTTCCACCGTAACTACCTATACCAGTTACGTATGCTAATTCACCCCAATTTAGACTAGAAGGTTTATTAGTACCAGCAGATCTTTTGATCCTGATAATACTTGCCATTTTAGAAATTTCCTCCGTTGATGTCTAAATTCTGCGTAGCGCCTGGGGTTAATGTTAATGTAGCATCCCATTTTCTAGTCGCTGCATTATAAACAAGAACCATTCCATCCAACAGATTGGTTGCATTTACATCACTAAGTTCACTTAAAGACAGACCTTGAGCTCCCGCAAGTGAAGATATAACCTTTACAGCGTTTTGTTGCCCTATTCTGACCTTAATATCCGCCATTTATAAAAAATAGTGTCAGGATCTAAAATATATTTATACTCACGCAATTCCAATACTGGAAATAACCTCTTGCTGTTTTAGATACATTTTACAGTAAAGTTTGGCAAAGGTTCTTAACTCTCCAATATCTAAATCATCAATAAATCTAGAGTGCTTTTCATATTCAAATAGTTTGCCAATACTTTCAAGTTCAATCTCTTTTGGATCCATTTAGCATCTCCTGTAATAAAAATTTTATTTCTGCAATATCAGTTTTTATCTGATCTATTTCTTCACGTTGTTTTTTCTTTTCATTCTTTAATCTCATATATTGGGCATAACCTGCGGAGTCATTATTAATAATGGCTCCGCTTTTTTCATCCCTATAGAGATTTTTATGTCCTTCTACTGGAATCATAATATTATGCAAGTGCAATTGCTCTGAAATCTTTGAATCTCATTGGAGAAGATTCGCTAGAAGAGGTCATTACGACTTTAACAACAAATCCTGTAAATGGATCTAGATTTTGTGCAGTAAACTGATATTCTAAGAATTGATCTCTATTACTTGCATTAACAATCTTATCTGCTCTACCAGTATTTTTAGCAGCATCAATAACAAGATCACCATATCCATCACCATTGGTATCTCTCATATTATCATAACCTGGGAATAAAATATATGATTGTTCAACTTCACTAGAATCACCCTTAAAGAGTTTATATAAAACTCTGAAATCTGATTCTGGCAATCTACAGGCAGAAAGAAGAACTTTAAGTGAAGTTGCAGGTTGCTGCAAATCAATTCTATTGGTAATGTAAACGGCACTATGTGGGTCACCAGAGTTCAACTTGCACCTACTATCGATAGTATAATCTGCAATTGGTCGATTTATTCTATTCCTACCCAAAATGAATGTAGTATTTTGCATATCAAGAACCGGAGAAAGATTGGAATCTTGAGATGAAAGACTAATTCTCAGAGTTAATGATTTATTGAGAGGTAATGTAGTCAATCTTGTAGTTTCATTTATTTGTGAGCAAACCATTCTTGGCGTGCTTAAGAAAGAAGTTTTATTTAATGTAACTGTCTCATATCCTTGATCAATGAATGAAACTTCGGATCCACCAGCACTAGTACCACTTACGGTTCTAATTTTTGAAGAAATTGTTGTTCCCTTTCCTGGTGTAATAATATTGAATCTAGGTTCTATATTACTAAATTGATGATTTTGTGAAATTTGAATCTTATTTCCACCTAATGCTTTTTCATCAGCAAAACTCAATTGCCCAGTTCCAGATGCTCTACTTCCCCTATCAATTTCCAAATAATATCTGTCTAGAGATTTTGCACTAACTAAAGTTGCATTCGATGGTAATGTGTGCGTAGTATTAATTCTAGTCAGTGAAACACCATTTGCTTGATAACTATATGCCACTGATCCAGATGGATGTGGGATAATATTTCCAGCACCATTAACACCTCTTGTTCCAATAGTTAAAACTCCACCAGAAATATTTGTATATTCAATAACCTCATTTTCTACTAAAACATAACCCCGAGCAGTTGAAATACCTTCAAAGGTTCCAAAAGTTGTTGTACTTGCAACAGATATTGTAGTATCACTAGTGCCAAGATTGGCGGTCAATGCAATTGGTGCTGTATCGGGTAAAATATTTTGGATTTTAACTAAATTATTGGCACCGTGCATTCCGTGATTATATTGATTAACTTCAAAAACCTTTCCAGAATATAAATCATTTACTTGCGAAGAAGATCCTCTAATAGTTGTACCTGAAGTTGTTCTAGTAGTTCCTGCATAATATATTAGATCTTGAGCATTTGTAAATGATTCACCCTGAACATTGGTAAGATACAAAGTATCGATACCATTAACAGCAGAAACTGTAAGAACAGCACCAGATCCCTTACCAAAATAACTAGTTGTGACACCAAGAGAATCACCAAGTGCATATCCATTTCCTTTTGATGCTGAAACAATAGAGACCCCAGTAATTGTTCCACTAGAGTTTGTAGTAATGTCTGCTAATGCACCAGAACCATTTCCACTAATAGAATATAGGGGAACACTTGAGTATGTTGCTGAAGAACCAGAGTAACCAATTCCTGTTGTAACACCTAAAGTGTTTATAGGTCCACCAATTTTTTCAATAATACCAGTTGTGCTAGTGGCATTGGTTGCACCTTCACCAACTTTTCTACCTGGAGTCAGTATTGCACCCAAAGAAGATGTGTTTGTAATACCAACTTTAAGTTTCTTTGGAAGCGTTTTAATGCCATTATTTGGGATATTTGAAACATTTTTACTTCCAGCATCAACACCACCATTATAAAAGACTACATCACCCGTTTTTACAAATTTAGCTTTATAAAGTTTAAATGTGAGATCTTGATATTGGCTAGCAGTCCAAATAGTACCATTTTGGGACTTGAACAAACTTCCACCACTATACTGTTTAGTTACAACTACACTTTGAACATCTGGAAGATTCGAAGTTCTTACAGTCTTCTTGCCCATTGTTCCAACCCACATTTCAAATAAATCGGAAGTTGGTGCTAAGAATACTGCAGCATATTCTCTGCCAGACTCCAAGTAAATTGGTGATGGGAAAGTTATTCTTGTCGGAACCGAAGCATCACTTGAAACATTTATTTGATTTGGTTCAAGAGCAGTTCTTGCATAGTCCTGAACAAGTTGATTGGTCGGTGTCCCAAGTTCAACAGTTCTTATTTCAACAAAAAGTTTTGCATTTGGATCCTTAGTAGCAAAATAAACATCCATTCCTGTTAAGAATGCACCAGTTTCATCAACCGTAAATGATTGTGCTAGAGGATCTTTTCCTGCTCTTCTTCTTTCAACACTAACATCAACATTTACATCAACCTCAGATGGTCTATCTGAAGGTTTGGGTGGATTTCTAACATTAACGGTGTTTGTATTTTGATGTAAAATAACTCCACTACCACTATAAGTTGTTGAGGCATTACTTGCATAAGTTGTGCTTCCTGGTAATGGAGTGATACCTGGAGGTGCCGCAGTAATCTTAAACTCTCTCTGTCCACTTTGTATCTTAATCGGTGGTGGTGGAGTAAGATTTGCATCTCTAATAAAGAAGGTTCCAACTAGATCACCATAATTATCAGTAATTAATCTTACATTAGTAACTCTAGCAACTGCTCCACTACTTTCACCACTCAATATTACGCCAGGAACGACAAATCCACCATAATTCGTCATATCAGTTGCAAGAAGTCTTGCACCAACATTTAAAACCGTAGAGGATGGTGAATAAGAAGTTCCTAGAGTTGAAGTTCTGTCATATGGACTGACAGTATATGTTGAAGTTGAAAGTTCGGGAACAATCGATTGTTTGTGATTTGGTGCCCTACAGATAAATCTAATAACTAAACCTTCACTTCCCAAATGACCTCTTACAATCTCATCAACTTGGAATGTTCCTGAGATCATTTCAATCTCCATAAGTTTAGGAACAAAATCCACATTTGCAATTTTATCAAGATAGTGATAGTGTTGTGTAAATGGTTTTAATCCACTAGTAGCAAAATAAACGTTTCTAGATCTCATCCAAGGATCTGTATCCCCAGATATTTTAACACTTTCAACATAAGTAAACTCTCTGGAAGGACCTTCCAGAACATTTGTAAATGATGTTGTTCTTGTTGTTGTAGTTGTTGTTGCTATATCGCCACCTATATTTTGAACATCAACATTCACATCTGTAGCAGTATTCGACTTTTCTACCCATTGAGCACCAGTAGATTCCGTTCTAACATCATCTACATAAATGGTTCTAACCCAGTTATCTGCTGCTGGATCTAAGAAAATGCCACCAACATACTCAATAACGTTAAATGGGTTCACATTTTCCACATTTGATGCTTGTGGTTGTTCTAACCAACCAACTTCTTCATAGTTAAGTGTGATTAGATCTCCTGTTTTTCTTGTATTTGGATCTAAAAGTTTTAGATTTGTGCTGTAATCTGCAGTTGTTCTGTCTATTCCAGAATCAAGAGCTAGTTCAGAATTGATAGACCAAAAATCAACTGGAGAAATTAATTCTCCTTTAGAAGTGTCAACATCACACTTGACATCCGCATTTTTTGTATCTATTAAATCCAAATTTTTAAAGTCATCAGCAATAAATCCAGTTTTAAATCTACTTAAACCATCAGCATCTTGAATTTGAAGAGATTGAGTATCCAATTCGAGAAGATTCAAACTCGTATTGATTTCTATATTTTTAATTCTAGATTCGAGAGCAGCAATATCTCTCATTGTAAATCTTCTATTATCATAAAGTTTGTAGTTAACACCAACTTTAGGATCATAAAGATATGCTGGCAGAGTAATTTCTGCGAGATCCATTGCATCATCAACATCTACAGGTGGAGCAGGAACTTCTGCTGGAGCTCCAACAATAACTGATACCTGACCAAGTTTATTGAGCGTTACCTTATCAATTCTTGGCAAATAATAACTATATCCAACTAATGAACTTTCATTTGGGGTTATGATATAGTTAACAGTCGATTCAAAACTGCGACTTGAAAATGCAAATGGTGATGCTGAAGTTGAAGTGAATTTGCTAACTCTTGGTCTAAAATCGAGAGTATCAGTTGCTCTTAGATTATTTGATAAAAGTGGAATATCATTTGTAAATCTATCTTTAGTATATGAATTTACCGTAAAAATATCTCCACTATTACCACTTTGAATTTGATAATAATTAAAGATTGCGAGAAGTTGCTTTGATGGCACTATTCCACCTTGAGTTCTTACAAGTTTAGAATAATCACAATACTGATCTTTTTGCCCTTTATCTAGAGTATAATTACTTGTTAAACTTAGATATGATCCTTTTGTAATACCTTGAATATTCGTTTCAATATTGGATTCTTTAAATGTAACAGTTTCTCCAACTTCAAATAATCTAGAATTTAAGTATACAAATTCAATTTCTGTTGGAGAACTTCTAGTTACTAATTGACCAATTGCTCTACTCTTAGAACCAATGATTTTTTCACCAACAATTGTATTTGTATCCAATGCCAATCCACTAACAAAAGTTAGTTTATCTAAGATTGGTTGATTTGTATCAACCGACTGATAAATTGCTATAACATTTGCAACATCTGGAAGATTTAATGAAATTTCTGCATCTTCAACCCTTAGACCATAATACTTACTTGTGGTCAGTCCACTTGTTACTGTTGAAACTCCACTAGTTTTATCAATTACAAGTTTTTCACTACGAATATAATTCTTTGATTTCGAACTAATCCTACTTTTCTTCAGAGTTACATTAACACTAACATTCGATTGACTTGCGGTTAATCCGGTAAAAGTTACAGATCCTCCATTAGATCCCAAACTAAACTGTGATGAAGTATTTGCTGCTATAGTACCGTTGGAATAATGAATGGAATATTTTTCTGCATCATATGCCTCGAAAAATGCACTCGTAATTCCTGTTACATCCGAAAGGTTAACTGTGAGTTGACCATTTGCATTTGTGGATTTGCCTGTAACTTGAGAACTTATAAGTAGGTTAGAATTATCTAAACCAACACTTGATATATTTTTCTTTGGTAATGGAGTATATAAAGATGCTTTATCAACATTCAATAGTTGTGGATTGCCGATTGAAAATGTTGTAGTTTCTGTTGCTGACGATGGAAGAGTTTTATCACATATTCCAGAAACATCAGAATCTAGTGCTACAACAGTCATCGACAGTCCATCTCCAGCAACTGCCGATACTCTATTAAAAGTTTCTGTTGAAGATCCAGCTTTTTGATATCTAATAATAGAATCTATTTTGATTCCTAAGAAAGTTCTACCGGGGCAAGTAACTATTCCTCCAGTAGTGACACTAATTCTGTCAGTTAAATTAAATCCACTAGGAATTGTGCGGTATAAAACAGTATCTGCGATAAAATCACATCCCATCGACGCATTTATTCCGTTAGAGTCTTGATAAACGGATTTGATGTCTGAAGTAGTATATGCTGTTACTGATTGAATATTTCTGGTAGTTTCTAGATTTTCATTAATGATAATCTGTTCCCCAACAAGAAAGTTTCCAGAAGTTTGTGTTAAAGTTACCAACGTTGAACTTGGATCACTAACAACATATCCAGAAGCCCCGCTACTTAGACCACGAACATAAGAAGTTGCTGGACATTCAGTTCCGGTTATTCCCAATGATAATGTTAATGCAGTATATGTCTGCACATCAAACAAATATAGGTCCCATTCGGTGGTGGCATTTGAATATGGCGCATCAGAGACACCAAATGAATATATTCTTGCCTCACCAATCTGAGTTCCAGTTCCTGCGTTTGTAGTTGATGTATTTCTTCTTTTATTGTATAGTTTAATTGTATTTGTATTTGACAATCCTATGATGGGAGTTCCATAGACATTGTTAACTTTTAAACGATTTCCCATTTCAAATGGGATTAGGGCTTCATTTATGGTTTTGGTAGTTCTTGGTTTTGGAACATCAATAATTCTAGATCCATCAAGACTAACATCAAATCCTTTAACGTATGCTCTCCCTGGAGAAACTCTCACACACATCAAATCATCTGATGGTGTATTTCCTTCTTCCGTTTTTTGTGATTCTACATAAACGCCCTGGGAAGAAATCTCATCATTTAAAGAGTTTAAAACATCAACCGTAAATGGATCAATAGCATAATTTCCAGATTCTTCAAATGTTCTTTTAGCAAGATACTTTTGAATCTCCGAATAAGTTGTTGCATTTTGGAGTTTTTTAATTTCACCACGATCAACTCTTACAAGCTCAACAAAATTAGTATCTTCAAAGTCATCTAAAGATTTTTTTGTTAAATTTACGCTAATTTTAAATCTATCTGCTCCTGGTGCAGCATAGTTTGAAAATCCTCTAGCGTTATCATTTAGAGTAGTGTCATCATTTGCAGTAACAATTTCCTCTAAGATATTCAAACCAACCCTATAAGATGGAGTTGTTGAATATGGTTCTAGAACAATTTGATCTTTCTGTACATCAACAAATGTTCCTCTAATAAAATATACACCTTGATCTAAACCAACTGCAGATCCAACTGCGGTTGCATTTTGAGATAATACTGTAAGTATGGTATCTCCAGAATTGATAGTTGTGTTTCCGTAAGTAATATTTTCTTCTAAGATTAAAATTTCGCCATCGGGAAACTGGGAGATTTGGAAATCATTTCCAGAATCCAAATATTTTATATAAATGGTTATATCTTCAATACCTTCATCTGGTGGTAAAGTATAGTTCTTAATAGAAGCTATAATACCAGAATCTTGTCCCTTAACCCTTTTGCCGATAAGATCTTTCAAATAAACTGTGATATCAATACCCAAATGATCTGGATTAACTTTGACACAAAAATATCTATTGTCATAAGTTACTGATCCCGGGATCACCATCGATCCCTCTTTAAATATATGACTTCCAAACGATTCTATCTGATTCTGTAAGATAGATTGAAGATTTGTTAATTCTCTTGCTTGGACAGGATATCCAGGTTTAAATAAAACCCTATAAAAATTATCATTCTTGTCAAAATCATCAAAATATGGACTGATATTTAAGTTAGTTTTTTGTGGCATTTTTAGAATTCCAGGATGATTTTAATATCTTCTTTTTGGCGAGAGTTTCTGCTGATTATTGGTCTATTGTCGATATAGACAATTTCTCCCGATCCTTTATTTATTTCGGGACTTGCTACCCCATTTGTGAAATTAACTCCAAGATTGATTAATTTTGTTCCAGTTGGATTTGTTGTAATTCCACTAAATGAAGTATCAATAGAACCAGTAAATCCAGAGTTTGATCCAATAATCAACGCTGAAGATGTTTGAAAATCAAATATTTTACCATTTGTCGAAATTCCAATGTAATCTTTTTGATTTAGAGTTGTCTGATTCCAATATAATGATCTATCTCTAAAATATTTTAGAACTTTCGTTTCGGTATCATAAGAAGCAACATATCCAAATGCCTTTCCATCAGTTACTATTTGTGAAATTTTTTCTCCCACTGATGGAGTTCCACTAACAGAAGTTAATTTTAGTGAATACACCGAAGAAAATGTATTATCAGTATAAATTTGAGTTGATCCAATTGAAGTTGGATTTTTTACAATTCCAACTTGAGCAAATTTGGTATCAATTGGAAAATCTTTAGTAGAATCATCAAATCTTGCATAGATTAAAACTTTATCAGTTCCAAGTTCTTTATATATGTCGTATCCGTGACCTCTTGATGGTGGAATAATAGGAACTAATGTTGCATAACTTCCTGCAGCATTGGAATTGAGTGATCCCAAATCAACCATACCATAACTATATCCCTTACCGCCAGAAGATACTACAGTATTTGATATTCTACCACTTACAACATCAACACTTACTTTAGCACCAGTTCCATCTCCAAGAATATTCAATTCTTGACCCAAACCATTAGCGTAATTTGCCCCAGAATTTTCAATATAAACTTTTTTTATTTGATTTTCATTTACCGTAGAATCACCATTTTCTCTAATTGCCCTAATTTGTGAATCTGTAGTGTATAACCAATTATTTGGAACAGTGAGATATTCGGTAGAATCGAATTTAATAATATCACTTGGTGATATGCTAAACAAATATTTCCAAATATAACCATCTCCACTATCTCCTGCTCTGGATGGTTCCAAATCAGTAAATTTTGGTTCATCTTGAGAAACATTCCCAACTGTGCCGATTCCTGATGATCCATTATCGATGCAAATATAAACTCTATAGTCAGAGTTCATTACATAATAGTTTGCATCATACAATCTTGCAGCCTTTGTTAATGGTGTTGGATTTAAAATACTATAATCATGGCGATACATTTCATATCTTGTTCCACTGGTCCAATCAATCCTCCTCACGATTCTTTTGACATTGGCAGAAGAAACTTTCTTACCAAACATCATCACATCACCAGCATGAGAATTATATGAAAAATTATCAATTGGTGCTGGAGTATTGGTATTCCAATCATCAGATCTACCAAAACCGACTATAGTTGGATTTGGTAGACTCAAAAATACGTAATAAGAATTTGCAGAGTTTTCGATAGACTCGACAAAATTATTAGCATTTAAAATTCTAAATTGATCAGTAACAATTGCTGACATCTTAAGATCTTTTTTTTATATTTATATCGTATTTGAAATCTTTCTAATCGCTCCACTATTCCTCAATCCAAACTTTCTTCTTTGAATTGTTGGGAACGTTGATAATCCAGCATCTACTACAAGTCCAGTAACTCCAATAGAAACTGGCGAAGATGAACGTTTTAGGTCATATAAACGTCCCCAAGATATTCTTCCTAAAGGATTAGTTAGAGATCCATACGTATTAATGCCAATAATGTTACTTGAAGTTTTTACATTACATACCATTACAGCATCTGGACCCAAATTACTAATACTACTTACATTATAGACGTTATCGAGGAATAATGTACCGATACCAACAATAGAAGAGTCTGAAGTTCCAACTGAAGTAACACCACTTCCAACCTTTGTATCAACAATAAGAACGGGATAATTTGCAATAAGATCACTTGCAGTGGCAGCATTTGCTCTAAAGAAAAACTTGAGTGCTAATGGGTGTCCACCTGCTCCTACTGATGTAGTTATTCCTGTAATAATACCCGAGAATCCTTGAACATATGCAATATCAGTTACAAGTTCATGACTATATTTTGGAGTTTCAATAATAATTTGTGGAGCAATTGTATATCCAAAACCAGGATTTGTGATAGTTACTGAAGTAACTCCACCATTAACAATTGTTGCAGATGCTGTAGCAGTTGTTCCAATACCAACTCCAATTTTTTTAGGATTTGAGATTTTAACAGTAACTGGAGAAGTGCTATATCCATATCCAGGATTAGTTACTATAATAGACTGAATAGTTCCCCCAACAGAAACGGTTGCACTCATTGCTGCGGCAACAGGATCATTTCCAGCAACAATCAAACTATCAAAAGTATTAATTGTAATACCATAATTATTTTCTTCATAATTGAAGAACTCTGCATTATCTACAAATATTTCAGATGAAGAACTATTAAGATCTTTAATAATCTTTGCAGTTGGATAAATTTGAGATTCTATAGAATCCCTAGTTTTGTAGATATAATCTCCTTTAATAATTTTATCAACTTTTTGTTTTTCCCATTCCATAGGTTTATAGTTATCTGCATCAACTCCCCTACCAACATAGACATCAGTTTCTACAAGATCTGATCCAATAATATCTAAAATGATTCTTGAATTGTCTTGAGAAATTGAATTAAGATAATTTGGATTTTTATATACGGTGAGATTGTCGCCAAATTTAATTGTTTCATTGACATCAATAATCTCAATATCAACACCTCTGGTTCCCAGATAGAAGAAAATATCAATCTTATCACTTTCCTTTGGTGGTTGAGTGAATGTGAATGAAGTTCCACCTTCAAACTGATATGCTGTTCCTGGAACTTGAAGAACGCCATCAATGAAGATAATGAGAACTGCATTTAGATCAATCTCTGCTGAAACTGAATCTGCAGGATCAACTTCAAAACTCAATAATTGACCATTGTAGTATAATGGGAATCTTTTTCTCGACCCATCTTGTAAAAATCTAACCGAGTCAATATAATCCATTTCACCAAACTGCCAAGCAGAAAAATAATCATTAAACGTTTCTACAACAGTTAATTCAAAATCATTAATGGGTGAACTTAATCCTTTTGCAGTCACAAGACCAACGGGTTTGAATACATCTCCAACTTTGAAAGAATGTCCAGATCTTGCAATACTAAAAGAAGAAACTTGGAATAATGTTGATCCTATTCCTGTTGTTTTACTTGAACCAATATCTACTGTTACTAGTAGATTTTTTCCTGTATTAGTTGTTGTTCCAATTCCCAATCTGGAAACTCCGATAACTTCTAGATTTTGATATGAAGGTTGGGGAATTTGAATGTATGGATTTGTATATCCTGTTCCACCATAAGAAACATTGAAACTTAATGTTCCACCAGCACCAACTGTTGCTGTGATAGTGGCAGCAGAACCAATAAATCCACCATATTGAGTAACACCAATAGAGACAATTCCTCTATATCCAGATCCAAGAATATCTGTAGATCCAAGACCAACGGATACAATACTTCCAGTTGCTGGATTGATGACTGCGGTAACAGAAGATCCAACCAATGGTGCATATCCTAATCCTGGAGTAGATCCAAGAGAAACGATTAGTCCTCCACGTGGAAGTTGGTTTTGATTAATATCAAACTCTGATTGAATATATTGTCCATTTGCTGAAGTAATACCACTGAATATGACACTAGAAATACCTGCATTTTCAGTTAATGTGTAGTTATTTCCTGCATTATTTGTAGTTGTTGGGGTTTGAAAAACTCCATTAATAAACAGAATACCATTACCAATGGTAATACCAGTAGTATTAGCACCCTGAACAGATAATGTATAGGTCTTTCCAATACCAGTAAACTGATCGGAAATATCATCAAAAAGAATATTTGTTGAGTAATTTTTTCTAAGGAAAACTCTTCCAGAAAACTCTGCCTTTGTATATGGTAGGTTACTAGTATCTCTTCTGGAACGAGTGTTTCCTTTTGGTGGATCTAAGAAGTAAACCTTACTACCAACAATATTAAATGATCCTCTATAAATTTGAGCTGTAGAACCATCAGTGTGAGAAGTTGCCGAAGATCCAACAGATCCTCTAATAACCTTAACAAGTGGAAATGTCCCTATTCCAGTAATTGGTCCACTTGCAGTAGATCCAAATCCAACTGAAACAACCTTCATATATTCGTTATCAATTTTTAAAACATCTCTTGGTTGTAAAGTTGAAATACCACTCAAACTGAACATACTAGATCCAATACTAATTTGTCCAGTATTATTTGCTAAAGTATGTCTAACGGGAGTATATGTAATTGGTTGTTGAATAATGCCATCAAGAGAAATAATACTTCTCTCAACTTTTTTATTCATCTCCAACTTATGTGCATTTCCAGATCCATAAGAAGTAAAGGTAACAAAAACTCCGGCATTTGCATATTCTTGTTTGGTTGCAAGTTTGAATTGATTTGAATTAAGTACTATAGGATAAACAAATTGTGGAAGTCTGTTGGTAACTATTCCAAGATAATTTGCAGTAGATCCTATACCGACAGCACTTGCACCAATACTAGCATAAGATGATTCTGGGGTGTAATTGATTTCTTCGCCAGTATTAAAGAAATGATTTGGTATGGTAAATATTCCAGTTGATGCTTGCAATTGTAAAGAATTTGTTGGATCAAAAGTTTTGAAGTAAATTGAAGTTCCGTTGAATTTCAAATCGAAATCTGTTTTATTTGCTCTATTCCCATTAATGCCATCGTATGATGATAAAAATAGTGATTGTGTTGCAGATCCATATAAAATTGGTGGATTTTCATTGACAAAATCATTTTCAGTATAAAGAATTTCATTATATGATTGAACTTCAATATTTGAGTTAAAAATTGGATCTGGATAAAACTTGAGAGAAAGTACATTTCCAGATCTTTCACTACCAAATGTTCCAATACCAGATGTTGATCCTGTTGAAACAAATGGATATTGTAAAATGTAAGAATCGGATTTGTCATTGATCAGCATAACTTGATGCAATGAGCTAGTTTTTCCACAAGAAACTTTGACTAGAGATTTAAGTCCGCTATCAAGATCATATTTTAAGTTACATACTGTTCTTGTTGAAATTCCTACACTGTAAGTGCTTTCTAAACGAGCACTTCGTTCTAATTCATCAAGTTGCCCAGGAATTCTGAATCTATATGTACCAATTCCACTTACAGTTGATCCAAATCCAACAACGTTTGATCTAATAAGTAAAGATTCTGCCTGATCATTGGTAAAATCTAGAGAAATTCGATTTGTAATTGGATTTGCTGTTGCGGTGAGAATACCAACATATCTTTGACTAGAACTTTCAGATCCACTATCAAAATAATATTCCGAAATATAAGTATTGGTTCCATCATAATCTAAAAGCACTTCCAAATAATTAATTTTTCTAGTAATTGTGTTGAATATTTGAATATTTGCAAATATAGAATCGAAAGTTGATAATGAATAACTTGCAATTGTTGAAGTTGTTCCACTAGAAATAATATTATTTGATCCCGTCAAACTGATAAATCCAATACTCTGTGTTCCTATACCAGAAAGGTCAGTATTAAAGTTTAATTTTAAAACTTTAATATCATGATCGCTATCATAAAGTTCATATGGAGTAAATCTTAAAGTTTTTCTATCAAAAGTATCGATCTGAGCTTCAAGATCTCCAAGTTTATTTTTGCTATAGATAGATCCTTTTTCCAAAGTTAAGACATCATTTTCGGTTGAGAGAACAATTAACTCTGTTAACTGAGTTTCAAAGTTATCTGGATTGATAATTTGAACGAGATACTTTTCAAAGTTATCATCAATTGTGCAAATATCAGTAAATAAATCTTGATATCCTTTACTGGAAAATCTAGAGCTGATATCATCAATTATTAATACTCTATTTGTTTTACATTTAGTATAATCTGTTAATTTTCTGTTTTTAAATTTTAAATATTTTGATTTATCTTGGCGAATATCATAATCTAATCCAAAATCAAAGTTATTGATATTATCAACCCTCTTCTCTTCCGAAATATCTAAAATGACAACATCATTTGTCGTTGATGCATATGAAACTGACCCATTAACAGTAGATTCGATGGAAGTATCTGCAAAATTTTTAAGTCCTGCAGGATGTAAAAGTCTGTTAACAGGATCAATAAATTTATCATATTCAATAGAACTTTTTATAGTATATGAAAGATTTTGGTAATAATCATTATCAGTAGTTACTTGATAATCCTCATTTAATTTGCCAATATTATCTTCCCATCCATAATCTTGACGACTTGAATAGTCGATTTCAAATTTTCCACTATTTGATGAAATGTCTTTAATTGAAGCAATAACACCAGATTTTCTTCCCTTAATTCTTTCTCCTTTAGAAAGATCATAAGTTCCCTTTATTTTGATATAATCCTTTCTAGAATCGGTTATATAAATGTCTTTTTCAACAAATCCTGATCCAATATCAGTATATAATTGCTCACCAAGTTCGAATGAGGACCTTGTTTGAATATTTTCAAAAATTGGATATATGTTTTTGTTGATGATAGTTGCATATCCAGATTGATATGTTTTCGCAAATCCAGGATTGGTAGTTAAACCAGAAATATTAAATTCTAATTTTGCAGGATTTGTATTTTCATACAAAGAAATATTAAAAAATTGATAATTATAATCTGAAGAATTAAATCCAGTTCCGTCAGACGTATATCTTTCAACTCCCTCTACAAAAATTTCATCTCCAATTACAAATGGTTGTTTGGTAAATCCATTGAGTGGAGTTGAAAGTATGCACGTAACAATACCAGAAGCAGAAGTTATCATAGAACTAATGCCAACACCATTTGAATTGTTGATGGCAATAATTCTTTGATTTGTTGATTCTAACCCATATATTGGACCAAGAATATTAACTTTAAAAATAGTGCTATTTGGCACTTCACAACCTAAAGAACTTGAATCAACCACAGTATTTGAAACTGGGTCAAAAACAATAAGATTGGGTGGACTTAAGTAGTTTCTACCTCCATATAGAACATTAACCTCTTTTATGGTGTCTGATTTTTCTAAAGTTATTATTGGTGAAATAAATGCTTCTGGTCTTAAAGTTTTATCTGATGGATATTCATACCCAATATCCAATATTCTAACGTCCTTTATTCTTCCAATACTATTAGAAAGGGGAAGAATGTTTGCATTATTACCATTTTCAGATTGAATTTTTACAAATTTTGGAAGTTTTTTATAATTAAATCCTTTGGATAAGAGTCTAAGTGATTTTACACTACCGACAATATTTTCCGAAGACGCAGAGTATTCAATTTTATCACAATTTGATGGAGTATATGAATAAGATTCTGGAACATTTGTTAATGAAATATTAAATGTTGTTGATCCAATTCCAAATACATTGTATGTTCCATTATAAGTACTATTTTTAAATATAATTTCTGAAGAATCTTTTACATCACTGTCAGATGTACTGATATATCCCGATCTTTCTAGATTATAGTATAGTTTTGATGGAAATCCATCAGAATAGTTTAATGTTAATGATGATGTTTGAGTGACACCAACAGTTCCAAATCCAACAATATTGAATGAACTATTTTCTTTTGTAGAAAGAAACTCATTATTGAAATCTTTGTCGTAAAATAATTTAAACTTGGAATTGATAAGTGAAGAATCTGATAGATCAAATACAAGATTTGATTTTCTGATAACTTCTATAGGTGGATTAACTAATCCAAGAGAATGTTGACTTCCACCAATACCAATAATACTTACAATATTTGGAGAATCTAATTGTGTATCATAATAAGTTTCTGTAAGATGAATTGTATTTGAATCAATCTTATAAACATAATATATTCCAGTATTCAAACCTGAAGCAATCTTATCGGTTGATGAATATAAGACTTTGTCGCCAGTTTTAAAATTGTGTGATGTGAGAGTAATCTTGTTAGTTACATTATTAATCTGTGAAGATGTAAATCCTACCGGATTTAATATAAGTTTAGCAAACTCGGAATTATATTTGACTTTAATTGAAGTTGAAGTTCCTATTCCAACTGAAGTATTTGGAGTTACTTCAAGTTTTATAGTATCACCATTTTGAAGTCCGTGAGGTTCGGAAGTTCTTATCGATGATATTATTCTATCAACATTTCCAGTAACCTGATTGAAGTTTGACTGTAGTAGATACTCATAATCATTGCTACCATTACTATAAAAATATAGTCCATTTGTATTAGTTGTTAATCCAACAACGGTAGTTAATCCAATATAATCTTTAGATTTGGCAATTACATAAACAGTGCTGGTAGCAGTAAAGTTATCTGGTAAAAAGTAAGTTGATCCACTTGGAGCATTTCCAACAATAAATGAATCGACAGAGGGATTCTTAGTTAGAGTTAGTCTTTGCCCATTCTTGAAGGGGTGATTTGGTAGATATATTGATTGTGTTGGAATTGAAATCTGTTTAGAAGTTTCACCAATAGTGTAAGTTACTTGAATTGCCATTCCAGAAGTTGTTCCAAGTCCAACAGACTGTTGACCATTAAAATATATTTTATCATTTAATGTGGAATCAAATTGTGGAGTTTGAGTATTGATTGAAAATCTATTACTTAAAATATTTACAAAAGAACCTAAGGTATGTGCAGAACCCACACCAAATCTTTTAACTCTTAATATTGATCCTTCAGAATAAGTGTTGAGCACTTTTAAAATCTCACCATCTACACTGAGAGAACTTCCTATAGAAATACTATTTGGTATTTGAGATACGTAAATATCTTCAACATCTCCAGTAGGAATAACATTTGATGGAATTTCTTTAAATAATTTAATTTTTTCTGTTGAAACACCAACTTTAAACGTCCCATTTAAATTCAAGATTGAACTGCTTAATCCAGAAATAATAACATTATCACCATCATTTAATTGATTGTAAGTTGATTGGTATACTGCAATTGAACTAGTACCATCAAAGATAAAAATGCAATTTTCATAACGTTGCAAATTGGTGTCGATACTCAAAATATCTTTACCAACCAATGTCGATACTACTGCCTTAATTCCTGTTCCATTTGTATTATTATCATCAAATACGGTATAATCACCAATCTTATATCCATCACCACCACCCAAAACTTCCAAAGAATCTACAGAACCTTTAGTTACAGATTCAATAGATGAAAGTTGTTTAATAATTTCATTGGATTCAATGATAAAATCGTTATCTGCATATTCATCTTGAACTTTATATGGAAAAGTATTTCTTGCCAATCCAGAATTATTGAAATCAAAAGATTGATCTAAAATAAAGTTTTCATCTATAAGAGATGATCTATAAAAATCTCCAATAAAGTATGGATATGCTGGTTCCAGCTTATTTGTGATTACACTAGTGCTTACACCAGCAAAATATGCATACACTCCATTGGGAAATTCTGGAGTTTTGGCAAATCTTCCATTACAGATATCCAAGTCTCCAGAATTAGTATATACATAATCTTCAATAAAGAATCCAGCATCAAACCCAGATGGCCTATTATTAATATTATTTGCATCTAAAGTATAGGAAGTTTTTAGAATTTTTAATGCAGATGAGTTATCATTTGGTGTAGAATAACCATAAGGTCCATATATTGGATTTCCATCATAAGACCATCCAATGATCGGGGAGTGATTTAATCCATTGTCTGAAAATACGGATTCTCCAAAATCTTGAGAATATCCCAATAGGTTGTAAGATAAAGTATCTCCAAAATCTGAAAAATATTCTGTCTGATATTTAAACTGCCTATTCAAAGTCAAAGATCTAATCCTACAATCAAATAATGCACCGCTTCCCTTTGGATTAACTTGAAGTGAAGTATTTGTTGCAGTATATCCAATACCAGAGTTTATTACAACAACGTTGACTAATTTATTGTTTTCAATAACAGGTCTTAAAATAGCACCAGATCCACTTCCAGTAACAATAATATCGGGTGTGGAGTAATATTCACTACCTTTACTCATAACCTGGACAGAAGAAATTCTCCCATCAACAATAATTGGTTTTAATTCCGCATCTTTACCATTTTTGAGTGTTATTACTGGTTTTCTTTGTAAATTTAAAATATTGGAACCATAATCAGAACCAGATTCATAAAGATATGCATCAATTATTTTTCCAGAAATAACGGGAGTTAGTGTAAAGTTTCCAGAATATGTACTACCATAAGAAACATTAATATTGACACTGATATCTGGATACTTGAAGATATGATATCCAGATCCAGTGGAAGTTAGATTGACTACTTTACTTCTAATGTAGTTTGAAGTAATACTAGCTCCAATACCAGCATCTACCAGTTTAAACGAATTTTCATCGGACTTTAAAATATAATATTGATTGGAGGTTGATAATCCAGAAACTGAAGTTCCAGTTGTTGAGTATTCGACAAGATCTCCAGTATTAAATCCGTGGTTTTTAAATGAAACTGTATCGTAATATGTTGAAATACCTGAGGACTTGACATACAGTTTTCTAAATTGATATCCCTCTCCAGAATTTAAAACCGTAATAGACCTTAAAGTTTTCTTTGAAATGGTTCTGAATTTATGAATACCTGAAGTATTGCTAGTTGTTATTCCAATAGTATTAATACCTGCACTATAGTCGGATAATTTATTATACAATCTAATGGTCTTGGTATTAATGACCTTTGCATAATATTTTGAACCACTTATTAACGTTGATGTTGATGTAAAATTATTAGATCCTTTAAAAGTTCCAACACCTATTGGATTGTTTCCATTCTGACTATAGATAATTGGTTCACCATCCTTCAAGTTGTGATTGGATGTAAAGGTAATAGTCTCGTCACTAAAATCTATACCACCACCAAAGAAAATATCTCTACTATCAAATTGAAGTTCTCTGTATCTTTGACCAACAACGGGTTGAAGCAAACATCCACTACCATTGCCACCAGTTAAAGAAACTGATAAAATTTGATCCACATCAAAATCTTGGGGATCCACTAAAACAGCAGTTACAATACCACTAATAACTGGAACAACTAACGCTGTTGTTCCTATGCTTGGAGAAGATATTGTAATATTTGGTGGATTTACAACATCATAATCTTTACCCGAATTTAAAACATTAAACTCACTTAATGGTCCGTAATAGATCTTGTCATCAGATTTTGAACTAACAATCTCAACTCCATTGCATAAGAGACCTAATCTTGTGGTATTTGATGGAACGTGTCCAGAAACTGATAGTGATTGATTTAATGGAAATTTCCTTAAAATATTTTTAGATCCAACAAATCTTGCGGCATCTTTTTCCAAAATAAAACTATGAGATCCTGATCCAGTTGGAAGAGTATCAAACTCAACATAACTATCACCAGAAAGAAAAGATGGTGAAATGTATAATTTAATTTGATTTGTTGGATATGTTCCTACAAGTTTTACAAAATATCTCTCACCAGATATCAATCCTGGTATTGTAAGATTAGATGGTTTGTAAATAATTGCATCGCCATTTAAAAATGGAACATTTGAAGTGAATGAAAGAATTGAATATCTATATGTCTGAGTATTATATCCCTGCAAATAAGACCCATTTGCTTCTGCTAAGACAGATTCTGAAATATTTTGAGTTATTGTATAACTTGGTAGGGAATTTGATGCCACATATCCATAATCATTATTTTCGGTGTATACATTTAATACGTCAGAAATAATCTTAGAGTTTCCATACTGCAACTCAGCCCCCAAACTAGTTGCCTTTTTAATATTTCTTCTTATGTCATAATCTGCATATGGATCATATACAAATCCATAAATGTTTGATAGAATAACCTGATTGAGAGGTAAATTGACAGTTGAAACAGTTGCATTAGAAGCAACAACTATATTCGATCCTCTTTTTAAAATATCAACAGTATCTCCAACTTTCAAACTTGATTTATCAATTACACTTAAAAGAGTAAAAGTTGATCCAGAAATAGTGAAAACTTGATACCTAGAACTTGTGTTATAAATCCAGGAATTTGCAAATATTTCTTCATAAGTTCTATCAACAGATGGATTTTTAATGACCTTTCCAATATTCTTGATAGAAATTAATTCCTTTTCATCTGCCAAATAAATGTCCGATGTTGAAGTAAACTTAGAAAGAACTCCAGTAATTCTAAGTTCAACTTTTTTACTAGTATCTCCACCCTCATAACCATAGATTACTTCATCAGATTTTATATCCGAAATTTGAGATATCTGCTCAGTAACTCCAGAACATCCAAAAAACTGATTAACACTCTTAGATGTATAGTAAATTTTATTATTCCCAGAAATAATATTACCAGTTTGCCCAAATCCAATTGTTGAATCAACTGAAATAATTGAAGATCCGATTGAAACCGTTTCTAATGCTTTTGTTTTTCCTGGGATTGTAAATGTTCCTTCGATCAGATCTTTCTCATTATATCCAACAAACAATGAAACTTTATAATAAGTTTTATTTGTTCTTGTAAGAATTTCAACTTCCGATACTGATGCCTGTGTTCTTTCATCTGTAGATTTCTTAATTGTTTGCCCAACAAGTCTTGTTGGATCATCACCAGAAATTAATTCGGTAATTAGAACTTCTCTGCGAATAAACTTAGCAGTTGATGGTTTGATTAAAAAACTTTCTAAATCAATAACGCGAGCATCTTCTCCATAAAGAACATTAAATAATATTCGAAATGATTCTTGAATACCTTTTGCTTGATAAAAACTTCTTGCTTCTTTTATGAAGTTGCTTACATCAAGATCGGAGACGAAATCACTATTCTCTAATCCTGGAGTTAAGAAATACTTGAGTTTTTTATAAAACTCTTGCAGAAAAAGAGAACTTAAATTAGTTACCTTTTCATTTTTAGAATGGGAATCACTAGAAGAAGTTGAAAAAACTAAGTCATTATTATTTACTGAATCTGTGTAACTACTGATTCCAGAAGAATAATTGGTGATACCACTAAATCCACGAACACATCCAGTGAAAGTATTAGTCGTAACTCCAGTATATGTAATAATTTCATCATTGATCTTTAAAAGACCATATTGTGCAGGAAATCCTTTCGTAGAAGTTACAGTAACAACTCCAGCAGAAGATGAAATATCATAGGATAAAGTTGTTGATCCTGTGATAACTTCTGGAGTCAGATTATCTAACTTCAAATATTGATCTAGATTTTCTGCAATATCTACAGAACCACCTTGATATTCTTGCGAGATATAATATTGTTTTAAGAAATCTGCAGTTTTTGGTGATTCTTCAAGAATGAACTCTGGAAGTTGATTTTCAATGATTTCATTAATCTGTACTCTCTTCTCAAAATCAGATTCAAACATATTTTATTCCCTCTCTATTTTTCCGTTAGAATAACTTGAAGTATAGTAATCTCGTGTAAACACCACTCCAGAAACGTCCTCTCCAGAAGCAATAACATCTCTTACCATATTTATCTTACTATTTGAAACATCAAAACTCAAATAAAGATCTTTAAGTCCAACAATATCATTTGAATCTGGATATGCTTGAATTTCAATTATATTATTTTCAACATCTGTTGAAGTGATATTGACAGTTGTAAGTTTAATTTCACCATTCGAATAATCAACAGTTCCAACAGATTTCAATACAATACGATAATTATCATCAGTCGTCTTTGTAATTGCACTAATTATACCCATATTACTTCCATCAAGATTGCCATATGCATCTTTGTTTGGAACATCAGTCAAATATACTTTACCTTTCTCTCCCTGAATATAAAATCCAGTGCTCTTAATATTATATCCCTTAGGATCAATATGAAATCTATTACCAAAACAAATTTCATATTGAGCAAACTGATTTACAAGTGCCTTCATATCTCTTCGAATAATCACCTTGGTTATATTGGAAGAAATGGCACTATCAATTCTATCAATTAACTGAACAATTTTACTATACTTAAATCGTCCACCAAACTTATTAATGTCTACATTTTTAGAATAATCAACTAAACTATTGGTAATTGATGTTTTTAAATTATCGACATTTGAAACTTGTGCCGAATTATAATAAACAGAAGAATCAATCTCAACATAAAGAACTTTAAGGTCAATAATTTCCTGATTGATTCCTGTGATTGAATAATTCTTTAGTTGATTTAAGATATTATTTTTATCAAAATCTGATACATAACTACCATTTTTTGGTTTAATACTAATCACAACTGTTCCAAACTTTGGTGGATTTAATTCTTCTCCACCAACAACAGAAACTGATTCCGTATTCGGATAAATTTGTTTAATGATTGCCTCATAATCTCTGGAAGTTACAGATCTATATTGTGCAGAATATAGGCGAGGTGCATAATACTTAATTGATGCAAGATTTTCAATCTCGGCACCATTTGATGCTGAAGAAATTGTAGTTACTGTAATTGATCCAGATGGAATTACTCTAATATTTGCGGCGTTTAAAAAGTTTCCTTTAAAATCAAAAACAGATGGTCCATTTCCCCTTTCACCATCAGTTATAATATATTTGACTGTAATAACAGTTCCGTTTTCTAACTTTTTACCAAAAATTCCATCACCAAAAAGTATCTCATATTTTTCATCCTGAACCTCTTGTATCAAATAAACCTCAGATGTTGATCTAAGATTTAAAATATTATTTGCTTTAAAATATTCTCTACCCAATCCACTGTCATTGATACCTTTAATATACACAACAATCGTACTTGTATCAATGTATGGGTTATCGAGAATAAATCTTTGTGTAATTGAAGTATCTACAGTCCACTCTTTCGTTAATAATGAACCCTGGTAAATATATACTGGTGCCGAAGAAGATCCAAACTTAGCGATACCATTATTGATAGTTGTCGTAATATTTTCGGATATTGAGAATCTATAACTTGTATTTTCTGATGCTCCAACACACACTAAACCCGCTTCAAGCGTAAGTAAAGGACTTGTGCTTGTGGTTGGAACTTCGAAGGTAATTGCCGCCTTGGCGGCGGTTCTGGAGCGTGGTACGTAACCAATATTTCTTGCTAATGAGACAACATTTTCTCTGAGAGTTGCCGAATCCAGAAAGGATTCGTTCACAATCATATTGGAGTTAAATGCTGTAATATACGTATTATATGCTAGAGTATCGATGAGTGCTGAAAAGTTAGATCCCTCAAAGTCAAAATCCGTGAAGTTGGAGTTTGCGCGGAGATAATCCTTAATCGAAGCCTTGATCTGATCGAAATCTAGATTTGTAAATTGTGTAAAAGGCATTTTATTATCTTGTTGCCTCTAGTAAAAATGTAAATTGTTGTGTTGGAAACTCTTGACCAATAATATCAAATATAACTGTAACTTCAAAACTGTTGTCGTCGGGACGAGGAATCGCCTCAACAATCAAATTATTAACTCTAGGTTCGAAGTTATTAACTGTTGTTTTAATCTGATTTTCAACAATTGATGCAGTTCCATAATCAACAAAATTAAATAAGCTTCTGCGAACATCAGATCCCAGAAGAGAGTTGAAAAACCTTTCAGTGGGAATGGTTTCAACCAGATTTCTAACGGATCTGATGATTGCACGCTCATTTGTCAAAATAGGCAGATCTTTTGTCACAGGATGTGGATCAAAAGATAGACTAATATCCTTAAATGGTTTGGATATTCGCTTGACTGCCATTGAACGAAAGAATTCTTTGATTTATTTATACCTGACTCCAGGGAGAACCATAGTTTGGTTCAGTTCCATATTCCCAATCATCATAGTCTTCATCATTACGAATTTTTTCATGCAGTTCAATTTGCTTTTTAAAATCGTGCTTTGGTGCAAGATCATGCATGATTTCTTGAATCACTCTTTTTGGTTTTTTACACTTACAATCATAATCAGTCACTAGTTTTGTGGTTCCCCACATATCATGCATGTAGTTTGAATCTCTATCTACGGGCAAATTGGACATTTTATCTCCTGTTTTAATGAATAAAACAGAACTTTTTTGGTAGGAGGTTGCTATCTCCTTGTTTCTATTTAACGATCTATTTCACGAATTGAATAATCATCAGAATTTAAATATTTTAACAACTCTAGTGCAATTAATTTTGGATTTCCTTCACCACAAGTATAGACATCGATTGCAATTGATCCTTCTTCTGGCCAAGTATGACACGAAACGTGACTTTCTGAAAGCGCAATCACGATTGTACATCCCTGAGGTGTAAAACAGTGCCGAAAAATGTTTAGAATCGTCATTCCAGCACGTTGAATTCCAGCAACCATCACTTCTTCAAGGGCAATTGCATCATTGATTAGATTGTAATTGACGTTATACACCTCCAACAAAAGGTGCTTACCCATTGAAAAGCGTTTCAAATCAATTTGCACCAAAAAATCTATTTATTTAACCCAAAATCCCTGGCGCTCATAACTTAAATCCGCAATAAATGTGTATCCTTCAAAATTTTTATCTATTTTTTCACCCCAAACTGGTATTGCTACCGTATTTTGATATCTAAAGTTAGGATTTCTGCGAAATTGGACTTCAATTAGATGACCTCCAATAAATTCACAATTAATCCATTCATAATCTTTGTTTAAATTTTTTAAAATTTCGGGAAATTCAATTCTTCTTTCTATTTTCTCCCATTTTTTCCATTGATGAATAGGATCTTCCAAATCTTTTGTTCCTAAAATAATTAAATCCTGTTCTTGATAGTGATAATCAACACTTAAATGTTCTCCTTCGAAGATTTCACACCAAAATTCTGATGGATGCATATTATCGGTTCTTTTTTCTATCCATTCTTTACGAGCAAAACGACTCATTCCAAATAAATTAAAAGATGGACGCACAATATAAAAGTCGGGTTTAGGAACTGTGGTTCCTGCAGGACCACAAGTATAACCTAAACGCCGACCTAAAAATAATTTATTATATACCCAGAGATCTTCAGAATGTATATGATTCCATTCATCATCACACTCTAACAAATACATTTATTATCTACCTTGACCTCTGTACTTCTTACGAGCAGAGTTACGGGATGACGCGGCATATTTGGTATTAGAACCATTGCCTTGACAAGACTTTTTGGGCTTTGACTGAATGATAACTTTACCATTCGATGAGGAATGCTTTGACATAATGGTTATTCTTCAATAATTTCAGTAGTAAGATCTTCAGGATTTGGAGAACCTGTCTGATAGAATTCTACTGCCAGATCCTCCATAGTATTGAAATACTCTTCTTCTGTAAGACTTGTGTAAATCCTACGTCCATTACAGAGTATGTTATACATTTCGATGCTCATCAGATAACGCGAGTTTTTTCGTGCCCAACGCGAATGCGAGGATCACACCAAATCTCAAATCCTGCTTCCTTCGCATCCAAACAGAAAGAAACGTCTTCTCCACACATGTCCTGAACTTCTCCAGATTCGAAAACTTGCATCTTCGGCGCAAACCAAGGATACTTCATTTCGGAGTTCTCAAAGACACCGTGCTTGATGAGCAACCACCCAAATCCAGCATAATCAACGGTGAAAGGTTTGCGCCGCTTTGAGATACTTTCGATTGTCTCATGATTCATCACACCACCATTGTTGCGGAAATCATCTTCTTCCATCCAGTGGGCAACAGAAGTGGTGTGACCATCTTCAGTGCAATACCATCCAGATGCAATATTTTGATCCATTAGGACAAGTTGCCAAAACTTTTCAGTATTGAAAACAATGTCACTATCAATCCATAGTTGCCAGTCATAATTCAGTTTTCCATCCCAGGGAATCTGATCAGGTCCACGTAGAACATTTGCGCCTAGACACTTGCATCGGGCAAAGTTTACCATTGATGAATAATCTTGAGAAATTTGAATACTTGCTCCTGCCTGAACTAGATCAAAGCAGAGTTGCACAAAGTTCTTCAAGTAAGTGTAAGAGACACCTCTTCCAGGTAAGCAGAATACTACTGACTTACCTTTTACCATTTCTTTTGCAAGATTATAATCCCATTCGGGTTCTTTTGCTACCACGGGGGTTTTTGCTTTTACAGTAAATCCTTTAGTCATAAGTTGATTAATTTACATCAGTATCATACATCATTATGTATGGTTTGTCAATGGGAAGAATTTAAGGATGTTTCTTTTGAAATTGACAGTTCCTCATAAGTGAGATCTTCAATATTATAATCAGTTTTCATCAAACCCACCATATTTCTGATGGTCTTCCATGTTACTTCAAACTCTTCTTCATTGATTGAATGAAATAGGCATCGGTCTTTTGCGTATATGTGATAAATTTTACTCTCAGTCATTTTCATTCTCACTTAGAATAACTTCGCCACATTCAACGGAAAACTTAATTCCCGTGTCCTCATACCAAGATAATTCATTGGCGATCCACTCTGGAATCACAAGATAATATTCACCACTAATCGGATCGACTTGTATAGGTTGAATATTATTTTCGGAATTTTTTTTCATTCTCTGTATTGTTTTTTTCCTTTTCATTTTTATATAGTAATGTAAACTTTTATAATATGTGTGGGTTGTGGGCGTATTTTTTTATGGGCGGATTTTTTTGTTTTTGAGTGTTATATAATGATCGCTTGGGTAACACTTTGTAGGTTAGGGTAGTGTTGGGTTTTCAAATACGGCGCCCGCCGCCACGCCCCCCAAGGGCGGGGGCACTGCCTCTCACGAACACACGAATGGCGGCACTGCCTCAGCGCACGTCGCCCAGGGCACTGGCGCTGGTGCTCATGCTGGTCCCCCTGCTGCCAGCGGCACCGCCATGAGTGCGGACCCTGCTGCTGCCGCCTTTGATCCGATCTGCCCAACGGAGTGCTGAGGGACCATGAGCAACAGGCAGTCGGGTGATCTTGAATTGAACGCCGTCAATGGTAGTGAGGGTGGAGTTCATAACGAAGGAGATTGGGGTGGGTTGGTTACGAAGGGATCGGTAGGGGTCAATCCCCCACGAAGGGGGGGGAGAGTTACGCACGAACGGTCACGAATAGGTGGGGGATTGACCCCTACCGATCCTGAGGTCCACGGTAGTCAGTGTGCAGATCTGCCAGTTCAGCAGCGGGCAACCCGTCACCATCCCATCCTTTCCATTTTCTGGTATGGGAATTTGCCTGACCCATACCCTTTGCTACGTTGGTGCCTACCCATATGGTCTGGCGGGTCTTGAGGTCCGATGCTATGTTGAAGAGTGCCATTTGATTCGGTTCGGTTGGTTGCTTTGATATTGCAGCAGGTCGGGGGGGGGCGACCCCTCAGGTATTTGGCACGATCGTAAACTTGCATGAGGGGAAGCAAGCGACGAAATCCTGCAGGCAACGTTCGGCAGAAGGGAGGTCATCATAGAGACCCTCAATGCGGCACGTGCCTTTGGAATCGAGGGAGAGGATGCGGAACTGCAGGATCATGGTTCGGTTCGGTTCGGTTGCTTTGATATTGTAGCAGATCAGCGGGCAGCGTTCGGGCGGCAGTGAAGGTTAACCCACTTCCCTAGGGAGACGTCGGTGTTGAGGGTCAGAGCAAGGGCAGCACGGCGGGAGACCTTAAAGATGTAAGGGCGGCGGGTCCAGTGAGAAAGGAAGCGAACCGCAACCCGCCCCGTGATGGGGTCAACCGTCAGGGTGTCGATGGCAGTGCTGCCGTGGGTGGTGATGGGGATTCCGATCATTGGAGGGGGGTGTCGGTTGAGAGTATTGTAGCAGATCAGCGAACGGTCTGAGGTCTGATCCGAACGCTAGCGAAGCGGGGGGACCCCTCCACATATTCGTCGATCATCAGACGAAGGTTAGCAGCATGGCGCTCTGCGTCCTCCTCTGAGGCATAGAGGGAGTCCAGTTCTTCCCGATCATAATAGTCGGTGCCGCAGGTGAAAATTGCAAAGACGGTCAGTGCCATGGGAGTCGGTTGCGGTTGAGAGTATTGTAGCAGATCGGGGGGGCCCCCTCAGATCCCGTTCAGGAATTCCGCCAGAGCGTCGTCATATTCTGCCTTGGTTTGAAAGGTCCGCCCATGGATGGTTCGGGGATACGTGGCATCCAAACCAGCAGCGGCAACGTTGCGGCAGTCCTGTTCGTCGTATCCCATTTCAATCAGGGTGGCAACGTAGGGGTTGAAGGTCATGAGGTGTCTTGTCTTGTGAACTGAGGTTAGTGTAGTCGATGGAGTGGGGGGTCTCTGCCCCCCATTGTGCCACCTAGGCGTCTGGCATCAGGGTGACGGTGCTGCTGCAGTCGATAGCAAGCAGGGCAGCGTCCAAGGCAGCGATGCGGTCGGTGATGGTGGGGGCAGGGAAGACGTCAGGGAACTGGGAACCCAGGGTCAGCAGTTCGGTCCTCCACCCCACCAGGGCAAGGCGGACCTCAGAGGTGTTTAGGGTAGCGGTGGCAGGCATCGGGGTCGTGTGAACTGAGGTCATTGTAGACGCAGAAAGGGGGAGCAGTGCCCCCCCAGTGTGCGGTTCAGAGATCGGTCATCATTTCACAGATCGCCTCAGCGTCAACCTTAAGGTCGTTCCAGCGGCACCCGTCAGGGGTCTCTTTGCTGCCACACTCCCAGAGCATCTCCAGCAGGGCAGCATAGGATCCTTGGCACTGGCGGGCAGCAGCATAGAGACCTTCGTCGTTTTGAATCCAGAGGGCGACGTTCCAGGTCTCCCAGTTTGCCCATCCGTTGAATCCGTTGCTCATGGTCCCTCTCCTTTGGTTGATATGGTTAGTCTACAGGGTCAGAGGGGCATCCCTGCCCCCCTTGTGCCAGTGCCTCAGGCGTCCATCCCCATCGCTGCTTTCAGGTCGTTGTATGCCTTCAGGTAATAGTCTGCGTCGGTGCCCTTGCCAGCGATGCGGCAGTCGCAAGCGATGCTGAGGACAGCGGTGCGGATGGTGCTCCACTGTGCCTCAGTGAGGGTCACGGTGCAGAGGTCCAGGGGCAGGACGTGGGTGCGAACGGTCATCGGTTCGTTTGAGTGAACTGAGGTTAGTGTAGTCGGTCGGGGAGGGGATCAGGGGGCGGCGGTGTGCCACCCCCTCAACCGTCCTAGAAAGCGATCAATTGATCCAGTTCCCATTGATCAACTTCGGTCACAGTGCCGCCGCAGTTCTTCCGCAACCAGGCATTAACGTGCTTAGTTGTCGTGGCGCTCCACTTCGTCGCGGTGCGGATCCACCCCTTACCAGGCACCAGGGCGGCAACGGGGGTCTGGTAGGAGATCAGGACCTCAGTCCCGTCCGCCAGAGAGACTTCGGTCTGGTTGCTGCCGATGGGTTGGACTTTCATTTGACGTCTTGTGAACTGAGGTTAGTGTAGTCGGTCGGGGGCACGTGCCTCCCCCTAGTGTGCCAGTGCCTCAGGCGTCCTGATCAGCAGCAATGGAGTCCAGGATCGCCAGCAGTTCGGCAGCAGTGCTAGCACGGTTCAGCAGGGCAACAGCAAGGTCAAAGGTCATTCGAATGGTTTGGATAGTTTGGATAGGTGGCAGTCTTTAGGGCGCTGCCGTTCCCATTGGTTCAGGGTGCCAGGTGAGCAGGCGATCCGCAGGAGCGGTAGAAGGCGACCATGCTCTCTGCCTCCGCAAGGGTGCGGAAGAACTGAGAGCGCCACTCGCAAGCGTTGTAGGGCACCTGATAGCGAACTTCGTAGCGAATCATGGCGGTTGATTGAACTGAGGTTAGTGTAGGGGATCAGAGGGGGCATTGCGCCCCCTTAGTGTGCCAGTGCCTCAGGCGGTTGCCAGGGCAGAGTCCATACAGACGTCGAGGAGTTCCATCTCAGCATAATCGAAGTGGTCCTCAAGGTGGGCAACGTAGGCAACAGCGGAGGACTTGCAATCAAAGAGGCGCAGGGTCTTGAAGTCCTCGCCCTCATAGGATGTGCCAGCGATCACGGCGTAAACTTGCATCGGTCTGTCTCTCAGGAACGAATGTAATGTAGAACGGATCAGGGAGCAGGTCTAGGGGTCTTGTGCCACTTTGGTGACTGTCACACGTCCAGGCAGTGCCGATAGGTTTGTTGTAACCTGATCAGCACATCATCCCAGAACTCTTTATCATCATCGTCATTGTATTGATTGTTAGACTCAACCAATTCAATGAGAGCATGGAGATCATCAGGAGTCAGAAAGTTCACCAGTTACCCTCCATTAAATCAGCAGCAAGTTCATCACTATAAAGTTCTTTAATCTCACCAACAATCTCCTCTTCAGTATAAGTCTTGTACTCTTTAACAAGTAAATCATAGACCATCATTTCAATGGATTCTGAATCCATTCCCTCCATGATAAGTGAAACGTAGTTCTCAACAAACTTGTTGAATTGTTCGGTGGTAAGTGTCATTTTCTTAGGGGTGAATTGTAATAGGAACGGAACACTGTAACCACGATAATAGCAGTGGAGATGACACCAACCAACCCAAGGAAGGTAACAGTGTCGCCAGTGAAAGTGTATGTTTCAGGTGTCATCAGTAGGTTACAAGTGCGGAAACTTTGTCATAAAGCAGGGCAACGTTCACCCCCAGTTGTTCACTGCATTCATCCCAATCATCGTGAAACTCAATGAGGTCCAGCAGGGCACGAATCTCTGCTTGGTTTAGTTCTAGAACTTCCATAGTTTCAATAATCGTAATCAGAGTTTAGATATTCATTAACATTGAACTTCTCTTCTTCCAGATCACGAAGTTCAGGAATATCAAAGATCTCACCAGGGGAGTCTTGAATCTCCTGCCAGAGTTCGTCAAACATAGTGGGGTGTCTCAGGAACGAATGTAATGTAGAACGGATCAGGCAACTTTAGTGCGGCGCTGTGCCACCTTACGGATTGGCACAGGAGCGGGAGCAGGTTCGGCAAAATATACCTTACCATACTGCAGCAGAGTGTCAACGAACATCAGCACGGTTTGCATCACCTTACGTGTTTTTTCTGCACCATTGTTGTCATTGTAGGCACGAACAGCAAACTGATACAAACCCACAACAATTGCAGCGATGGTAGCAACATTCAGAATCAGAGTTTGAGTGAACTTGAAAGCGAACAGTTTCATTATTCTTTGGTGGCGAGGGAAAATGTAGAGAATGTCCCGCCACGGATCCATCATACGGCAGCAGGCACCTAGGTCAAGGAATTGTTGCAATGCTTAACATCAGAGGTCCTTATAAGACTCATTAGATAAAAAAATAGGGAAGGGCACCACCCCTCCCCTATAGTCACCCACTCTACACTTAAGTTTAATATTATATCTCACTCAACCTGGGTAACTTTGTCGGTCGGATTGCGATAATCAGTGTTTCCAACCTGTAGGCAAACCCTTTCCTCTATAAGGTATATTGTATTCTCAATAAGGAGTTGTTATTGAGAATAATAATTAAAGCACATCTAGATGGTGTGGGGAGGGGTGAGTGGGGTGAAGCACATATTCTTGCACATAAGGCGGGCTCAGGTGGGTGCCTGACGAGATCACATCATACACACACATTCTAGCACATATGTATGTCTTCGTGTAGTATATCGAGATGTGTGTGTATGATGTGATCTCGTCAGATGTGCGTCGAGATGTATGATATCGTATGTATCTCGTCGAGTTATGATAAATGTGTGTGCAATCTAGTCGAGATCACACACACATCTCGTCGAGATCTACCAGTTCTTACCGAACACGAACCCATCCTGGAAATCGTAATCATAACGAAGTCCCTGATACCAGGTTGCTTCCCAATCAACGATTACGAACGAAGGGATATCCAAACCGTAGCAGTCAGTGGTAAACTGTTCGGCAAAATCTGCCTCCGATTCATAACCACCCTGATAGGCATCTTCAAAGTTACCCAGGTCATCCTCATCATAGATCTCCAGGAATGCATCAATGGCATCCTCACCATAACGATTAGAAAGTTCATCATACAGTTCCTGATTCTCATCAGAGATATCTGCAGATTCTTTCTTGTCAATCAAACCTTTCACAGTCAGCAACTCCGTGTAGAATTCAGTATACTTCAGTTTACCTTCGATCTCATACCCACAGGCACGAACGATATCAGACATCTTAACAGGAGGTTCTTGTGCCTGCATTTCATCAACCAGGGTCAGAAGGGAGTTGCCAGTCAGCATTGGTTTGTCTCTCAGGAACGAATGTAATGTAGAACGGATTGGGCAGGAAGTCTAGCGGGTCTGTGCCAGTTCTCAGGTTGGCACACACCCGAAGCGTTCGATCAAAATGTCACGTACCATCTCACGATCGGTACTATCACCGTTACACCAACATATGCCTTCTGTAGTAAGGTATTGTATGGTGGCATCGATGATCATAGCATCAGTAACATTCATATCATAAATGCCACCAGGTCCATAGAAAGAACGAACGTAATTAATGAATTCCATCAAACTGCCTCCAGCAATAGTTTGTGAATGCGATCTGCCTCTGCCAGGATATCACCATCCAGGCGATCCCATTCTACCCAATCATAGGCAGATCCTGCGGTTTCATATGAACCATCAGGCAGCAGGGGAGCATACATCAAAACCCGTTGATTGTTTGCATCCAGTTTGTAGGTGCAATTGTTGAGTTTGGAGATGACAAAAGTCATTGGATTTCTCAGGAACAAAGGTAATGTAGAACGGATCGGGGGATTAATCAACACCCCTTGTGCCAGTTATCAGATTGTCACACAGGCACCTCGGCGCAGTTGAGTATATCCATTATTGCAATTATAGTGATGAATCCCATAGTAATATCTACGGGTATTTGTCTCACTCAACTTGAAATGTTCTGAGATTTGTTTGAAAGAATGGGTGGGATAAATTTTCTTGTAAAGATTAATCATCTCACACCAGAATGCAGCATCTTTGGTGAAACGAATGCTCTTCTCAGGATGAACCTTAACGGAGCGCATTTGGTGCTTTTCTCAGGAACGAAACCAACATAACCGCAAACAAACCCCAGCGGTGAATGTTTGTGCCACTCCTACAACTGGCACATCGATAATATCCAGACACCAAAAAACCCTCCTATTTTTGACACTTCAAAAACAAGAGTTAGTGATATTCTATTCCGACCGCATTTGGTATATCGGGAAACCTATAGTTAAACCCTGTTAACCTATTAAACTCTAGCACTCAGTTCTTATATCTGTCAGATTGATTCTGGATCCCGTAGGAGAATTCAAGAGCTGCCCTATGTTATAAGATCTTAAGTGCTATTATTTATATAACTTTGTGCCAATTTTTGAACTGGCACAAAATCAAAAAGGATCGTATTCCTTAACGCTACAATGAATATCCTCATCACCTTCGAGTTTCAATAGGTCTCGCCAATTGATATACTCCACATCTAGATCATCATAGCACATGATGTCTAGTGTAACTTGTACAAGGCGCTTTTGTGCGATCATGGTGTCTCGTGCGATGTGTCTAGATTCTATCATGCGTAGTGGCGATATGCAAGCGATTCATAATCGTGTGCATCTCGTGTATAATCCTCGTCGAGATCCTGTGAGTACTCTTCGAGATCCTGTCCGTAATCGTATGAGACTGTGTAGTCGAGATCGTAGTCGTCGTACATAATCCTCGTCGAGATTGAATGTTCGGTTTAAGTATAGCACAGATCTCGACTAGATGCAAGCATAAAACCTAGCGTCTCGTCGAGATTGTTATGTGTATATATGTGCTCTCGTCGAGATTTATGTGTTTTTGTGTGTATTCTCGTCGAGATTCTCACATAATGATCTTATTATAGGTTCATAATGTCTCGTCGAGATCTGTGTGGGTTCTGGGAGATTTTCGCGGCGGTGAGACTTGACAAACTGCGCGTCTTATGCTACGCTCGCTTAGGTCACAAGACTCAGAGGCATTTATAAGAAGACTCAGAGGCATTTATAGGGTTTAAAAGATACAAGACTCAGAGGCATTTATAAGAAGACTCAGAGGCATTTATTCTCAATAAAGACACTATTGATTCTCAATAATATAACACTATTGAGAACACATGAAAAACACAACATAATGTTTTTTAATACATTTATTAATACAATTTAACCTTTTTTTGGTATAAATCGCTACAAAACTGGCACAATCTCACTCTCCTTACATCCCTGCCTCCGAATCACCTGTTCCCAGAAACTTGCATCCTCAATAGTAAGAAACGTCGCCACTTGTTTAGAATAAACTCCTTTCTTCTTTGGTTTAAGATAGACTACTTGATACTTCATAATGAATAGGTTGATTATCATTCCAGTGTCGAATAACACCAGCAACAATAAAGAGATTAGTGATTAGATAAGTGAGAAAGATAAAGGTTCGTATGATGGAGATCTTATCACTCTCCCTATCACACTTGGATGCTTTCTCACCTAACGCTTTTGACCACCATCTCCACATTGTCTGATGTTTCATTTTTCAGATTCCTTCAACAAGCGAACATCTTTCCATTGATGAGGATAAACTAAAATACACACATCTCTTGATCTTTCCTCGGACTGTTGAATACACACCGTAATATACTGAGTAGAAACAAAATCAACCTTACCAATGTGCTCATTATAAGTCACACCTAAACCACGATAGAAAGTCATCCAAATGCTGCCTCTAATGGTGTTTGATGAATTTGCATTGCACTATAAGGTCGAGTATCCTGAATATCTACTTGATCTCCTTGCTTGGTTGAATTAATAGGAGCATAGTAGCAGTTCTTCTTTGGTGCATAGAATCCCCAGATCGTCCGAGTTGATTTTCCCATATTATAATCAAACTCACGATGGCAGCGCAACCATATAGCAATAGTGCGAGTATTAAAAACTTCAAACTCATAACTATAACCCTGAGGTGCCTTGTGTGGAAACTCTATAATCATGTCGTAAAGGAATCAATAATACCAGACTCATAATCATCCTGAAGAACAAACTTCTGAGCACTGATTACATTGGGCATAATCCGATCCACATACCTGCCATCATATGATTCCTCTTGAGATAAAAGTCTAAATGCCTCGGTATCATTCTCTGCAATCAGATTAATCACTCCACCATATTCGGAAGATGGAAAAGGAACCCAGTAATCAACAATGTAAAGCGATTTCATTTCTTTGGATAAGTTACTTCTGTATTGTAATAGATTGTTTGAGATTTGTCAACTGTCGATTGAGTTCAACTTGAACTGGAATCAGATGTGAAGTAAAATATTCCTCAAACTCATTATTCTTGATGAGTTTGATAATATCTTCGACTTGTTGCAGTGTAAAGAGAAGTTTGGTTCTTTGATTCATTTCAACCTCCACCATGCACATAATCAACAACACCAGCAGGATGATTCACACCTTCAATCACCTTGATGCTAGCATTATCAAACTCTTGTTGTCTATTCTGATTGATCCATTCAGAATCAAATTCGGATCCAAACTCTTTCATAAAGAGGTCTTTGCACTGAAGCATAGATTCGCCAGCGATTACACACATTCCAGAAGTGTAATCGGAGAGAACGTCATTGAGAATGTAGAGATTCATTACATAAACTCCATCATATAATAGTCGCAGGTGACCTCCAACTCTGCTGCCTTGGATTCAATCTCTTGTTCTTGAATCCTACGTGCTTCGGCACGATGATTCTCATAAACCTTACGTCCTTCATAGTAAAGTTCTTCAGTTTCAAAGTGTTTCATAAAATCGTCAAATGCAGTGATGAATGATTGTAGATCTTCGTTATTCATAATCTAATAAGATTTGAGCGCAATCCGTTCGGATATACACATCGAAAGTTCTGCGGCAATCTGAACATCTACATCACCCAATTTAGCATGAATCGCATCAGGAATCAACTCTACCATCAGATCAAAGAAACGTTCATCTTGAGTAATATAAGATGCAACATCATCACTGAGAGCATCTGCAAGTTTGATGATTGTGGCGTTAGAAAGTGTCATGTTACTTTGAAGAACAATCGGGATGAAAAGTATATGATGCACAGAACTGGCGATGAACCTCTGCTTCTTGTTGCCTTTGCCTCTGATCACTATGACGTTGTGAATAAGACATATACATCAGAAGACCAATCGCAAGTAGATATAGATGAGTGATTTTCATTTGAGAAGAAGAGTAATAAGGGCGGCAACAGAAAGAATAGCAAGAGCAAGCAATATATCAATCCAGATGGGAGATAATACCCACAACCAGGACCAATGAATCACATTACACAGTTTGAGTCCAATAAACAGAAGAGTCAGAGCACCAGTAAAACCAATGCGTCCAGAAGATGAAGTCATTTGAGTTTCCTTAGTCAGTGTGCCAGTCGTGGATTGAAGTTTCATTGTGAAAAGCAGTGCCTCGATTACCTTCTTATTATAGGGCAGAGCACAAGCGATTCGGAAACCAGTGCGCCACTTGAAAAACTGGCACAGGAGTCCTTGCACTCAAATATTTCAGATATAACTTTCCTTCTTGTTCCCGTGCCTCTATTTCATGGGGTTGATCCCAGTATTCAATGTCATCTACATTAATGGAATTATAATACCTCTTACCACGTTTGCTGCGAAGAGTTCCAGTCACCCACTGTTGTAAATGAACCAGTTCGTGCAACAGAGTTTTTATATACAGTTCCTCATTCATCCAAGTATCCAATTCAATCAGAAACTCCCGTGGACGATAGGATTCACCTGTATAATCACAATAACCATACACACCTTCACGTTTCAGACCACGATGCAATATTTCAACATAGAGTTTATGTCGTGGAAAAAACTGATTCAGAAACCAAGAGGTAACATCCTCACAGATCCGCTTGCGATAACCATAACCATTAATTTCAATGACAGATTGCATGACCAATGTAAGAACCAAATGAATGATGAAATAAAGATCAGTTTGTCAGTCGTCGTCATCATCAGTAAATTGCATCAGAACATAGTTAATACCAGTTGCAACGATTGATGCAACAAACCACCAGGAAAGAAAAGTAATCATTTTGCGTAAAGATAGGAACCTGCCCAGTCAGCGTGTTGAAACAACCATTCACGTTGCTCAATCAAACGAAGATCATAACGAACACCTTTAGCGGGTGCTTTGATGCTGGCGGGTTTGTAAACTTCACCAGTTTTCTTATCAATGAAAGCATGAATACTATCACGACGACCATCGATGCACATAAAGATTTTGTGATACTTTGTGCCCGAAGAATTCAGTTCGTAACCATAACCATCAGGAGCATTTTGAATGAGAGCATCACACAACATCAGACCATACTTAACAACATTCAACTGAATGGTGTTGCGGGCGGTTTGCTGGGCAGCGTAGTCAGCGAAGGTGGCAGTCATGG
>Ga0209500_10000106_pt1 | contig 76388 bp, 60 predicted proteins | sample S_140212_EF_Meta_FD_187323 | JGI IMG/M metagenome (GOLD analysis project Ga0209500, IMG submission 187323) | Freshwater microbial communities from Lake Simoncouche, Canada to study carbon cycling - S_140212_EF_MetaG (SPAdes) (version 2) | ecosystem: Environmental > Aquatic > Freshwater > Lake ... | reverse complement strand
TCGCCTCGGTCGCAACCCTGCCACCGGCGAAACCATCCAGATCAAGGCTAAGAAGGTCGTGAAGTTCCGCGTGGCTAAGGCCGCCAAGGACGCGATCCTCGGCGCCAAGTAATCTCTCGCGAGATTCACGCCAAAAGGCGCTCCGCAAGGAGCGCCTTTTTTGTTGCCCGCGTTTTTGCATGATGCGCGGCGCGCCGACAGGCACGGTTTTTCTTGCACGCGCCGACGCTCGCGGAATGAATGCATGTCCGCAATCCGCCCGGGTGGCGAAATGGCAGCCGCAGCGGACTCAAAATCCGCCGCCCTCTAAAGGCATGAAGGTTCGAGTCCTTTCCCGGGCACTTGCGATGATGATCGCAGGCGACGCGCAAGCGCCGCCTGCGACACTTCGTTCAGCGCGCCCAAGCGACAACGCCGGCGAGCGCGAACGATAACATGAGCGCAAAGATGAACACCGACGCGCAGCCGCGATTCGAAAATCGTTCCTTATACGAAAGTCCGCTACCAGGAATCCCGACCGTGCCGTCGACGCGATCCTTGCGTACGTTGACCGTCGCCCCCGGACGTCCGGCGGACAACGAGGTACCGGTCTTCGAGAGATTGATCCGAAAGAATTTCCCGAGCGGAATTGATTTACGAAAACGGAAGAAACCCATCGAACCCAAGTTAGGGGCCCCCTCTCCTGCCGCAAGCCCCGCCCGACCCGGCCGGAAGCGGGCGCTTTTTATGACACTCTCCCATCCACGGTGGACTTGCTTTTACTGGCCCCAGCACCCATAGTGCCTTCAGTTCATTATCAGACGCATTACGAGCAGGACGGGCGAAAGCCGAACCTGCACCAACCGAGCCCAACAGGGCCGCGGTGGTTATCGGAGCCGAAAGGCGCCGAGATGAGAGCCGAAAGGCTAAAACCCCAATCCCTCGTGGATTGATCGTGATGCGCGCCTCTTTCACCGCCGCCCACCATGATTAACACCCACGATACCACCGCCCGCCCACCCGCCCCCAAGCTGTCCATCCGCGTCAGCGAGGATAACCGCCAGCACCACCTCTGGAACAACAACGGGACCTGGTGGCTGCACTATACCGAGCACCTCCCGGATTTCACCAAGCGCCGCGTCCGCCGTTCACTCCGGACGCACGACCTCGAGCTGGCGATAAGTCGCCGCGATGAATGGCTGCAGGCGGCCGCGGCCTAATCAGAAGCGAGCGCCGATACGCGCGGCCACGCCCCACTGGGCACCAGGTTGAAAGACGCCCTGCGTCTCGCCGTCATGCTTGAAGCTATGGCGGGCATAGGCGACCCATTCGGCGGAACCGCGCACGAACCACGTCCCGGACTTTTCCAGGAACTGCGTCACGCCGAACCGAATCGGCACTTCGCCGATGGCCACGGCACGCGAACCGTAGCTGCCGTCGGTGAGCGCGAAGCTCAAGGTTTCGTAGGCGACCGTGAGGTCGACCGTGGTCGCACGATCTTCCGTTAAGAAGCCGCGGACGATGATGCCGTTCTGCAGGCCGGTGGTGCGCAACTCGACCTCGGCGTACTTGCACGGCCGCCAAGTGGCCTTGATATAAGGGATAGGGAGGAGGGAAGCCTCGAAGCGATCTTCTAGCAGGAAGCCGAGCGCGACGTCGGTCTCGGCATCAGGGCGCCAGCGCACGGCAGCACCCAGGCCCCAGCGGTGCGAACTACCCAAGCTCACGCCCTCTTCGGCTGCGAACTCCAAGGCATAGATCAGCTGCACCGCATACTTCTGACTCCAATCCCACTGACGGAAACCCGTGACCATGACGTCGGTCGTATCACCATAAGAACGGTCGGACCCAGCAATCGCCCCGCTGAAACGATTGGCGTACTGATACCACTCGAGGTCGACGGCCCGATCAGGCGTCTGGTAGATTAGCTCCGCTCCAGTGCGAGAACGCCCGAACTCGCCGGTGACGCCACCAGAATGACTGACGGCATCGGAGTCGCGATATTGGTAATCGGTGACGAAAACCCAATTCTTGGCTGGCCCAACTTCGACTGCCAAAAGCTGTGCACAAAATAAGGCACAGAATAAGGCAATTTGCTTAACTTTAAGCAGGCATTTCATGAATAAAATTAAAATGCCGCGAGATTCTTCGAAGGCAAGCGAGTTAGCCGTGCTGACTATTTTGTGGCACGCATTTTGCTTATTAAAACGCATTATGCTTATTTCTGCCATCCCCACTCCTTCCGCCGGTGATAACGCCTGGGTCCTTGTGAGCTCCGCGCTCGTCCTGATGATGTGCATCCCGGGCCTCTTCCTGTTCTACGGCGGCTTGGTCCGTGGTAAGAATGTGCTCTCCATCGCCGCCCAATGCTTGGCCCTAACCGCGATGGGTGTCCTAATGTGGTGGGGTTTCGGTTATAGTCTCGTCTTCGGTAAGAGCTACGCCGGCAGCCTCATCGGACATATCTTTGGTGGTGCCGAGCACTTTGGTTTCGCCGGTCTCGGCGCCGAGTCGAGCGGCTATGATTCCCGGATATCCGGGGCCACCTTCGCCCTCTTCCAGGCCATGTTCGCGGCGATCACGCCGGCCCTCATCATCGGCGCCGTCGCCGAGCGCATGAAGTTCTCCGCGGTGATGTTCTTCTCCTTCCTTTGGACAATTCTCGTCTACTACCCGGTCGCACATGCGGTCTGGGGTGCTACCGGAGACTTCTCGGGCATCGCCAACGCCGATGCTTCCTTCAAGGCCGCGGACTTCGCCGGCGGCATCGTCGTGCACATGTCATCAGGCTGGTCTGCCCTCCTCCTCTGCATTCTCGTCGGACCGCGAGCCGGTTTCGGCAAACGCCCGATGACCCCGCATAGCATGGTGCTTTGCGTCATCGGCACGGGCCTGCTCTGGGCTGGCTGGTATGGCTTCAACGCGGGCTCCGCCCTGGCGGCCGACGGTATCGCGATTCAGGCATTCCTCACGACGACGCTCGGCGCCGCCACCGCCACCCTCGCCTGGGCGGTTGTCGAAAAACTGCATCGCGGGAAGATCTCCGTGCTCGGACTGTGCTCCGGCGCGATTGCCGGCCTCGCCACCGTAACCAACGCCGCCGGCTTCGTCTCCGGCGGCTCTGCCGTGCTCATCGGCCTACTCGCCGGAACGCTTTCCTACTGGGCCTGCTCGGTGCTCAAGCCGAAGTTCGGCTACGATGATGCACTGGATACCTTCGGTGTGCACGGAGTAGGTGGCACCATCGGTGCGCTCGCGACTGCTCTGCTCATGAACGCTCAAGTGAATCCGGCCGGTGGCGCCCTGATTGCAAAAGGCCTGCTCAAAGGCCAACTCGTCGCCATGCTGCTTTGCATCGCGATTTCGCTGATCATGACCTGGATCATCGCAAAAATCGTTGGGGCCACCATCGGACTGCGGGCTTCCGAGGAGGCAGAAGCCCAGGGTCTTGATATCGCCGATCACGGCGAAGAAGGTTATTATCACAATTAAGGGCGCTTCCGGGGTACCGCCGACGCTCGACTGTCCTTTTTCGAGCAGACCTGCGGGCCTCGTCAGGCCTTTTTTGAGCACATTTAGACCATCGGCTCGAAAGGTGGGGGTTGGCACGGGGGTTGCGAAAGGGCATTCGCCATGAACTCCCTGCTACGAACTCTCACCATCCTCGCTCTGGCGGCAGTACCTTACCTGTCGTCCGCGCAGAACGCCCCCGCTCCGGCGGCTGCTACTCCCCCGCCCACTCCGGCACCTTCGCTTGAACAGCGTATCGCCGGCCTAGAGGCCGCCCTCGGCAACGGGGACCCCACCGCTTCACTCAAGGACGCGAAGGGCGCCATCCCGGCCGGGCTCACCACGCCGACCGTCGGCGTCGCCGCTCCCGGCCATAACGGCTTCATGATGATCTGCGCCGCCTTGGTGCTCTTCATGACACTCCCCGGCCTCTTCCTCTTCTACGGCGGCCTGGTTCGCACGAAGAACATCCTCTCCGTCGTCGCCCAGTGCTTCGGCCTAGCGGGCATGGTCGCGATCCTCTGGTGGGCCGTGGGTTACTCCCTGGTCTTCGGTAAGAGCTTCGACGGCACGTTCCTCGGACACATCTTCGGCGGTAGCGAGTTCTTCTTCCTCAACGGCGTGAACTCCGCCCCGAACACCGACTACGCCTACTGGATCTCCCAGAACGTGTTCTCGATGTACCAGATGATGTTCGCGATCATTACCCCAGCCCTCATCGTCGGCGCCATCGCCGAACGCATGAAGTTCTCCGCGGTCATGCTCTTCATGCTCGGCTGGATGTTCCTCGTCTACTTCCCGATGGCCCACGCAATCTGGGGCATCACCGGTGACATGAACGGCGTCTGGAACGCCAAAGCCGCTATCAAGGCGATCGACTTCGCTGGCGGCACCGTGGTCCACATGACCTCCGGTTGGTCCGCTCTCCTTCTCTGCATCATCCTTGGCCCCCGCATCGGCTTCGGCAAGAAGTCCATGACGCCCCACAGCATGGTACTCTGCGCAGTCGGTACCGGCATGCTCTGGGTTGGTTGGTATGGCTTCAACGCTGGCTCGGCCCTCGCCGCCGATGGCGTCGCTGCTCAGGCCTTCACCACCACGACGCTCGCCGCCGCGGTCGGTGCCTTCACCTGGGCCGGCCTCGAATGGATCATCCGCAAGCACGCCAGCGTGCTCGGCTTCTGCTCGGGTGCTGTCGCCGGCCTCGTCGTGATCACGCCCGCCGCGGGCTTTGTCTCCGCCAACACCGCGGTCCTGATCGGCGTCCTCGCCGGCGTGGTTCCCTTCCTGGCCGTAGTCTACATGAAGTCCAAGCTCGGCTATGACGACGCGCTCGATACCTTCGGCGTCCACGCGGTCGGGGGCACACTCGGCGCCATCGTAACCGGCATCTGCGCCACGGCCGACGTCAACGGCAACCTGAACACGAATCTCAAGGACATCGTGGGCAAGACCCTGTATATCGAACAGTTCAAGGCGATCGTCGTCACGCTGGTCATCTCCTTGGTCGCCACCGCGATTCTCGCCTACCTGGTGAAAGCGCTCATCGGCCTCCGCCCAACCGAAGAAGAAGAAGCCCGCGGTCTGGATATCTCGGATCACGGCGAAGAAGGTTACAGCCATAACTCCTAAGCCACCCACAGAGGGAGCTGGCTCGCAGGCCGTCCGATTCCGGACGGCCTGCTTCTTTATAGGGTATTCAGACAGGGCCGTTTTCACTATATTATTGCCCTATTCTCAATGCTGACAGCAGAATGTCTCTATTCGAAGACTATGTTGAAGATATCCGCCCAACTGAACGACGAAGAATTCCTTGGCACCGCCGAGGACCTGGCCGCCTTCGTCTCGGATAAACTCGCCTCGCTAGGGTACGGCGATCGGCACCTTTCCACCGAACGTCTGGTGCGCTTCTACGCCTACGAAGGCCTGCTCTCCAAGCCCGAGCGCGCCCCAGACGACCGCCGCAAGGCCAACTTCGGCCCCCTGCAGGTCAGACAGCTGCTCCTGGCCCGTCTCCTCGCGGAACGCGGATGGGACTTGGACCGCATCCGTACGCTACTGCACGAGAACCGCGAGGTATCGCAGTTGAACAAGCTAATCGATGAATTAGCCACGCCCACCGAGGCGGAAAAGCTCTTCTTCCGGACACGAGGCAGCGAGCAAGTCTCCCCCATGTTGAGCGAACCAGATGCCCGCAGCTTGAAGGAAATTAGGACAAGACAATACTCCCGCCCACAAGAAGAGATGCGCGACTTCTCGCCCTCCTTCGGCACGTCCTCGCCGAGACCGAGCCGCAAGACCAGCTATTCGACCGTCCAACAGCTCAGACAGATCGCCGATAGCGAAGATAGCCCCGCCGAAGCCCTCCGCCTGATGATAAAAAAAGAGATGGCGCGCGACGATCTTTCCCCGGCCGCCCGCAATCTCTTCGAACAGCTCCTAGCCTTCAACCCGACCTCCCAGGGGGATGAACCTAAGACGGAAAGGTGGACCAAGCTTCGCCTGGCCCATTGGTGCGAGGCCCACTTCAATATCGACAGTCGCATCACGCCCACGAAGGAAGAACTGCAACGAATAGTGGACAATTTCAGCAAAGCATTGATGAACAAGTATTTGTAATTGTGACAGTAACTTAAGTGTGCTAATTATCAAAAAGTATCTCTGTCGGTGTTGACATTTTAAGGAGGGTGGTACAAAGTGGGGGTGATGACTCCTCCCATGAACCAACCCAAGATCGAAATCCTGCCCCTCAAGAAGGGCTTCCTCCGCGCCGCCTCTGATGCGACGCATGTCCTCGTCCGTATCGTCGCCCCGGTCAAACCTGCGGATGTCGCTGAGACCCCCCGCGCGCCCCTCGACCTCTCCCTGGTCATCGACCGCTCTGGCTCGATGAGCGGTGGCCCGCTCGAAGCGGCCCTCGAAAGCGCGGCGCGTATCGTCCGCGGCCTGCGTGCCGATGACCGCGTCGCCGTCGTGGCCTTCGATTCCTCCATCGAAGTCATCCAGCCGCTGACCCATGTCACCGACCGCGAAGCGATCGTCAACCGTATCAAGTCCATCGACGACCGCGGTTCGACGGACCTCTTCGGCGGATGGGAGGAAGGCGTGAAGCAGCTCGCACCCTTCACCCGTAAGGATCGTATCGCCCGCATCATCCTACTCAGCGACGGTCAGGCTAATCAGGGTCTCGTCAACGAAGCGGAGATCTTCGCCCGTGTGACGAAGGCCGCCGGCGCCGGTATCACGACCTCCACCGTCGGCCTCGGCCATGGCTTCAATGAATCGCTCATGACCGGCATGGCCAACGCCGGCGAAGGCGTCGCTAACTTCGGCCAGACGGCCGACGACCTCGACGAAGCCTTCGAAGAGCAGTTCGCCATCATCTCCAACTCGTTCCTGCGCCAGGTGAAGGTCAGCGTGCAGGGCGGTAGCGACGTCCAGGCCCGCCTAGTCGGCGAAATCCTCGAAGAAGGCGTCGCCCGCAGCCGCAAGCTCGGCACCCTGCCCTGGAATGCCTCGCTGGTCGCGGTGGTGGAACTGAAAATCGGTGCCAGCGCCAAGGCCGACGCACTCGCGGCGGTCAATTTCGAGGCGCTCACCAAGGATGGCGAGAGCGTGAAGTTCGGCCCTGAACTGATCGCCCTGCCGGAAACCGACCTCGCGGCCTTCTCCGTTCTGCCTGCCGACCCCTCCGTGGCGGCGGCGGTCGGCGAGGCGATCGTCTCGGAAAAGATCGAGTTCATCGAAGCCCTCGCCCGCCAAGGCAAGATCGCCGAAGCGAAGAAGGAATTCGAGGAGCTCCTCAAGCGAAGCGATCTCTCGGACTGGGCCAAGCAGAAGGTGGAGTACCTGAAGCGACTGCTCGACGAAGACGCCATCATGGCGATGAAGGAGATGCGCTACGGCCGCACCCGCATGCTCCGTCAGTCGAAAGCCTCGATGATGCGCGACTTCGACACGCAATTCTGCGTGACTGACGAGGACGCGAAGGAGATTTATCTCCAGAAGAAGGTCGCCTCGGGCGTGGCCCGTAAGCCCAAGCCCCCGCAGGGCGGCACGACGGGTGGCCAGACCCCGCAGGCCTAAGCGGGTCAAACGGCGGATTTCGCCCGGTGGAAGCAATTCCACCGGGCTTTTTGTTGCCCGGTCAAATCCGCCAGGCAAGATGGTCGTCCGTCCCTATGTCCCGCGTACTCCGCTTTACCCTCTGGAGCGTCGGCATCCTTGCCGTCGTCGTCGGAGCCACTCTTTTCTGGGTCGAGTCCCAGCTCCGCCCCGAACCCCTCAGCATCCGCGTTAAAGGTCTCCTCGCGGACGCCAAGATCAAGGGCGGCATCGCCCGCATCGAAGCCTCGCTCGACGGAAAATTCTCCGCCGAAGGTATCGACCTGACCCTGCCCGATGGCACGAGAATCTCCGCCGCTACCATCAAAGGCGAAGCGCAGATTATCTCAATTATCAAGGGCACCTACGCCCTCAGCAGCCTCGAGATCAAGACCCTCGACGTCGATCTAAGCGAACGCAAACCGATCGCTAAGACGGTGACCACTGGTTCCGGCGCCGCGACTAAGGCAACCTTGCCGCCCGTCGTGCTCGGGACCTACGCCGTTTCCGGACGCGCCAAACTTGCGGATGGCACGTTGCTCCGGTTCAGCATCCGCGGCGACGAGTTCGACACCCGAGGCAAGGCCGACTTCCGTGCCGGTGTCGCCTGGCCGGGCTTCGCTGTAGGCAAGCAGATGACCGACCCTCGCGGCGAAGTCACGCTGAAGGCCAATTTCCGCCGACCACTCGGCGCCGATGGCATCGGCCTCGACGACCTGATTGCCGACATCGGCAGCCTGCGACTCGAACTCGCGGCCAAAGATGCCAGCCCGCTCGCCGCCGGCTCCGTCAGCTTCGTCCTGGATGCAGCCAGCTCCGCCGGCAAACCTGGCGTTAATTTCACCGGTACGCTCAGCGACTCCGCCAGCCGTCCAGCGGTGAAGCTATCCGGCAATAACCTCGCTGGCCGTACGACTGTGAATGCGCAGCTGGACGTCGACCCGACCCGCTTCGGGATCCTCAGTCAGCAGCTGCCCGAAGTCCGCCTGACCGGCGCCGCCAATGGCGAGCTCGAAGGCTCGCGCTGGCAGGCCAGCGCCGACCTCAAGGCGCTCTGGTCCGACCTTAGTAAATTCTCGCGTTCCCTTCCAAAAGACAGCCGTTCCGAATGGAAGATCGCCGCCAGTGCGCAGAGCACCGCCACCGGCTTCGCCGTCAACAGCCTCTCGATTTCAGGGAACGGTGTGACGGTCATCATCCCGCAGACGCTCACGTGGAAGGGTGGCTTACTGCCCGAAAACGCGAACGACGCCACCGTGACTATTGCCGCCAATGATGCCGACATCATCGCGCTCAACCCTTTCCTCTCCGCCGCCGAGGTCATCGCGACAGCCGGCCGATGGACCGGTGAAGCCTCGGTCTCCTTCAAGGATGGCAAGCCGGCCGTCACGAGCGTCCGCACGCACAGCCTACGAGGCGTCACCCTCGAGCGGGCCGGCAAGGTGCTGATGCGCGAAATCGACGCCGAACTACCCGTGAAATCTGAGGGCGGCGCAATCTCTCTCTCGCCCTTCAGCCTTAGCTGCGCCGCTGGCAATATCGCCAATGGTACCGTGACCCTCCGCCCGGGCGTCGACGGTGCCTGGTCCGCACAAGCCGACGTCAACGTCGGCATCGTCGAGCTCGCCTCCCAGCCGAACTGGGAAGACCTACCCGTCGATAAACTCAAAGGCATCCGCGTCAGCGCGCAGACGACCATCGACCGCGCCGCCGGCAAGGCTCCCGTCGTGGCCGCAGCCGAAGCCCGGATCTTCCGCCAGGGACTGAACCTGCTTTCGCTCAAGCTCCGCCAGCCGCTCGCCCTCGACGGCACCAAGCCGACCGGCGTACTCGTGGAAGCCGCAGCGCGCGACCTGCCGCTGGAATCGCTGTCGGCCGTCGTACCGGGACTCAAACTCACCGGCGACCTCAAGCGCGCCGACCTCGTCGCCGGCTTTAGTCGCGAAGGCCTCTTCGTGCGCACGGAAGGTGCACCGCTCTCCTTCGCGCGCACCAGCGTCACTTGGACGGGCAAACTGTGGGTCAAGGACTGCGACCTGGCCGCGAGCCTCGACCTGTTGGTCGGAGAAAAATCCACGGTGATCGGCTTCAACCAAGCAGAACTCAAGAGCCGTAGCCGCATCCTAGCCGTGGGCGATATTCGCCTCGGACTGGGGGACGCAGGCACCACCCTGAAACTCGCCGGCGACCTCGGGGCACTCGCGGAACAGCCTTTCGGCGGCCCGTTGAACATCGTCACCGGTGGCCAATATCGTGCGACCGCCGACCGGGCACAGAACGGCGAGATCAACATCGCGCTTCAAGTCCAAGAAGTCGGCCTCAAGCAAAGCGAAGGGCGAATCAAGCAAGCGTCCGTCAGCGGACGGTATGTCCCGCAGGCCGACGGTCTTAGCGCCGAAGGCTCGTTCAAAATGCAGGCGGCTAACCTCAGCAGCGGTAAATTCACCCTAACACAGAAGACCAGCGGCAAGAAGACCGACTGGCAGGCCGTCGTCACTGTAGATAATGTCGACGTCGATGATTTCCTCTCGCTGCTGCCCAAAGCGAGCGAGGACGTGGCTGAAGCGCCGGGGACCACACCTCGGCCGGACCGTACGCCTTTCTGGGCCGACCAAAGCGGCTCCCTCCAAGTTTCGATCGGCACTGCGCGGGCCTACGGCATCAGCGCCGAGAAGGTGAACCTCCGGGCCGAAGCCGAGGAGAAGACCATCCGTCTCACCCAGCTGAGCGGCAAGCTCGCCGAGGGCACGCTCAGCGGCCGCGGCCAACTTGCCTTCCTGCCAACAATCAGCAACGGCCCGTACTCGCTCTCCGCCACGGTGGCCCTCAACCAGTTCGAGTTCGGCAGCGTCGCCCAAGCCTTCCCTTCGGTGAAGGAATTTCTCCAAGGCAAGGCCGACGCTAGCGCCTCGTTGACGAGCGTCTGCGGGACGCCCGGCGAACTCGCCGCCAAGCTCCAGGTCGACACCCAACTGACTTCAAAAGGCGGACGCATCCGCGCCTTCGGCGACAAGAGCAGCAGCATGTCGCTCTCGGCGAATAAAGCTGGCGATGTGACGGAAGTCCTCGGCGGGCTCGCCATGATCATCGGCGCCAACAATAACCCGAAGATCGCCAAGATCGGCGCCGCCATGACCGCCGCCGCGAAACTCCAGAAGGCCGTCGCCGACTTCCAATACACTTCCGCCACAATCAAGGCCTCCCGCCTGGCGTCCGGCTCGATCAAGCTCGAGCTGGCCGATATCCGTAACGAGGCGCTCCACCTTGCCGCCAAGGGCGGGATTAGTGTCGACCCCAAGCTTGGCTTTGCCGACTGGCCGATGGCCTTCAGTACGCAGATGCGCGGCACGGGAGAGTTCGCCCAATACTTCCAAGCCCTCGGATTCGCCGGTGTCACGGCGACCGCGGACGGATTCACCGATGGACCGGGTGTCAACGTCACCGGCTCGCTTAACCAAGTAAAGACGGACCTCGCCGAGAAGCTGCAGCAGGCCGTGGACAACGTCCGCGCAAGTCCCGCCGCCATCCCGGGCAATCAGCCGCAAGCGACGCCGAACAGCCGGGCAGCCCCGTCAGGTAAAGCTCCCGCGACCGAGCCGACCCCGGCGCCGAAGAAACGTAATCCGCTGGGCGACCTACTCAAGGAACTCAGTCGCTGATGACAGCGACGAAGGCATTCGTGGCAGGCTCTGTCCTGCTGGCTGGCCTCATCCTCCTCGCCCTTTCCGTCGGTGCCCACGGCTTCGGCTGGGGCGACGGCGGCTCCCTTCTCCTGCTCCGTACGCCCCGCGTGCTTGCGGCCCTCGCTGCCGGCCTCGCCCTCGGAATCGGCGGCGCCGCGCAACAAGGAGTGTTCCGTAATCCGCTCGCCGACCCTGGCCTCACCGGAGTTTTCGGCGGCGCACTCTTCGGTATCGCCGTTCTGCTGGGACTCTTTCCGGAAGCCGCGTGGCAACGCGCCTGGTGCATCCCCGCCGCGGCTTTTGGGGGCGCGCTTGGCACTTCCACCTTGCTCACGCTAATCGGTAGCGGCGGCTCCGCCTCCCGCCTACTGCTCACCGGCCTCGGCCTTAACGCCTTCACCGCCGCTGGCACCCTCGTCATCGCCTCCCGCAGTGGTGAGTCGCGTGAACTACTGACCAACGGCGCTTACGGCGACTGGTTGGGTATGGCCACGCTCGAACTCACCTGGCTACCCGTGCTCCTCTGCCTTGCGGCGGCGCTACTGCTCCTCCCGCTCGCCCGCTCGCTGGATTTCCTGTCCTTCGGTGAAGACGCCGCCCGCGGCTTCGGCTGCGAGGTCGGCAGCGCTCGGCGCAAGGCCGTCCTCCTGACCGCACTAGCGGCCGCGGCCGCGACCTGCCTGGTGGGCCAGGTGGCCTTTATTGGTCTCCTGGCGCCTCATCTCGCCCGCGCCTTGGTTGGCCCCCGCCATGCGAACGTCCTGCCGCTGTCGGCTCTGCTGGGAGCCATCCTGCTCTTGGGTGCTGATACTATCGGACGTGGCCTTTGGCCACAGGCTCCGTTGTCCGCCGCGGCGGTCACTGCAATCCTCGGTGCACCTCTCTTCATCTGGATAGCGAGGGGGCGCCATGAGTGACGCCTTAATCCACGCGCTTGGACTGGGCGTCGAGATCGATGGTCGGCGAATCATTGATGGCGTATCCCTGTCCGCAGCCCGCGGGCAGACCGTGGCCATCGTCGGACCAAACGGCGCCGGCAAGACGACGCTGCTGCGTGCCCTGGCTGGGCTGCTGCCCTCCGAAGGAGAATTAGATGTCGGCGGATATGATCCGCGCATCATCGATGCGGCGACCTGCGCCCAAACCCGTGCCTACTGCGCGCAGAAACCCGTCAGCGCATGGGATTATCGCGTCGGCGACCTCGGCGACATCATCGGCGACCCCATCGGCTACGCAGATTGGCTGGCGAAGTTGCAACTCGGCGAATTCTCCGACCGCCGACTGTCCGAGCTGTCCGGTGGCGAACAAAAAGGCGCGCACCTTGCGATGGCGTTCGCCGCGCTCGCGGAGCCTTTCGGTGGTGCGCTGCTGCTCGATGAGCCCGCGGCCGCACTTGATCTCGGCCGACAGGAAGCCGTCGCTCACGCCATCTTCGCGTTTGCTCAAGCCGGCGGCGCTTGCGTCGTTGCGACGCATGATCTCTCCTTTGCGAAGCGCTGCGACAGGGTTGTGGTGCTCTCGGAAGGCCGCCTCGTCGCCGCAGGTGGAGCCGCGGTGACCTTGACTCCTGAAATTATTTCCTCGGTTTGGGGCGCTTCGGTTTCGTCGGCACGCTGACTTCGGCACGCATCAGCTGCCCGCTACGGATCGCAGAGAAAAGATACTGCTGAGCCAAGCCGGCGGCTTCGCCGAAGTGAGCTTTACCGAACTGTTCCAGCTGAGCGGGCTTCCATCCGTGCAGACCATAGGCGTCGGCCAGCGCTTGCACGACCCAGGTGTCGACCGGGAAACTTTCCAACCGACCGAAACCGAAAAGCGCAACGCAAGCGGCCACCTTCGGGCCGACGCCTGGCAGCGACTGCAATTCGTCCAGTAAGTCGGCGGTCGTCATGGCCGCGAATTCCTCGGCCCAGTGCGGGCGGGCGAGGAGTTGCTTGGCGGTGCCCCGCAGGTAGGCCGCGCGATAACCCAACGAGCATGCACGCAGTACGGCGTCATCGGCGCGCGCGATCGCCTGCCACGAAGGCAGCGCATGGAAACCGCCGCCCAAAGGTTCGCCGAGTTTCGCGGCTAAGGTGGCGACCATGACGCGGATCTGCAGGATACGTTTATTGGAGCTGCAAAGAAAACCGATCAGCGCCTCATGCGGATCCTGACGCAAGATACGGAGCCCGGGATAGGCCGCGCGAGCGGACCGAAGCACGGAATCGGAGCGCCACGGCAGCGCCTCGGAGAGACGGGCCTGCGTGCCGTCGGCATCGAGATAATGTCGCAAGGCACCTTCGGCATGCGTCGCGCCTTTCTGGCCACACCACTCCAACCCCTGCGGACTGGAGCGAACGGCGGCGAGCGTCCGGCCGAAGACGCCGACCCAGCTGCCGTCGGAGGCAAGCGACCAGCGGAAAGCCTGCCCGCCGTCCATCTGCTCGGCGAGCGTGCCGGCGGGAACATCCTCGGCGAGCCGCAAGGGTCGCCAAGGTGTCCAGTCCGCCGCGGCCATCGGACTTAGCGACGGACGAGGTCCGAGGGTGTGCCCCAGAGGAAACTATGCTTTGAGGCGAGGAACTTACCCTTGGCGTCGACCACCGTGACGCGCCAAGCAATCGGGCGCCAGTTGGCGTCACCAGACTGTTTTCCCGTCAGACCAATCACATATTCGCCGAACGGAAAGCCCGGCTTCAGGTTGACCGCGAAATCATAACGCTCGGGCGCGGTGTTTTCCTTGCGCACCACTTCGAGGACGAGACGGCCATCGGCTGGCGGCGTGATGGCGAGCTTCACGAAGAAATAATAACCAGGACGGGCGTTCTCCTCGGTGCGGAAGACAACGTCCGAACCGTGATGTTCCTTAGCGTAGAATGCCTCGGAAGCGCGGGCGACGTCCGCCTCGGTCCGCCGACGTTCATTGACGTAAGCGATGCCTGGCAGCTCGTCCGAGGAGGCCACCGGGGTATCGCAACCCACGAGAAGCAGCGCAGCGAGCGCGGCCCACGCAGAGGCCTGGCTCACCGCTCGCCTCACTTCTTGGCCTTCTTCTTGCTCGCGGCGACGCGGGCGACCTTAACGCGATCCTTCTTGCGCTCGAGGTAGGCGCGGCGACGGCGACGCTTGATGACTTTATTGCTCTGTTGGCCCATGGTGGATGCATCCTCCCGCAACCCCTTGGATGGTCAAGGAGAAGGTTTGCGGACCTACCCCGGAGGGCCGGGGTGAGGAAAGAGTCCTTTCTGGCTGCCTGGGTAGGGATCGAACCTACGACCAAGTGATTAACAGTCACCTGCTCTACCGCTGAGCTACCAGGCAGTGCGAAAGGAGTCCAATCAAGGCAAGGTGAGGGCGTCTCTGTCAAACAAATCCTCCGACCGCCCAGCGAGGTTCTTATCCCTAAAATGACTCTGCAATCGTGTGAAAAGTGCTGATTGGCGGGGATGCGCGACGACATTCGCCCCAAGGCCCCCTAATCTCTGGACACCCCTGTGCGGCCTGTCTTCCTTGTTCGCATTCTCATGCGCTGGACCCGACTACCTGAAACTCCCAACTCCCCCGGCTCCGGCGGCGCCTTCGTGGGCACATCTGGCGACCTGCTGCTCTGCGGCGGCGGCTCCAACTTCCCCGACAAGCCGGCCTGGGATGGCGGCGTCAAGGTCTGGCATGACGAAGTCTTCTCCCTCGCCAGCACCCGATCCAAGAAATGGGCCAGCCTCGGCAAGTTGCCCCGCCCGTGCGGTTACGGCGTCAGCGTCTCGATCCGCCAAGGCCTCCTGATGATCGGCGGCGCCGACTCGCATCGCCACTACGCTGATTGCTACACTTTGTCGGTTGAAGAAGGTGAGCTCAAGGTCCGCCCCTTCCCTTTCCTCCCCCGCCCGCTCGCCTACGCGACCGGCGCGCTTGTCGGTAGTAAGGTCATCGTCGCCGGCGGCACCGAACGCCCTGACGCCACCGCGGCCTCCTCCAGCGCCTTCGCGATCGACCTCGCCAATCTTAACGCCGGCTGGAAAGAACTCCCGCTCTGCGCTGGCTCCGGCCGCATGCTCGCCCAGTCCGCCGGCACCAAGGACACATTCTTCCTCTTCGGCGGCGTCGCGCTGAGCCCCGGAGCCAAAGGTGTCGAACGCGAATTCCTTTCCGACTGTCATGCCTTCACGCTCGGTAAGGAATGGCGCCGTCTCTCCGCGATGCCCCGCGCGATCGCCGGTGCACCCTCACCCTGCCCGATCTTCGATAACGAGATTCTCGTACTCGGTGGCGACGACGGCAAGTTGGCCGGCAAGGTTGAAGCGGCTAAGCACCCAGGCTACGCGAAGTCGGTCCTCTCTTACGACAAGTCCACCGACACCTGGGCCGAAGGCGAGGAAGGTTCGGCCAATGTCCTCTCGACCAGTTGCACCAAGTGGTCCGGCGGCTATGCGCTGACCAACGGCGAGCTGCGTCCGTTCGTCCGCTCCGCCGAAGGCTGGTTGCTTCGCCCGGAATAAGCCTTGGGGCTGGCAGGACGCCGGAAATAGACTACAAAAGTCCCACCCCGGCGTCATGCTTCGCCTCACCCCATTGCTCGGCTTCTTAGCCGCGGCGCTCGCCTGCGCGCAGGGTGAGCCATTGCCGGATCTACCCGATCCACTCGGCCGCGCCGGCATGATGGCAGCCGTCCTGCGCGAAACGGACGGTAGCGAGGTCATCGTAGCCACGGGCGGCACGAATTTTCCGGATAAGATGCCCTGGCAAGGTGGCCAGCGAAAATATCACAAGGACATCCTCAAGCTTTCGCGCAAGGATGGCGTCTGGAACTGGCACAAGATCGGCGATCTACCCGAAGGGCTGGTTGGCGCGGCGTTCGGCGCAACACCTAAGCGCGATGGACTCGTCATCGCCGGCGGAGCTTCCGCCGAAGGCCATCGCGCGGATGTCTGGCTTGTCAGCCTCGATGGCAAGGTGACCCGCTTCGCGGAAAGCATGACCCGCCCACGCGCCTACGCCGGCTTCGCCTCGGCCAATGGACACCTGATCGTCATCGGCGGCATCGCCCGGCCCGACGACATGACCACGATCCAGACCCTGACGTCGCTCGATCTGGCCGCCCCCGACAAGCCTTGGCGCACCTCCGACGCCGATCCGAGCTACGGCCGCATCATCCCGCTCGTGGGCGCGGGTCTGCGCAAACTCGTCTGGGGCGGTGGCTGCTCACTGTCGGAAAAGGACGGTAAGCCATTCCGGAGCTACCATGAGAACCTCGCCTACCAATCTACCGACGGGGAAGGTAATCGCTTCCACGGACTGCCGAACAAGCTCGCCGGCGCCGCTGGCCCGGGCGTGTTGTCGCAGACGCATTTATTCTTTGTCGGCGGCGACGACGGCACCCAATACGGCCAGCCCTACGAGACGCACACAGGGCTGGCGCGTCGCATCATCGTCATGGACCTCGAGACCTTCGAGGTGACCGACGTCGGCGAATGGCCGCACCCCGTCGCGGTCGCGCCGCTCCTCCGACTGGGCGATGACCTTGTCACCGTGAGCGGCGAAGTCCGCCCTGGCGTCCGTACGCCCAAGCTCACGCGCTGGCCCATTCCCAAAAAATATCGATGAACCAGACTCCTTCCGCCTCCCGCACGGCGTGGCTGGTCGTCATGCTGCTCATTCCAGTCGCGTTGCTCAACTACCTCGACCGCCAGATGCTCGCGACGATGAAGTCGTCCATGATCGGCGACATCCCGGATATCGAGACCAAGGCCCAATGGGGCCTCGTCCTCGGCTCCTTCAAATGGGTCTACGCTTTCTTTAGCCCCATCGGCGGCTACCTCGCGGACCGGGTCAGTCGACGCCACGTCATCTGTTTCAGCCTCTTCGCGTGGTCCGCGATTACGTGGGCGACTGGACATGTCCAAAGCTACGAACAGCTCCTCTGGACGCGCGCCATCATGGGCGTCAGCGAAGCCTTCTATATTCCCGCCGCGCTGGCCCTGATCGCCGACTATCACCTCGGCCCGACCCGTTCCCGTGCGGTCGGCCTCCATCAGATGGGCATCTACATCGGTGTGATCATCGGCGGATTCGCTGGCTACGCCGCGGACGACCCAGCCATCGGCTGGCGCGGCGCCTTCGCGTGGTGCGGCCTAATCGGCATCGCCTATTCCTTCCCGCTTTTCCTCTTCCTCCGCAACCGGCCGGCGACCGAACAGGCAACGATTAGCCCCACCGCAGGCTCGACCGTCCGCTCGCTACTCGGCAATCCCAGCTTCCTGCTTCTGGTGGTTTACTTCACCTTACCCGCCATGGCGGCGTGGGTCGTGCGCGACTGGATGCCTGACATCCTCCGCGAACGCTTCAACCTCGATCAGGGTAAGGCCGGTATCTCCGCCGTACTTTACTGGCAGCTCGCCGCTATTATTGGTGCGACACTTGGAGGGTGGCTCGCCGACCGCTGGATGCGTACGAACATCCGCGGACGCATCTTTGTCAGCGCAATCGGCACGTTCCTACTGCTCCCGGCCCTCTTCGGCGTCGGTAACGCGTCCACCCTCTTCGTGGCCGTACTCTTCCTCATCGTCTTCGGGCTCGGCTGGGGCTTCTTCGACTGCAATAGCATGCCCATCCTCTGTCAGCTCGTCGGACCGGAACATCGCGCCACGGGCTATGGTCTGATGAACTGCGTGAGCATCAGCTGTGGCGGCTTCGCCGACTGGATCTTCGGCGCTCTACGCGACCAACACATGCCACTGAACCTCATCTTCGGCGTCTTCGCTGGGATCGCCTTGCTCTCCATCTTCATCGCGCTCTGTATCCGCCCGCGCGAAAACACCACTTCCTAATCATGTTTGCCTTCAAGTTCACCGGCCTCTGCACGGCCACCCATACACCCTTCCAGGCGGACGGCTCACTCAACCTCGGCGTCGTCGAGAAGCAGGCCATCTTCCTCCGCGGTCACGGCATCACGTCCGTATTCATCGGCGGCACCACCGGCGAAAGCAGTTCGCTCACCGCCGCCGAACGCGCCGCCCTCAATGACCGCTGGGCCGTCGTCGGCCCGGCTACCGGTATCGACGTCATCGTCCATGTCGGCGCCAACTGTCTGACCGAAGCCGCGCAACTCGCCGCCCACGCGGAGAAGAATCAGGCCAATGCCGTGTCGATGATCGCGCCGTCCTACTTCAAGCCCCGCACGATGGCTGACCTCGTGGCTAGCTGTTCGATGGTGGCCAAGGCAGCCCCGCGCACTCCGTTCTATTATTACGACATCCCAGGCATGACCGGCATCAGCGGTTTCCCGGTTGACGAATTCCTCAAGGCCGCCTCGCCGCTCATACCGAACCTAGCAGGCGTAAAGTATTCCAATCCTGACCTCGACGCGATGCGTCGGGCACGGGCGCTCGAAGGCGGCCGCTTCGACCTGCCCTATGGCATCGACGAACGCTTCCTCCCCGCGCTACGAGCGGGCGCGACGGCCGGCGTGGGCAGCACCTACAATTTCAACCCCGGCCCCCTGCTACGTACCATCGCCGCCCACGCCAAAGGCGACGCCGCGTTGGCCGAAGCTGAACAGGCCAAAGTCCAACCGGTCGTAGATATCCTCGCCAAACGTGGTTACATGGGCGCGGCCAAGGCCTTGATGGTCCACCTCGGCGTGCCGCTCGGACCTGCCCGCCTGCCTAATGGCAACCCCGACGCCGCCGAGACCAAGAAGATGATCGGTGAACTCGAAGCCATCGGTTTCTTTAGCTGGAATTTCTAAAATGCGCCTCGCCCTACTCCTCAGCCTACTTTGTGTCCGATCCTTCGCCGCTGACGGTACGGACATCATCGTCTTCGAGGCCAAGCAGAACCTTTCACACCCCTCGGTCCGCATCCCTTCACTGCTACGCACGCAGAAGGGCACCCTGCTCGCTGTCGCCGAAGGACGCGACAAACCGACCGACCAAGCTGGCAACGACTTGGTGATTTCCTTCTCAAAGGACGAAGGTGCCACCTGGTCCAAGCCGCGCGTCGCCCACGAACAAGGCGCGGACAGCTGCAATAACCCCTGCCTCGTCCAAGAAACCAAGTCCGGTCGCATCTTCCTCTTCTACCAGACCTTCCCGGCTGGCGGACATGAATTTGGCGGCCTCCCTGTCGGCCCTGCAGACCCTAAAGGCAATCGCTCCTGCTTCATCACCTCCGTCGACGAAGGTATTACCTGGAGCAAGCCGACGGACGTTTCCGCTTCGCTTAAACCGGATGATGCGATCACCACCGCCTCCGGCCCGGGCATCGGCATCCAGCTCAAGACCGGCCCCAAGGCCGGCCGACTGGTCATACCGTTCAACTCTCAGGACACGAAGAAGAACTTCTTCAACTGGGTCGCTTACAGCGACGACGCCGGCGCCACCTGGAAGCGCGGCGCACTCGTCCCCCAGACGGATTTACTACAATTGAACGAAGTCCAAATAGCGGAAACCTCCGATGGCGGACTCTACTTAAACTCCCGTCGCTGGAAAGGTACCAACTACCGCAAGGTCTCTTGGTCGAAGGATGGCGGCGAGGCCTGGACCCCGACCGTAGATGATAAAAACCTGCCCGAGCCCACCTGTCAGGGTAGCCTGCTAAGGCTGGATGACCACACCATCGCCTTCCTCAATCCGGCCGGGACGAAGCGCGCCAACGGCACACTGCGTGTCACGCACGACGACGGCCGTACGTGGGCGAGCTCACGCCTTACCTTCCCTGGCCCCTTCGCTTATAGCAGCATGGCGCTCCTCAAGGACGGACGCATTGGCGTGCTCTATGAGCCGGCCAGCAACACCGTCGTGAAGTTCCGCGCCGTCGATCCGCCGACGCGCTGAGCTTCAGTCGCTGAGGATGAACGGCGTCGATCCGGCCTCGGCGGCAGGCTCCCCGTAATAATGCCGGATGGCACCGGCGAGGAACTCCTTCACGTCAGGCGGCAGGAAGGCCCCGAAGTGCGTCTCCTGGCCGAGTGACCTAATGACGACCGATTCGACAGGCTTGTCGTTTTCGCTCGACCCACGGAAGGCCAACGTGACCGCGACCCCTTCGCCCAACGGAAGCGTCCACGTCCAGCCGAGATAAGGCAGGATCCGCCAGCGGACGGTGATGAGGTCGTCCGTCAGCTCGACCCGATAACGGGCGATGGTGAAGGCGAAACCCACGAGGAAGAAGGGGACGTAGAACAACGCGAGGCCCAGGTAATGCCACCAGGTGGCGTGCGCGACGATCGTCCCGCTCATCTTCACGGACCCATCCGAAAGACCATAGAACATGGCTACGCAGTGGACGCAGGTGAATGCCAGCCAGAACCAGCCGAAGCAGCCGCCTAGCCGCGTCTCATAGGCCGTCGCTTGGAAGCCGATTTTTGCGGAGACCTTGGGATGCCCCTTCATGAGCTCCGCATCGGTGAGCACCTTCGCCGGACGGCCAGCCGGCAGCTTCGCATCACGCGCCACCGACGATTGTTTCATCGCGGCCAGCTTGGCGAGGAAGTCTTCACGAATGCCCATGGCGAGGACTTAGGCGAACCCGCCATCCCGCGCAATCCGCGACCGCCTTGGCCACTGGCAACGCTGGCTTGAACCAAACGGGATTCTGGCTGTCCATAAGGTACCCCATGCGAAACCTCGTCGCCCTGCTCTCCCTCTCGCTCGTCGCCCTACTGACCGGCTGCGCTACTCCGCCCGCCGAATCCCACGGCGGCGGGGCCAAGTATTCCGTGAGCTATCCGGCGTCAGACAAGCCCGGTGAACTCATCTTCCCCGCCACCTATAATCTGTGGCTACCCGAAGGTGTGAAGAACGTCCGCGGCATCATCGTGCACCAGCATGGTTGCGGCACCGGTTCGAACAAAGGCGCCGTGACCGTCGCCGACGACCTGCACTGGCAAGCCCTGGCCCGCAAATGGGACTGCGCCCTGCTGGGGCCGGTAATCGGTGAACCCGAGAAAGCCAATTGTCGCATGTGGTGCGACCCGCGCAATGGCTCGGACAAAATTTACCTGCAGGCCTTGGCCGACCTCGCCAAGCAGACCGGCCACCCCGAGATCGCGACCGCACCGTGGTGCCTCTGGGGCCATAGCGGCGGCGGTTTCTGGTCCAGCATCATGCAGGCGAAATACCCTGAGCGCATCGTCGCTATCTGGTTCCGCTCCGGCACGGCTTACTCCACCTGGCAGAAGCCCGAAGACCCGACCAAGGAACGCGCCATCCCCGAAGTCGTCCTGCCGCCTGCCGCCTACGAGATTCCGATGATGGCCAATCCAGGCGCGAAGGAAAATGGCGATAAGCGCTTCAACGGTGCCTGGACGGGTAGCCTCGCGATGTTCAAGGCCTACCGGGCCAAGGGCGCCCCGATTGGCTTAGCCCCGGATCCGCTTACCTCGCACCAGACCGGCGACCAGCGCTATGCTTCCATCGCGTTCTTCGACGCCTGCCTTGAGCTTCGTCTGCCTGAATCCGGCAACCAGCTCCGCAAGATCGACCAGTCGAAAGGCTGGATTTCCCCCCTGCTCGGTAACGACGCTAAGCCCGCGAGCGAATACGCCGGCGACAAGGCCGAAGCCAACTGGTTGCCCAACGCCGCCTTCGCCAAAGCCTGGTCGGAATACGTGAAGACTGGTGCCACGAACGATACGACGCCTCCGCCTGCCCCCTTCAATATCGCGACCAAGGCCACCCCCGAAGGCATCGAGATTACCTGGGGGGCGCACGCCGACTTCGAGAGTGGTCTCCGCCAGTTCCTCGTGAAAAAGGACGGTCAGGTCGTCGGCCGCGTACCGGAAAAACTCGCGAGCCCCTTCGGCCGCCCGCTCTTCCAAGGCATGACCTACGGCGACACGCCGCTGCTCCCGCTGGCGCAGATGCGCTTCGTCGACAAGGGCGCCAAGCTCGGGGCGAAGTACGAGGTCATCGCGGTCAATTCCGTCGGACTCGAGTCGAAGTAAACTCCGCTAACTCGGACAACAAAAAGGGCCGCCCATCGGGCGGCCCTTCGTTTTGCCTACGACCAGGAATTATTCGCCCCAGGTGCAGGTGTTGCCGGCGTAGATGGCACGGCTGCCCAGCTCCTGCTCGATGCGGAGGAGCTGGTTATACTTGGCGACGCGGTCGGAGCGGCAGAGCGAGCCCGTCTTGATCTGGCCAGCGTTGAGGCCGACGGCGATGTCCGCGATGGTGGCGTCTTCGGTCTCACCCGAACGGTGCGAGATGATGGCGGAGTAACCAGCACGCTGGGCCATCGAGACGGCGTCGAAGGTCTCAGTGAGGGAACCGATCTGGTTCACCTTCACGAGGATCGAGTTGGCAGTCTTGGTCTTGATGCCCCGGGAGAGGAACTCGGTGTTGGTGACGAAGAGGTCGTCGCCGACGAGCTGGGTGTTGGCACCCATGGCGTCGGTGGCCTTCTTCCAGCCGGTCCAGTCGGCCTCGGAGAAGCCGTCCTCGATCGAGACGATCGGGTAGCGCTTCTGCAGGTCCTGGTAGAACTTGATCATCTGATCGGAGTTACGCTGGGACTTATCGGACTTGTGGAATGTGTACTTGCCGGTCTTCTCGTCGAAGAACTCGGAGGCAGCGACGTCGAGGGCGAGGAAAACTTCCTTGCCGAGCTTGTAACCAGAGGCCTTGACGGCTGCGGCGATGGCTTCGAGGGCGGCTTCGTTGGATGCGACCTTCGGGGCGAAACCGCCTTCGTCACCGACGGAGGTGGAGAGACCCTGGGCCTTGAGCACCTTCTTGAGGGCGTGGAAGATCTCGGTGCCCATGCGGAGGGCTTCGCTGAAGGACTTGGCACCGGAGGGCACCACCATGAATTCCTGGATGTCGACCGGGGCGTCGGAGTGCGCGCCGCCGTTCATGATGTTCATGAGCGGGATCGGGAGGACCTTGGCGTTCGGGCCGCCGATGTAGCGGTAGAGAGGCTGGCCGAGGGCGGCGGCGGAGGCGTGGGCGGCGGCCATCGAGACGCCGAGGATGGCGTTGGCGCCAAGCTTGCTCTTGTTCTTCGTGCCATCGAGGCCGATCATCGCGGCGTCGATGCCGATCTGATCCTGCGCGTCATGACCGACGAGGAGGGAGGCGATGTCTTCGTTGACGTTTTCGACGGCCTTGAGGACGCCCTTACCGTTGTAGCGCTTCTTCGGGTCGATACCCTTGGCGAAGGACTTCGGGCTCACGTCGCTGTCGCGCAGTTCGTGGGCTTCATAGGTGCCAGTCGAGGCGCCGGACGGGACGGCCGCGCGACCGCGAACGCCAGAGGCGAGGACGACATCGACTTCGATGGTGGGGTTGCCGCGGGAGTCGAGGATTTCGCGGGCTTTGATATCAACGATTTGGGTGCTGCTCATGATGGAAAATGAAGTCCCATAGGGCTAGGGACAAGGGGGGTGGATGAGCGAGAAAAAAGGTGTTCCGTCCGATTGTCCCGCCCCGCGTAAAACCCTTCTAACAAGAGCCCCGGACTGGGGTTGCCAGGCCGGGGCTTCGAAGTGGTGGGGTTAGATGGACTTGAACCATCGACCTCCTGAATGTCAATCAGGCGCTCTAACCAACTGAGCTATAACCCCAATAAAGAGGAAAGTGAACAAAGGGAGCCGACCGCCCTCTGGCAAGCCTTCAATGTACGTCCCCGAGATAGGTGGCCGATCCGTCCTGCAAGGCCTTGGCGATCACCTCACCCAAGCCCTTGGGAGAAAGGGGGTAATCCGCCAGACGGGCTAACGGCAGCCATTCAAAACCGACCTGCCGACGATCGCGTTCCCGCCCCTCCCCAATCGGGGCAAGGTCCTCACAGAGGCAATGGAAGACGGCCTCGACTTGATGAAAGTGACCGTGGATTCGATGCATGGCGTGGTTCTTGCCGACGTATTCGCGAAGGTACAGGAGACCCTGCGGCACAACCTTCAGGCCAAGTTCTTCCAGGACTTCGCGGCGCACAGTGTCGCGCAACGTCTCGCCGTGATTCTGTCCGCCACCGGGGAGAACAAGGAACTCTCCTTCTTCGGTACGAATGCGGACCGTGAGGATGTCTTCGCCCCGCAGGATGACGGCTCGCGCCGCCGTCCTGACCCCAGAGGAAGCACTACTGGACTGGCGACGAGGAGCGGACACGAAGCCACACTACCCAGACGAGCCGGACAGTGAAGCCGTAAAGCATAGGCGGAAATCCGCCCGACTCAGGACATCAGCTTTTCGTCGATCTCCTGGTTGCCGTGGACCGCCTTCACGTCGTCCAAGGCCTCAAGGGCGTCGATAAGCTCCAACACCTGCTTGGCCACGGCAGCGTCGCCGACGGGCACCGGGATGCTGGAGATATAGGCCAGTTCGGCTGACTCAGGCTTGATAGACTTCTCCTGCAGGGCCTTGGAGATGGCGTCGAAAGCCGCGATGGGAGAGAGCACCTCGAAGTGGTCGCCGTTATTCACGACGTCGTCGGCGCCGGCCTCGAGGACAAGCTCCATGAGGGCGTCTTCGCCAATCTGGGAGGCACCGATGAGGAACTGGCCTTTCTTGAGGAAGCTGTGGGACACGGCGCCAGTCTGGGCCATGTTGCCGCCGTTATCGTTGAAGGCCTGACGGACTTCGGCCGCGGCTCGATTCTTGTTGTCGGTGGTGACTTCGACGATGAGCCCGACTCCGCCCGGGGCGTAGCCTTCGTAGACAATCTCTTCGTAGATCACGCCTGGAATCTCGCCGGTACCCTTCTGGACCGCGCGCTTGATGTTATCCGCCGGCATGTTGGCGGCGCGGGCCTTATCAATCAGCGCGCGCAGACGCGTATTGGATTCAGGGCTGCCGCCGCCGGCACGCGCGGCGAGGGTGATTTCTTTGGCGAGGACCGAGAAGATCTTGCCGCGCTTGGCGTCAATGACGGCCTTATGCCGCTTCGTCGTGTGCCATTTACTATGACCAGACATGGTGGGTGGGGTTAGGGAAAATCAGCCTTTGACCTTCTTCGTCGCGGGCGGGATTACCACGACGTCAGGTTCGTCCTTGGTAAGCCAGGTCTGCAGGATGGTCAACAGGTTCTGGATCGTCATGTACAGCGTGAGCGCGGCCGGCATCGGGTAGCAGATGATTGGGAAGAGCAGCGTCATCATCAGGAAGATCGTCTTCTGCGAGCTATCGGCCGAAGGATTCGGAGTCATGCGCATCGACTGCCACATGGAGAGGCCCATGAGAATTGGGAGCAGATTCACCGGGAAGCCTCCAATATGAAAGACCGTGTCCGGAGCCGAGAGGTCATGAATCCAGAGGAAAGAATGCAGGCGGAGTTCGACGGTGGTCTGGAAAGCGGTGTAGAGGCCGAAGAAGATCGGCATCTGGATGAGGATCGGGAGACAGCCGGCGAACGGGTTGATCTTATTCTCGGTGTAGAGCTTCATGAGCTCCTTCTGCATCTTCTCCGGATTGTCCTTAAGCTTTTCCCGAATGTCCTGCATCGGCTTGGCGAACTTCTGCATCTTCTTCGCAGCCTTCATCTGGATCGCCGTCAAAGGCCAGGTGATGACCTTAATGAGGCAGGTCAGTAGAACAATGGCCCAGCCCCACGACCAGGATCCGCTCCACTCGAGGAGCCAATGGACGCCGCCGAGGGTGGCGAGGAGCAGCTTGCAGATGGCACCGAAGGAAATGAAACCGAGCAGCTTCGAGAACTGGAGCACGGCGACCTGGCCATCCGGCAAGGCGGCGACGCGGGCGTATTCTTTAGGGCCGACGAAGAAGTCACCTTCGAGCGTGCGGGAGAGGTCGGCGGCAGGAACGGTCTCCCAAGAGGCGAAGGCGTGAAGGCTGCGCTTACCGGCTTCCAGGGGAACAGGCAGGACCATGACTTCGGTGCGGGTGCCGCGGGCCTGGGCGTCGCGCGGGTGCACGATGGAGGCGAAGAACTGGTTGCCGGAGGCCACCCAGAGGAGCGGCTTGGCGACGGAGGCCACCGGGTGCTCGATCTGCGCTTTATGCGAGCCAAGGCCGAAGAAGCCGGAAGAGTCGGTAAACACATCGAGGCCTACGCGCGTCAGGTCTTCGCCATCATAGGTGAGCACCGAAAGAAACTGGTTGGCGGAATCGGCTTCGGTTGGCTGCCAGCTCCCGGTCGAAACCCAGATCGAGGGGGAGGCCGGCTTGCCGGCGGGCGGGATGACTTTGGTGACGAAGCCGAGCGAGTAAGGCTCGGCGCCAGCGCCGGACTTGGCAGCCAGGGTGAAGGTGCGCTCGATGCGGGTGCCATCGGCAAGTCCGCCAACGAGGGTGATCCTATCGGCGGTGGTGCCGGGCTGCTCGACGAATTCGGAAAGGATGGTCTCGAGCTTGCCGGTGACTGGGTTCTTTAGGGCAAGGGCGAGGGCGGATTCATCGTTGCCGGCGTTGAAGACGATAATGCCCTGCTTGGTGACATCGGCGAATTCCTTCGTCAGCTCAACCTTCGAGATCGCTCCGCCACGGCTGCTGAGCGTCACCTTGATGTGCTTGTTCTTAAGGGTGTCGAAGATTTTGGCGTCGGCACGAGCGACGGGCTTGGCGGCCTGCGCAGACGGAGCGAGCGAAGTATTGGCTACAGGGCTAAGCGCGGTCGGAGCGACTGGCGCAGCCAGAACCTGGGCGGCCGGGGCCGGCGTGGCGCCCGGAGGCGGGGTGGCCGGCTTGGTGAGGAAGAAAAGGGCGAAGGCACCGACGATGCAGGCCATACCTAGGAAGAAGTTCTTGCGATCCATGGAAAGTGAGTGGTTTGGCGTAGGGAAGCCCCCGCCAAGGTGCAAGGCACAAGGCGCAGGCTACCCCTAAACCCTTGTTTTTAGGCCGAAAACCGCCGAGTAGTCCGGCGGCTCAGGAACCCGGCTTGGTCGCCGGCAGCTTCGCCAATTCGGCCGGCACGGCATCCGCCGCATACGTCGGGAAGTTCAGTTCCAGCAACGACACGAAAGGCACGCTAAATTTGGTCTGGCCGGCCGAGCGGTCGACAAGCGAGACGACGGCGACGGCGTTGGCGCCGTTCGCTTGAAGGATGTCGAGGCACTCCTGGGCGCGACCGCCGCGGGTGACGACGTCCTCGGCGACGATCACGCGCTCGCCGGGACGGAAAGTGAAATTGCGGCGGAGCACGAGTTTGTCGTTTTCTTTTTCAACGAAGACGAAACGTACGCCGAGCTGGCGGGCGATCTCCTGGCCGACGACAAGTCCGCCCATCGCCGGCGCGAGGACGGTATCGCAAGGATGCGCGGCGAGCTTCGGGCGAAGCAGCTCGATCAGGCGCGTGACCTTATCCATGTGCTGGCAGACTTGAGCGCACTGGAAGAAATGGCCACTATGGAGGCCCGAGCGCAGGACGAAGTGGCCGGTCAGGAGGGCCTTGGAATCGCGGAAAATCTGGAGGACTTCTTCTTGGGACGAGCTCATACTGCCTCTGGTTAAGGGAAAAACTCCTTGCGGGGCGAGGCGATATCCAGTCCTGACCCTCAAAAGGTTCGCCCTTTGCCACCGGCCGGGTAACAAAGAAGACCTCCCCATGGATAATAGCGTGAGCCAGCAGAAAGCCGCCCGGGCCAAACAGTGGATCGTCATCGCGGCCGGAATCCTGATGGTCATTCCATTCGTCCTCCTGGCATTAAGCCTTGAATCGACCCCGCCGGCGACCGCCGGCATGGCCTGGATCAAGGGCGGAGAATTCACCATGGGTAGTGATAAGGCCGACGAAAAGCACGCCGAAGAAGCGCCAGGCCACGCCGTTGTCGTCAAAGGCTTTTGGATGGACGTGACGGAAGTCACCAATGTGCAATTCCAGGCCTTCGTCGACGCGACCAAATATGTCACCGACGCCGAGAAAGACCTCGACCCACGCGACTTCCCCAAGGCCCCCCCGGAATTCCTTAAGGGCGGCTCGTTGCTTTTCAAGAAAGTCTCCGGCGTGAATCCGTTCCAATGCGGCGTCGGTAACCTGCCTTGGTGGAATTTCACCGCCGGCGCCAACTGGCGGCAGCCAGAGGGGCCGGCCTCCTCCCTCAAGGAGCGGATGAATCATCCCGTGCTCTGCCTGACCTACAAGGACGCCCAGGCCTACGCCAAGTGGGCGGGCAAGCGCCTACCGACCGAAGCCGAATGGGAATTCGCCGCGCGCGGTGGCCTCAAGGACAAGCCCTATGTCTGGGGCGACCAAGAACGTCCGGGCGGAAAGATCATGTGCAACCATTGGCAAGGGAAATTCCCCGAGCGTGACAGTGGCGAGGACGGCTTCACGGCAGTCGCTCCGGTGAAATCCTTCCCCCCAAACGGCTATGGCCTCTACGACATGGCCGGCAATGTCTGGGAGATGTGTGAGGATTGGTATGGCCTTGAATACTACAAGGTCTCGCCGAAGGACGGCCCCGTCGGGCCAGCCATTGGCCACGACCCCGAGGGCACCGGCTTCGGCCAGCACGTCATCCGCGGCGGCTCCTGGCTGTGCGACGAAGGCTATTGCTTCCGCTATAGCGCCACGGCACGCCAAGGCCTGGATATGCTGACATCGACGAACCACGCTGGCTTCCGCTGTGTCGCCGACCTGCCGGCTCCGGCGGTGAAGTGAGGCTTACTTCTTCTCCTGGTAGTCCAGGTCCTTGCCGTAGGTTTCTTCCATCTTCCACAAGGCGAGGAAGGCGGCCCCGAAGCAGATTGCGCCAAGGATTGCACCGGCAACAGCCGGAGAAAAGCGCGCCTGCGTAAGCGGCATAGCGAGGTAGGTGAAGAGGAACGTGAGCGGCACCAGCGAACCGCGGGCGAAATTAGGTACGGTAGTCGCGACGGTGGCGCGGAGATTCGTGCCGAACTGCTCGGCGGCAATCGTCACGAACAGCGCCCAATAGCCCATCCCGAAGCCCATCAGGAAGATGAGTCGGTAATAGGCATCGGAACTCCAGCCGCTGGAACCGAAGAGGTAGAACCCGACGCAGGCTAGGCTGAAGAGCAGGAAGCCAAGGACGACCTTCTTGCGGGACCGTAGCAACTGACTGCCGACGCCGCTGGCGAGATCGCCGAACGTCAGGCCGAGATAAAACGCGGCGACGGACCAGTTGTCCTTGATAGGCTCGCCAGTGATACCGTTGGCAGGCGCAAACACGGTCGAGGCGCGCTGCACGAGGATGCCAATCATGAACCAGGTGGGGAGTCCGATGAGGATACAGCGAAGGTAGCGTAGGAAACGGTCGCGGTTCGAGAATAGCGCAAAGAAGTTGCCGCGGGCGACCGAACCTTCGTCCGCATGGTCGCGTGCTTGATGGTACATGCCGGACTCGCGCACGCCGACGCGGAGGGCGAGCAGCATGAGTCCGAGGCCGCCGCCGATAAAGTAGCTCATGCGCCAGCCCTCGATGGGCGAGCCGAAGAAGCCACCGACGACACGGCCGATATCTGCGACGTGATCGGCCATGAAGCCGGCGACGACGGCTCCGAAAACTCCGACGGTCGCGACAAGCGCAGTACCATAGCCGCGTCGCTCCTTGGAGAGCGTCTCGGAAACGAGTGCGATACAGCCACCCAGCTCACCCGCAAGGCCGAGCCCAGCGATGAAGCGCCAGAACGCATAGGCTTCGAAGCTGTTCACGAAGCCGTTAGCAATGTTCGCGACCGAATAGAGAAGAATTGATCCAAAGAGCGTCGTAAGGCGGCCCATGCGGTCGCCGAGGATGCCAAAGAGAATGCCCCCCATCAGCATGCCAGCCATCTGCCAGGAAAGCAGGTCTTGATACCAGGCCGCACCGCTAATCAGGTGCCCGAGGCCGAGACTGGTCAGGCTATCCTTACGGATGGTCATGAATAGCGTGAGGTCGTAGATATCGACGAAGTAACCAAGCGCGCCCACGATGACGGCGGGCTGCAGCAGATCCTTCCAGAGAGGGCGTTGCTGGACCGAGAAATCAGGGGTACTCATGAAGACGGGGTTACGCCTTCAGACCGTGCAGATTGGCCATGGAAATGCCAGACAACATTGCCCCAGTAACACCTAGGAAACCTTGGTCCGTACCAATCAGGAAGAGGTTCTCGAGGTCGGTCCGGCCGTCGCGCCGCTTCACGGTCGAGCCGTAGATGGCGCCATTGAGATGCCCAGTGAACTTGCGGACGGTCCGCGGCGTGAAGACATCCGTCGAGGTCTGCGCGGCATCATGGGCCAAATCGGTAACGACGGGCAGATGCGCCCGGGCGACGCGATTAAGGCGACCGCACCATTCCTGTTTGCGAGCCTGGTAATCAGCCTCGGGTAGCGCGCACCAGGCGTCGTGATTTGCCAACGAAGTCACTCGCAGCCAACCTTCGTCCAACGCCCTGCCCTCGCCGTACTCATAGTTATTCGGGATGCAGATTACGCCCGAACGCGGGTCCACTAATTCTTCAGGTGCTCGATAACTGAAACGCTCCGCATCACAGAAGAAGACGATGGTGTCCTTCCAGCCGAAGCCGGCGAAAGCCGCCGGTTCATAGGTCGCAATGGTCTCGGCGTAGCCGAGGCGGCCGACGGCTTCGGCGCCGGCGGCTGGCGCCGCATCAGAACGCAAGCGCATCGTCTCGACCGCTCCAGCCGAAGAATAAACCGCGCCGGCGGTAACTTCGGTACCGTCGTCTAGGACGAGCGCAGCGGCGCGACCAGCGCGCACTTCAATTTTCATGACGCCGCACTTCATGCGCCGCTCCACGCCGTGCTCGCGGCAACGGTCGGTGAGCAGACGGATGACCTGTCGCACACCGATGAACGGACGCGCAAAGCCTTCGCGGAAAAGCGAGCGCCACATCACAGCGAACTGCGAGACCTCGATATCATCCTCCAGCGCGCTCCCGTAGAAACAGGTCGGCAGGAGCAACATGTCGCGCAGCAAGGGGTCGCCGAGGCGCTCGTCGAGTAAGGCGCGAGCCGATCCGCCATGCGCCTCGAGCGCGGCTTCATCCAGCCCCGCAATCCAAGTGTCGAGCTCGCGGAAGCGGTCGACGGACTTTGGGAATTCGTGGGCAACGTCGGCCAGCAGGGATTCGTAATCGTTGTTCAACCGCAAATTCTTCCCGGCCATCGTGACGCGGGAGCCGAGCTGCGGACAGAGGTCGAGCTCCTCGCGGCGGATACGGAGCTGGCGCATCAACTTGACCAAGGGCGCCCCTTTGACGCCTTCAGGCACCCAGTTCGTCAGGGCATGCAGGCCGACATCATACTTCCGCTTGCCGCGGGCGTAGAAGGAATTGAGGCCCCCGGCGGCATTGTGCCGCTCGAGCACCAGAACCTTGCGACCGAACATTCCCAGCCGGACCGCGGCAGCGAGGCCAGACATGCCGGCTCCGATGATGACGGCGTCGTAATGGACGGGGGAGCTGGACACGGGGCTAAGGTCGCAGAAGTCGCCGACAGGTCAAGCGACGCCCTCAGGGCGTCGTGATGCGGATAACCTCCTCCGCCGCGTGCGTGACCTGTTGGGCGGTGATACGGGCGAGGGCCCGATCCATGCGCGCCAGATAGTCGGCGCGGAGTTCACCTGCGAACATCGTGGTATCGACGCGGACCACTCGATGGACCGTACCCCACGGACGAGCGCGGGCGTAATCGGAGGGCCCGAAGACACCGACCACCGGGGTGCCGACCGCCGCGGCGAGCTGGAGCACCGACGAATCCGCGCCCAGGAAGAGCCGCGACTCCTTGATGAGTCGGGCGAGCTGGGCGAAGCGCAGGCGGCCGCCGGTCGACATCGCCACGGGACCGATCAGTCCGCAGAGGGCTTCGGCCATGATGCGCTCGGCACCGCCGGGGCCGGCCGAGATGACGATACGTTCGACCGCACGGGAAGCGATCAGCTCGCGGGCGACCGCGGCCCACTTATCGATCTCAAGGATGCGCTCAGGGCGCGTCGCGCCAGGGTGAATGACCGCGAAGCGTCCTTCCTCCAGCATCATGCCGTGCTCCTGCATGCGCGACGGGGCGAACCACATCGCCGGCGTCTCGGCATGGAAGCCTAGGACGCGCGACATCACCTCATGATCACGGGCGGCCTCATGGGGGTCGACAACGGCCCCGAAGACCTGCTGGTGAATCAGTGGACGGAGATAAAACGGGGCATGTCCGCCGCAGGCGCGCACGGCCGCGCCGCTCAAGGCCACGAGGCGATTGGCCAAGGAGTGGCCACCCAGCGCAATGGCGACGTCGAAGCGCTGGCGGCGTAGTCGGGAAATCAGCGCCAAGACCGAACCCTCTTCGCCGAAGCCGATCGTCTCGACGACGGCGGGACAGCCTTCGAGGGCTGGCTCGGAACCGGGAGAAGTGACGAAGGTAATCTGAGCGCCGGGATGCCGCTCGCGGATCGTGCGCAAGCCCGCCGTCGCGGCCAACGCGCCGCGCAGTCCGGTGAACTTGACGACCAGCAGGCGCATCTCAGACGAGATTCTTGGCCTGGTTATCCCAAAGGCGGCGGAACAGCTCGGAGGAGGCGTAGACCGCCTCGCGCGTGCCGTCGGCGACGATCCGTCCGCCGTCGAAGACGAGAACGCGGTCCACGTCCCGAATCGTGCTGAAGCGATGCGCGACAATGAGCGTCGTCCGCCCCTTCATCAGGAGCGCCAGAGACTGCTGGATACTACGCTCGGTATCGGTATCGAGTGCGGAGGTGGCCTCGTCGAGGATGAGAATCGGGGCGTCCTTGAGGAAGGCCCGGGCGATGGACACGCGCTGACGCTGGCCGCCAGACAGACGACCGCCGCGCTCGCCGACCTTAGTCAGGAAGCCCTCGGGCTGGGCCTCGATGAACTCGAACGCACCGGCCAGACGGGCGGCCGCGTGGACTTCTGCATCGGTAGCGGCGGGCCGACCGAGACGGATGTTCTCGAGAATCGATTCATTGAACAGCACGGGCTCCTGTGAGACCAAAGCGATATTGGCACGCAGGTCGGCCTGACGCACCTGGCGGAGATCGTGTCCGTCGATGAGGATCGAGCCCTGTTGCGGGTCGAAGAAACGCGGCACCAGATTCACGAAGGTGCTCTTCCCTGCGCCGCTCGGACCAACGAGCGCGACGGACTGCCCTGCGGGAATCCTCAAGGTGACGTCCACGAGCACCGGGTCGGCGCCGTAGCTGAAGGAGACGGCGCCCATCTCCAAGTCGCCGCGGATCCGGGCAAGCGGACGGGCATCGGGCGCGTCATCCACTTCGACCTTGGCAAGGATGACCTCCTCCAGACGGACAAGGCCCGGGGCGGCCATGCTGAGCCGGCTACTCACGTTACCCAAACGCTTAATCGGACCGTAGGCGAAGTAGAAGGCCACGATCAGCGAGATGAGCTCGCTCATCGAAAAACCGTTCATCGCACCCACGAGGATGGCTGCGGAGATACCCACGGCGGCGGTGATTTCGACCAAAGGCGAGAGGGCCTTCTCATAGCGCACCAGCTTGCCCTGAATCCGCAGACCTTCCTGACTGGCTCGATTGAAGCGCTTGGCTTCGCGCTCCTGCAGGCCGTAAGCGCGAACCTCGCGGGCCGACTGGAGGTTCTCAACCGCGATGCTGTTCAGATCGGAGGCGGACTCCATCCCCTGACGCATCCGGGTCTGGATACGTACCGCAACGCTACGCACGAGCAAGACCGCGGCGGGTACGACCAAGAGACAGGCCAGGAACCAATAGCCGCTGTCGTGGGAAAAGCAGATGAACACCACATAAGCTAGGGCGAAGACCATCGAGAGCGGCTGGACAATGAGGTCGTTTGACACATCGACCAGTACCAGTCGGACTGAATTGGCGTCGGCTATCAGCCGAGAAAGCAGGTCGCCGATTGAGAGCCGCCCAAAGAAGCCGAGATGAAGCTGCTGCAGTTTGGCAAACACGTCGCGACGCACAGCCTCGATGACGCGCAGACCGGCGAGATTAAGGAAGTAAGTCGAAAAGAATTCGCCGAGTCCGCGGATCAGCATGACCACGGGGAGGAATGCGACGGCGAAGGCCATCTCGTAGCCCTCCGGCAAATAGAACGCCGGCTGGCCGCCGAGCCACTTGGGCCACGTCAGGAGAGGTGCGGCTCGCGTCGCGGCATCACCGAAGACCGCCGGTAGCACCTTGCCTACCAAGAACGGTAGCCCGAAGGCGTTGGCAGCGGCGAAGACGATGGCCGCGAGCAAAGACAGCAAGAGGAGCGAACGGCTTCCCTTCAGGTAGGGCAGGTAGAGCTTGTAGCGGCCTCGGAACACGCCACCAGCGTGGCTGCGAGCCCCGCCGGTGGAAACATCAAATCTTTCCTATTTCTTCTTCGGAAACGCGACCGACAGGGCGATCGCAAGGGCCAGTACGAAGCCGATAATCGAGAGGGAGACCGAGGTGGGGATATGCACCCGGCCTTCATGGACGAGAGCCTGCGCCCAGCCTGCGAACTGCCCTTCGGACTGACCCACGGTGGCCGCCCACGGCAGGATCATCTTGAGTCCGATGAAGACCAGGATGAAGGACAGCGCGGGCTTGAGGAAGCGGAAGAGATGCATGAAGCCCGAGATGGCGAAGTACATCGAGCGCAGGCCCATGATCGCGAAGATGTTCGAAGTGAAGGCGATGAAGCGCTTCTCCTCGATCGGCATCTGGACCGGCAAGATACCGAGCACGGCGGGAATTGAGTCGATGGCGAAGAGTAGGTCGGTGCTCTCGATGACGACCAGTACCACGAAGAGCGGCGTAAAGACGCGGCGCCCATCCTCGCGGGCGATGAAAGCCTCGCCATGCAGGCGATTCGTGACCGGCAAGAATCGCCGGATCATCCGCACCACAAAGTTCTCATCGACCCCCTTTCCTTCGGTCTCGTCATGCGAAAAGGCCATCTTGAGACCCGTGAAGAGCAGGAAGGCGCCAAAAAGCGGCAGCAGGATGGTGAAGCGATCGACGGCGGCGATGCCAGCGATGATGAAGATCGCCCGCATGGCGACGGCTCCGATGATCCCCCAGAAGAGGACGCGATGCTGAAGGTGTGCCGGAATGCTGAAGTGCGCAAAGACCAGGATGAAGATGAAGAGGTTGTCCACCGAGAGCGCCAACTCCAGGACATAGCCGGCGGCGAAGAGCTCGGCGTCCTCCGGCCCGCGCCAAGCAGAGAGTAAGAAGGCGAACCCGACGGCCAACGAAACCCAGACCACACACCAGGCGACGGCCTCCTTGAAGCTAGGCGCCTCGTTGGCCTTCTTCTTGAAGACGCCGAGGTCGAGCGCGAGCATGAACCCGACGAACCCGAGGAAAGCCGCCCAAGCCCAGTTAGGAATTACCAAAGGGGCCTCGGTAACGGCGGACAGGAGGGCGGACATCCCCTTGAAGTTAGCCTAAACGGCGGGGAGTCAAGCCCACCCCGCCGATGCGGGCTTGCCCGCCCTACCTCGCCCAGACTTACTACCCTTCGCGTTCCCGTAGTTCAACGGATAGAACATTGGTTTCCTAAACCGAGGATGTGGGTTCGATTCCCGCCGGGGACAGCGACGCGGACCGGGGCTACTTCTTGAGTCGGTAGGCTTGAACCCGCGTGCTAGGCGACCGGCGGTAGATCTCATCCACATCCTTGAGCTGCATCAGGGTCCACGGTGCGAGGATGCTGTCACCGTTCTTCGTCAACACGATGTCGTCCACGACATGCACACACGTATGGAGGCCCTCTCCGTTATCAAGGAAGCAGAGCACATCGCCATAACGATAGGGATCGTCCACCGCGACGTAGTCCTTGAGGAGATGCTCCGCTGCCTGGCGCGTATCAAGATAGAGGTCCTTAGGCTCGGCGTTGAAGAAATTCAGGGAGGTCCAATGGCAGTCAGGCAGGCGGCCTTTGAGCCCCAACTCCAGTTCAGGAAAACTGTAAACCCGAAGCCGAAATGCGGACGGCAGGAAATGCGTGATGTCGATAGTCTGCTGGGCCCGTCGTTGGGTCACCGCGCGGATGAACGCCAACCGTGGCGTGCCGACCTGATCGGCGGTCCAGTAATCGACGAAGGTGGCCCGATCCACGGTGAGCGGCAGGCGGAGCCCGATGACTAGGCTGCGCACACGGGTGAGCGTCCGGAAGACGGCGTTAACCTCCTCCGGATTCTTGGCCAAGGCCAGCAAGGCCTGGAAGTCGCTGAAGACCACGGCGCTCCCGCGGCGCCATAGCAACTGACGGAACAAGGCGCGCTGCTCTGAAGTAAGAGCTACCCCTTCCAACCAATCATCGACGTCCCCGCCGAGTACGAAGACTGGGTCGCGCTGGTACTCATTGGCCGGCGACTTGGCTAGCTCCAGATAAAGAGCACTGCGCACCTCCTGGGAGAGGGCGACGAGATCCTCACGGGCGGGCAGCAGGATGATGCTGTTACTGCTCTCGACGAGCCGGACCGGATTCATCAGCCTTGCGGTAACCGAGTCAGGTACGCCGGACTTAACCAGAATCGCGCGAACCCCGCTAATGGTGCTCTGTTCGAAGGTCCAGCGGGTCACGGTAGATGGCTTGGCGACCACGGCGAGCAAGGCTTCCGGCGGCTCAAGGTAGACGCTACGAACCTCCAACTGACCCCAAGGGCCTGATTTCGTGAGCCACATGGGCTCCGTGACGGCGCCAGCGACGCCCCCCCAGCAGACGACGGCCAAGAGGCCGAGGGAGCGAAGGAAATGGACGTTCACACCTTTTTAACAACAGAGAAGCCCCGATGTTCCAAATTAAATATGATGACGGTTCGGCAAAAGTCGGAGGACACACCGGCGAACCGACGGCGTTTCGCATTGTAGCGGCGTGGCTTTGGCCGCACGGATAAGGACCTTTTCCGCCGTGCCCCGACCCAAGCCCAAGAAAGCCGCCGCTCCCGCGCGCGGCCGTGCTGCCAAACCTTCCACGCGTCGCTCCACCAAGCCGACCCGACGCCAGGCCGACGCCGCCTCCACTTCCACCCCGGAAGCCGCTAAGGCCCAGCCCAACCAGCGCATCGGCGTACTCATCGACGCCGATAACGTCTCGCATCAGCACCTCCCCACCCTGCGCCGCTTCATTGGCGAGACGGAGATCTCTGCCGCCCGCGCCTACGGCGACTTCAACGGCCGCCTCAGCGGCTGGCGCGCCGCCGCCCAGGACTGGCCCGAACTCGACCTCGTCGATCAGCGCAGCTATACGCCCGGCAAGAACGCCGCCGACATGCGCCTGACCATCGACGCCGTGAAGCTGATGGCCGGCGCCAATCCGCCCACGACACTCATCTTCGTCACGAACGACAGCGACTTCACGCCGGTAGTCGAGGATGCCAAGCGACTCGGCGTCCGCATCATCGTCATGGGCGAACGCACGCACAAGGCGCTGCGCTCCACAGCCCATCACTACCTGAACCTTTCCGAACTGCGCACACGCCTAGATGACGAGCAGTCAGCCAAGTCCGACCCGCGAATCGCCCTAGGCCTCCTCGCCCAGGCCCTGCGCGCGCTCGCCCCGAAGACGAACAAGGAAGTCGGTGCCCTGCTCGATCAGTTCGAAAAGATGCTACCTGAACTCCGCTTCGCCGACGCCCCTCGCCCGCAGCGCGAGCCCGGCCCCCGGCGCGAAGCCCGTGAGCCCCGTCCGGAACGCGCCCAGCGCGAACCCCGCCAGGCTCGCGAACCGCGCGCGCCGCGCGAAGCCCGACCGACGCAGGACAATGCCGGTCAGGATTATCGCGATCGCCCGAACCTCACCTCCGCCCAGCAGGCCCAAGGCAAGGCTGAGGCCGATCAGCGACGCGCCCAGCTGCAACAGCGTCAGGATATCATCGAGGCTCTCGTCGATGTTGCCACGGGCCTCGCGCCCGAAGGCGAATGGCTGAAGGTCGAGGTCATCAAGAAGTTCCTGTTACAGGAGCATCCCGGCCTCGAAGCCAACGCCCCGCGCTACGCGAAGTTCTACCGCATGCTCGAGGACACCGGCCGCTTCGACGTCCAGCTACAAGGCTCGACGGTGATGGCCCGCCTGAAGGAGTAAGCCTTACTTCCCGATCGTCCGGGCGAGGAAATCCAAGGTGACCTCGGTCAGTCCGGGCTTGTCCGACTCGCTGCTCACTTCGGCTCCAGCGACGACACCGCTCCGCTTCCATCCTGTGCCCTTGGGGTGCAGATCGAAGGTGTGCGGGGCACCTTTGACGACGATGTATTCGTAAGGCACCTTCGCCGCGCGCAGCGCCTTGGCCATGTCGTCCGATTGGGCGATATCGACCGTGTTGTCGGCCGTGCCGTGGAGGATCAGCACCGACGGGTCCTGCGCGTCGCACTGAAGTTCCGGGAGATAGGCCTTCTGCTCGGCGGCGGTCGCGCCGACGACGTCTCCCTTGCCGTGCTTGGAGAAATTCACGACGCCGTACATGTCGATGACGGCGGAGACCTTGGCCGAATGATTCGCAGCGGGATCGCCGCCGGGACCGGTCTTGTCATCCGACAGCCCGACCATGAGCGCGAGGTAACCGCCGGCCGAACCGCCGGCGACGGCAATTTTATCCGGATTAACTCCGAGCTCCTTTGCGTGCGCGCGCACCCAGCGGACGGCATTACGGCAATCGGCGATATTCTGCGGCCAAACGCCTTCCTTGGACTTCGGACCGAGCACGTAATTGCAGCTTACGACGACGTAGCCGGCGCGACAGAGGTCGGCACTGACGCTGGCGGAGCGATACTCGGCCTTATCGCCGCCGGTGAAGCCGCCGCCGTGGATGAAGACCACCGCCGGGCGATTGGAGCGAAAATCGCCTGACGGAAAATAAAGGTCGAGCTTCTCCTTACGATTGGCGCCGAGGAAAGTAATGTCGCTCAGGCGAAAGACCGGAATGGGCGGCATGGTCATGTGCGGTCGGCCATAGGTAGCAGCGGCCAGCGCTGGAATCTTGGCAACCTCGATGATCTCTCCCGGCTTCGCCATCTCGAAGACATGGAGTTGGGCGATATCGGCGGCGGAGATAGACACGGCAGCCAGGACGAGGAGCAACAGGGGACGCATAAAGGGCGGGGTAGAAGATTTCTACCCCGCCCTTGAAGGCAGTCAACGGTCAGACCGAACTTAGGATAGCGCGTGGGCGTAACCGTCGACGATGGCCTGCAACGAGGCTTCGACGAGGTTTTCGCTGACGCCGACCGTACCCCAGGAACCCTTACCGTCGGAGGAGCGAATGACGACGCGTGTCTTCGCCGCGGTGCCGTCGGCTCCGCCGAGGATGCGGACCTTGTAATCCACTAGGCTGACCTTCGCGAGCTTCGGGAAGGACTTCACAAGAGCGGAGCGCAGAGCCTGGTCGAGGGCGTGGACCGGTCCGTCGCCTTCGGCGACGGTGAGGGTTTCCGTACCGCCGATGCTGACGCGGACCACGGCTTCGCAATAGGCCGATCCCTTAGCGCCGCGCGCGGTGACATGATAGGAGGCGACCTCGAAAGGCGCTGCCTTGCTCTTGCCGATATGACGACGGAGCAGAAGAGCCAGCGACGCTTCGGCGTCTTCGAAGCTCCAGCCTTCGTGCTCGAGCTTCTTCAGCTCGTCGAGCGCGGTGGCCGTGGCGGGAGAGTCGCGGTCGAGATCGATACCGAGGGACTTCGCCTTGAGGACGATGTTACTGCGGCCGGACTGGTCGCTGACGAGTACGGTGCGCTCATTGCCCACGACGGTAGGATCGATGTGCTCGTAGGCGGCGGAGAACTTACGGACAGCATCGACGTGCGTGCCTCCCTTGTGGGCGAAGGCCGCGGTGCCCACCCACGGGCGACGCGGATCAGGGGCGAGATTGGCGACGCCGTCGACAAAGCGCGACAGGCCGGCGAGGCCCTTGAGCGAGGTCGAGGAGACGCACTTCCAGCCGAACTTCAGCTGGGCGCACGGGATGACCGCGGTGAGGTCACAGTTACCGGTGCGCTCGCCGATACCATTGACGGTGCCCTGGACATGGGAAGCGCCGGCTTCAAGCGAAGCGAGGGCGTTGGCGAGGCCGAGACCAGCGTCGTCGTGCGTATGGATACCGACAGGGGTCTTCTTAAGCGCGGCGAGCGCGGCGCGGGTGGCCGCGGCGACTTCGGCGGGCAGGGAGCCGCCGTTGGTGTCGCAAAGGACGATGCGATCGGCGCCGCCTTCGACGGCGGCGAGCATGGAAGCGATGGCGTAAGCCGGATCTTCCTTCCAGCCGTCGATCGCGTGTTCGCAATCATAGACGACTTCGCGGCGATGGGACTTCAGGAAAGCAATCGTGTCGCGGATCATCTCGAGGTTCTCCTCGGGCGAGCAGCGGAGCACCTCGCGGACATGGAGGGCGGAAGTCTTGCCGTAGATCGTGACGACCGGGGTATCGACTTCGAGAAGGCCGCGGACTTGGGCGTCTTCGGAAGCGCGTACGCCCTTGCGGCGGGTCGACCCGAAGGCCGCCAGCTTGGCATGCTTGAACTTGATCTTCTTGGCCCGGGCGAAGAACTCGACGTCACGGGGATTGGAGCCTGGCCAGCCGCCTTCGATGTAGGTCATGCCGAAGCGTTCGAGCTCGGCGGCGATGCGCAGCTTGTCATCGACGGAGAAATGAATCCCCTGCCCCTGCGAGCCGTCGCGGAGGGTGGTATCATAGATTTCGATCGAGCGTGCCATGGTGGTGTGGGTGGAAAGAGGTGTAAAGGGAGGGGGCCGTTCCGGGTGCCGCGGAACGGGGAGTCGCCCGTCGGGCGTTCCGTTCAGCGGGCTTAGAGCCCAATGATGGTAATAATCACCGGAATGATGGCACGACCAGCCGCGGAGCGAAGGGAGGTCGAAGACTGGGCCAGGGATTCCATGACGAAGACCCGGACTCCAAGGGCGGAGGCTTGGAGAGTCAAAGGCAAAGGAGCCCGAAGCGGGTCGAGGCTCGCCAAAAGGTCCATAAATGCCCATTAATCAGCCCATGTGCCGCCTCGCCGCCTTCCTCTTACTCTTGGCGGGCGCCATCACTTCGCCGGCCCAGTGGCAAATTTTCGCGGAGAAACTGCCCAAGCCCGGCACCTGGGCGACGTTCCGAATGGAGACGATTAAAGAGGGCCATAGCCCCTCCGTCACCACGTTGCGCTTATCTGTGCAGCCTGGACGCGAGGTCGACGGACGGGCTCACGTCTGGTTCACGGTAGAACCGGTGATGTGGCTGGGATCTCGAGAACGGGCACCGCTGCGCCTGCTAGTGCACTCCGATATGGACCGCCATGACGCCAGCCGCCTGATCGAGAACTCGGAGGAAATCGTCTTCTCCAACCCGGTGAAGGGCGCCTACCACATGACCCGTAAAGATATCGCCTGGGTATCAGGCTGGGCTAAGTTGACTTACACGAGCGAACTCACGCCGGATTCGCCGACGACGGAGACCGTGGAAGCCGGCGGCCGCGCCCGACTCTGCGAACGCCTGCGCATGCTAGCGACTACCGCGACCGATCCGCCGATGGTCTCGAAACAGCTGCTCACCATCAAAGGCACGATCTGGCGCGACGCCACCTCCCCCTTCGGCGTCGTCCGAGCCGATTGGAACGAAGAGACGGCCAAAGGCTCCGAGATCAAGCGCGACCAGAAGAGACTGACCCTGCTGGCAAGCGGCTGGGAGACCCCTCCAGCCGAGCCGGTCGACCGCGGGCGAGACTTCTCGGTCTGGCGCCTAATCTTCGGTCGCTGAGGCCTCAAAAGGACCAGCCCATCTGGGTTAAATCAGATGGGCTGGCGTTAAATGGTGGCCTGAGTCGGAATCGAACCAACGACACGACGCTCTTCAGGCGTCTGCTCTACCAACTGAGCTATCAGGCCAATTAACTGGACATTCAGAAGGACAAAGCCCCCCTTCCCTGTCAATCCGACAAGAAAGGGAGGCTTAAAAAGGCCTTCAGAAGCTGAATTTCCAAGCCGAGAGGCGACGTTCGACCTCGGCGATGACTTCGCCTTCGCCAGCCTCTCCCTTATCGGAAACAAAGGTCACGGAGAAACGAACGAACGAACCGCAATCATCCCACGGCACGGTAGAGATGAGGTGCTCGGTGATCATCCACTGCGAGAAGGCTTCCCCGGACTCGAAACTCACCGTGCCGGACGGACCGGTGGCGGACTTCGGAGCGGGCATGTAGAGGAAGAAGCCGGCACCAGGCTTACGGACCTGAAAGCCGAGCTTGGCGAGCACGCCGACAAGCTTGTCCATGCGGCGGGAATACTTGGCGGCGATAGCCTTCGGGATGGAGACTTCGTCGAGGCCAGCGGCACCGGCCTTCTGGATACCGAGGAACTGACCGGAGTCGGAATTGTCCTTCACGTCGCCGTAGGCACGGACGAGCTGCGCGTTGCCGGCGACGAAGCCGATACGCCAGCCGGTCATGTTGTGGCTCTTGGAGAGCGAGTGTAGCTCAAGGGCCACGTCCTTCGCGCCCGGGACCTGCAGGATCGAGACCTGCTCGGCGCCGAAGTGGAGCGAGCCGTAGGCGGCGTCCTGGATGACGACGAGGTTGTGCTGCTTGGCGAATGCGACTACTTCCTCGTAGAACTTACGCGTAGCGCAGGCGCCGGTCGGGTTGTTCGGGTAGTTGAGGACGAGCACCTTGGCCTTCGCAAGGATGTCGGCCGGGATCGACTTCAGGTCGGGCAGAAAATTATTCTCGGCGGTGAGCTTCAGGTTATGGACGAGGCCGCCGTAGTACTTGGCGTGCGTGCCGAAGACCGGGTAACCCGGCACGGTCATGAGCACATAGTCACCAGGATTAATGAGACAGCCCGGAAGAATCGAGAGCGCGGCCTTCGAGCCGATCGAGTGGAGGACTTCGGTGTCAGCGTCGACGGTCACGCCGAAGAGATTCTGCAGGTAGCGGGCGGCGGCCTGCTTGAAGTCCGTGCCACCGTTGTCGGAGTAGCCGCGGTTCTCGGGCTTAGCGGCTTCGGCCTGCAGCGCCTTCACCACCATCGGGAAAGCCATCTCGTCGGGCTCGCCGACGCCGAGGTCGATGAGGGCGACGTCCGGCTTGGCCTTCTTGGCGGCAGCCTTAGCGCGTTTGATTTTTTCGAACTTATAGATGGCGGTCGACTTGCCGTAATTAACGCCGCCGATGCGTTCGGCGAAGAGCTGCTGGATGTAAGAGTCGGACATAGTGATAAGGCCCTAAAAAGAGGGGGAAGACGGCGGATGGCAAGCGGACTCCGTCCGAGGGCTTGCCACCCGTGAATCGACGATAAAAATGCCTCCATGGAACCCAGCCTTGAAGACCTGGCCCGCGAGCGGCGTGAAAGGTGCAACCCGGGATTCCCTTGGCGACTCATCGGCTTGATTGCCCTCTGTCTAGCTATCGGTGGCCTTGGCTCGGCTGCCACGATGCCCGCGATCAAGGGCTGGTACGCCGACCTCATCAAACCGCCCTTCAATCCCCCCAACTGGATCTTCGGTCCGGTCTGGACGACGCTTTACATCCTCATGGCCACGTCGGCCAACGCCGCCTGGGGCGACCGCCAGGCCCGCCGGACGTTCTTCATCATCCTGCTGGTGAATTCGCTCTGGTCGCTGCTGTTCTTCGGACTGCATCGCCCGGACCTCGCGCTCATCAATATCCTCGGCTACCTCATCCTGCTCGTCATCTGGATCCGCCAGCTCTGGCCGCAGCATCGCGGCTACGCCCTACTCCAACTTCCGCACCTGCTCTGGGTCAGCTTCGCCACCGTGCTCAACGCGAGCATCTGGTGGCTCAATAAATAAGAAGGCCCCGGAAACCGGGGCCTTCGTGACGGACTGGCGGACGGCTTAGTGGGCGAGCTTGGTCCAGCGGGCGTTGCCCTTGGAAGACTTCACCGCGGCCTCGATGAAGGCCATGCCCGTAACGCCATCGTCGATCGACGGGAAGTCGTAGCCATCCTTCGGAGCCTTGCGGCCTTCGAGGCGGTCGGTGATGGCTTCCGAGGCGGCGCGATAGATATTCGCAAAGGCTTCGATGAAGGCCTCGGGGTGGCCGAACGGCGTGCGGCTATACTTCTTACAGGCGTCGCCGTTGTAAGAGTTACCACGACGGTGCGTCTGGCGGGGCTGGTCGAGATACTTCACAATCAGTTCATTCGGATGCTCCTGGTGCCACTCAAGGGAAGCCAAGGTGCCGTAGACGCGGATGTTGAGGTTGTTCTCGTCGCCGGTGGAGATCTGCGAAGCGTGCAGGACGCCCTTCGCGCCGCCCTTGTAACGGACGAGCATGTTGGCATCATCATCGAGCAGACGACCGGGGATGTAGGTGCTAAGGTCGGCGGCGATCTCCTGGATCTCGAGGCCGGTGACATACTGGACGAGGTTCTCGGCGTGCGTGCCGATGTCGCCCACGCAGTTCGAGACGCCGGAGCAGTTCGGATCCATGCGCCAGTTGGCGATCTTCTGGATCTTGCCGGACTGCAGGGCGCCGATGGCGTAACCCTGCGGGTATTCGACCAGGACCTTGTTGATTTTACCGAGCTTACCGGCGGCCACAAAGTCGCGGGCTTCCTTGACCATCGGGTAGCCGGTGTAGTTGTGCAGCAGCGCGAAGACCAAGCCGCTCTTCTTGACGACGGCGCGGAGCTTCTTGCCCTCGGCGAGGGAGAACGCCAAGGGCTTCTCGCAGATCACGTGAATGCCGGCCTCAAGGAAGGCCTTGGCTACGGGATAGTGGAGGTCATTGCGGGCGACGATCGACACGAAGTCGATACGGTCGCCCAGCGGGCGCTTGGCCTCGGCCTTGGCCATCTCGGCATACGAAGCGTACACGCGGGCGGGATCGAGGCAGAAGTCCTGGCCGGAGAGGCGGGATTTCTCGGGGTCCGAGGAGAACGCACCGGCGACGAGGTCGATTTTGCCGTCGAGGGCTGCCGCCATGCGATGCACGCCGCCGATGAAGGCGCCGCGACCGCCGCCGACCATGCCCATGCGGAGTTTACGATTAAGGGATGCCATAGGTGTAGTGATCAGAGGGAGACGGGCTTACCGGACTTCGCCGAAGCGTAAATGGCGTCGATGACCTGCATTAGGCGGTAGGCCTGCTCAGGCGTATTCAGCGGCTTTGCGCGGCCTTCGATGGCCTCGATGAAGTTCGCAGCGGAGGCGATGCGGCCCATGTCTTCGCACGCCGGCGTGACGATGGAGCGGTTCACGCTGTTGCCGTTTTCCTGGACGTAGAGCTCGCAGGTATCGATCGCGGTGTTGTCGAGGCCGTCGATGCCGAAGAGGCGCTCGACCTTGCCGCCGGCCTTGGTGCCCTGGAAGACGACGGAGACTTCCTCGCGCTTGATCATCTCGGCCCAGGAGACCTGCAGGGTCAGCACCTGGCCGGTCTTGAAGGTCACGAAGCCGTGCGCGGCGTTCTCGACGTCGGTGACGCCACCGACGCGATCCGGGATGCCCCACGGACCCTTGAAGGACTTATCTTCGATAAAGTCGTTGAAGGTCTGGCCGAGCACGTGCGCCGGCTCCGGGTAACCCATCAAATACATCGCGAGGTCGACCATGTGCAGCAGGTCGATGAGCGGACCGCCACCGGAGAGCTCCTTGGTGGTGAACCAACCGCCGAAGCCCGGGATGCCGGTGCGACGGATCCACTTCGCCTGGGCGGAGTTAATCTTACCGACCAGGCCTTGCTCAACGTACTTCATCATCGCCTGCGACTCAGGGCGGGCGCGGTTGTTGAAATTGAACATCACGTGCTTACCCGACTTCTTGGAAGCGGCGGTGATTTCGAGGACCTCGGGTGCGCTGAGAGCCGGCGGCTTCTCGCAGAACACGTGCTTACCTGCGTTGAGGCACTGGATGGCGAGCGCGGCGTGGAACTTGTTCGGGACGATGACGCTGACGGCGTCGAGGTCCTTGTGGGCCGCGAGCATGGCGTCGACGGACTCGTAAGCGTTCGGAATGCCCCACTTCGTGGCGGCCTTCTGGGCGGCGCCCGGTGCGGGATCCGCGACGGCGATGATTTCCGCACCCGCCTGCTTGAAGCCGGCGGCGTGGTACTGGAGCATGCCACCTGCTCCGATGACGCCTACTTTGGTTGCCATGAGATGTGTTCGGTTGAGAGGTGATTACTTGCCCTGAGCGGACTTGTCGAAGGCCGCGTCGAAGGCGACCTTGTTGCTCGGGAAGTCGAGCTTCTTGACGTACGCGGCCGACTCGGCGGCGCCGAAGAAACGATCCATGCGGCCGTCTTCCCACTCGACGGAGAGCGGGCCGGCGTAGCCGACGTCATTGAGGGCGACGATGACGTCCTCGAACTTGATGTCGCCGCGGCCGACGGAACGGAAATCCCAGGCGCGACGGGGGTCGCAGAAATCAGTGTGGCCGCCGAACACGCCGACGGTGCCATCGCCGTGACCCCACCAGACGTCCTTCATGTGGGCGTGGTGGATCTGCTTGCCGAAGGTGCGGATGAACTTCACGTAATCGACGCCCTGGTAGCCGAGGTGGCTCGGGTCGTAGTTGAAGCCGAAGCGCTTGTGGTTACCGACGGCGTCGAGCGCGCGCTGGGCGGAGGCGATGTCGAAGGCGATTTCGGTCGGGTGCACTTCGAGGCCGAAGTAGACATCGTTCTTCTCGAAGACCTCGAGGATAGGCTTCCAGCGCTTGGCGAAATCGTCGTAACCCTTCTGCAGGTAAGCCTGGTTGGTGGGCGGGAAGGCGTAGATCGCGTGCCAGATGGAGGAACCCGTGAAACCGTTGACAACGGTCTTGCCGGAACCCTTCGACTTGTTGGCCATGTACGACTTGCCGGCGTCGAAGAACTTGCGTGCGGCCTGAGCGGTCAGGGCCATCTCGGCACACGCGCGCTGGCGGACGCCTTCGGGATTACCGTCACCCCAGACGTGCACGGGCAGGATGCACTGGTGGCGTTCGTCGATGTTGTCGCAGGTGGCCTGGCCGACGAGGTGCGCGGAGATTGCCCAGCAGCCGAGGTCGTGCTGCGCGAGGAGTTTCCAGATGGACTCGACGTAACCCGGCTCGTTGACGGCGCGGACGACATCGAAGTGGTCGCCCCAACAGGCGAGCTCGACGCCTTCGTAGCCCATGGCTTTCACCTTGGGGAGAAGCTCGGCGATTTTAAGGTCGGCCCACTGGCCGGTGAAGAGGGTAACAGGGCGCTGTGACATGGTGCGTAGGGGTGAGTCCCCTATGTCAGCCAATCACCCCGCTTTGTTCAAGTGGGCAATGCTCACAGACCCCCAATTTATGCCTTCCGCGACAGCGATTGGCCCAGTTCGGCCTCCAGCTTGTCGTAGGCCGCCCGGAGGGCTGGGTTCGGCTGGACGACACCCGGGGCCGGGGCGCAGAAAATAGGCTCCAGATCGGCCATCTTGGCCCCGCAAGCCCCCTCGGCCGCACGGAGGGCAGCGCCCAAGGCGGCGGAATCGGACACGGCCAGACGGAACACCGGGGCACCGAAGACGTCGGCGAAGATTTTGGCCACGGAAGGATTCTCGGAGGCTCCACCCGTCAGGAGCAGCTGCGTGGTCGGGGTGCCGACCCAGCGGCTGTGATAACGGAGGCTGAGCGCCTGACCTTCGACGGCAGCGCGAGGCAACGTGGCCGGAGAAGCGGGAGCACCCAGGGCGATGCGCCCGGCGGGACGGCGGGGCGTGATTTCGGGCTCCTCCATCGGGAGCACGGCGGAGACAGCAGCCGGAGAGGCGTCGACGGCGGCGGAGAAAGCCGGCCAATCGGCGAGACCACATTCGCGGCGGATGGCTTCGCGGGCGAGCGAGCCGTTGCGGACGCAGACAAGGCTCATGCTGCCGCCCATGGGATTACCGAAAGCGTGACCAAGTCCGGCGGAGTCGGTACGGATGCCTTCGATCGCGGCGAAGAGCGTATCGCTCGTACCGAGGCTGATGACGACCTTGCCAGGCTTGGAAGCACCCATGCCGACGAGGCTGGAAGGATTGTCGCCGGTGCCGATCACGACCTGACATTTCGGCGAGAAGCCGTAGCGGGCGACGAAGTAAGCGGAGATACCTCCGGCCACGGTCGAACCGGGGCGGACGGGCGGAAGCTTCGCGGCGAGATCGGAAGCGGTCGCGGTCAGCGCGGCGGGAGCCCAATCACCATTACGGATATCCATCAGATTCATGCCGGCGCCATCACCGGTATCGATCGCGGCATCCTTGCCGGCGAGCACCGAAGCGAAGAAGGAGGAAACCAGGTGGACGCGCTTGGTCTTGGCCCAGGCGGCGGGGTCGAGCTTAGCAAAGCGGCGGATCTGCGGGCCGGTGAAGCGCTGCGTGGCCACGGAGCCGGTGAGATCGCAGACGGCCTGATCTCCGCCGAGGGCGGCGGCGATTTCGGCGCATTCGGTCGAAGTGGACGAATCCATCCAGATTGGCGAAGAGCGACGAGAGAGGACCGGAGAAATCTTCGCGGAGAGCGACGTGACGCCATTGCCGTCGGCCAGCGCGGCTTCGTAGCCGGCGGCGAGGTAGACGCTGCCGTGCTGCTGGCCGGAGACCGAGACCGCGTCGACCTGCGAGAGGTCGGTCAGCTTGGTCAGGCGGTCGAGCGCGAGCTCGAGGCCATCCAGCCAGAGGAGCGGATCGGCGTGGACTTCGCCGCCCTGCCCTCCGCGGATAAATCCCTCCGGATGTCCGCGGTCGGGGAAGTCGGCGCCGAACGCCGCGCGGGCGCGGGCGACCGTCGTGCCTTTTGCCGTATCCAGCACGAGCGCCGTTGCGCTCTGCGTGGACAGGTCAAGACCCAGGACGATCGCCATATCCTCAGCGGATGTACTCGTTGATCAGGTTCTCGAGCATCTCCTGGCGGCCGGACGCAAGCGTCGGCGCCTTGATGCCCTGAGCGTAGGCGTCGAGCTGGGCGAGGGTGGCCTTACCGGACTCGACCTTCTTGCCGATGCCACTGTCCCAGGAGGCGTAGCGATTCGAGACAAACTTATCCATCTTACCGTCCTTGATGATCGCGTGGGCAATCTTAAGGCCGCGGGCGAAGGCGTCCATACCACCGATATGGGCGTGGAAGAGGTCGACGGGCTCGTGCGATTCGCGACGACGCTTGGCGTCGAAGTTGAGGCCACCCTTGGTGAAGCCGCCCATCTTGAGGATGCGCAGCATGATATTCGTCGTGAGGTAGAGGTCGGTCGGGAACTGGTCGGTGTCCCAGCCGACGAGCGTATCGCCGCGGTTGGCGTCGACCGAGCCGAGGGCGTTCGCGCCGATCGAGACTTCCATCTCATGCTCCATCGTGTGACCGGCGAGCGTGGCGTGGTTGGTCTCGAGGTTCAGCTTAAAGTGCTTCAGGAGGCCGTATTCGCGGAGGAAGTTGAGGCAGGCGGCCGCATCGGAGTCGTACTGGTGGGTCGAGGGTTCGCGCGGCTTGGGCTCGATCAGGAACTGTCCCTTGAAGCCGATCTTCTTCGCGTGGTCGACGGCGAGGTGCAGGAGCGCGGCGAGGTGGTCCAGCTCGCGCTTCATGTCGGTGTTGATCAGCGTGGCGTAGCCTTCACGGCCACCCCAGAAGACGTAGCCTTCGCCGCCGAGAGCCTTGGTGGCCTCGAGCGCGTGGCGGACCTGGCTGGCGCCGTAGGCAAACACGTCAGCGTTGGGCGAGGTGCCCGCGCCCTGCGCGTAGCGCGGGTGCGAGAAGAGACAAGCCGTACCCCAGAGGAGCTTCTTTCCGGTGCCCTTCTGGAAGGCCTTCAGTTCCTTCGTGACGCGAGCGAGGTTCGCATGCGTCTCGGTCAGGGTCTTGCCTTCAGGAGAGATGTCGCGGTCGTGGAAGCAGTAGAAGTCGATCTGGCACTTCTGGAGGAATTCAAAGAAGACCGGGACGCGGCGCAGGGCGTTGTCGAGGGAATCAGAGCCATCATCCCAAGGCATGAGGGCGGTGCCGGCACCGAACGGATCGGAGAGGCTGTTGCGCATCACGTGCCAATAGGCCGCGGCGAAGCGCATGTGGTCCTTCATCTTCTTCCCGCCGATCTTCTCGTCCGGGTTGTAGTGCTTGAAGGCGAAAGGGTTCTTGGACTTCGATCCTTCGAACTCGATGACCGGGACATTAGGGAAGTGCGACATGACTTATAGGAGGGAGGGTTCTGACATTGGAGTCCGCCCCCTTGCTGCCAAGAAAGGAATGGGGCCGGCCTATGAACAAAACGACAGGCCGGGGCGACGCATACAACTGCGCCTTGCGCCTTGGTGGGACCTGCCTAGGGTGGCGGCATGGAGGTCGTCCACACCATCCCCGAACTGCGTGCCGCGGTTGCCCGGGCCCGTCAGGCCGGCAAGGCCATCGGGTTAGTACCGACGATGGGCTGCCTCCACGAAGGCCACCTCAGCCTGATTCGACGGGCCAAGGAAGAGGCCGCCTTCGTCGTGGTCTCCATCTTCGTGAACCCGACCCAGTTCGGGCCCAACGAGGATTTTTCCAAATACCCGAGGACTTTCGCGGACGATAGCGCCGGATGCCAAGCCGCGGGCGCCAGCCTGGTCTTCGCACCCTCCGCCGCGGACTTCTACCCGGCCGGCGCTTCGACCTGGGTCGACGTCGAAGGCGTATCCGCCAAGCTCTGCGGTGAATTCCGCCCGGGCCATTTCCGCGGTGTCGCTACTGTTGTGGCAATGCTCTTCAATGCCGCTCAGGCGGACATCGCCGTGTTCGGCCGCAAGGACCTGCAGCAGCTCGCGGTGATCCGCCGCATGGTCCGCGACCTGCATATCCCCGTTCGCATCATTGCGCATGAGACCGTCCGCGAGCCGAACGGCGTCGCGATGAGCTCGCGCAATCGCTACCTCTCCGCCGAACAGCTCACGCAGGCGACCGCCATCCCTGCCGCTATGGCCGCGGCCAAAGCCCTCGCCCAAACCGGCGTCACCGATGCCGCGCGCCTGCGCGACGCGGCACTCGCCGCGCTAGCAGCTCAGCCCGCGCTCAAGCTTCAATACTGCGAGATTATCGACCTTGAGACCATGGCGCCCGTCGTCACGACCGCCGGATTTAGCTGCGCTATCGCGATCGCCTGCCATCTCGGCACGACGCGCCTGATCGACAACGCCGATCTTTAATCAGGCAAGGCTCAGGTAGACCGCGGCCAGCAGGATCAAGGCCCCGATCAATCGGCGGGTCATGATGCCCCGCCCCACATGCTTCTCCGAGTTGGAGAACCAATGCCCGACGACCCAAACCAACGCGACGCTCCAAAGGCCACGCGTGTTGTAGAGGACGTTGGTGACGGTGACCTCGTGGTAGACTGCAATGCAGTAGGCGATACCCATGGCCTGGATGGTCAGCAGCAGGCCGCCGCCGAACGCCCAGACGACCATCGGGCGAGGCATCTGGCTCAATGGTGCGGAGAAGAACGGGATCAGAGCGAACGACAACGCTCCGACCGTCAAAAACATCACTGGACCGAAATGGCCGAAACCGAAAGCCGGTACCCACAGCTGCTGCATCACGTCGGTGGCCGCGAAGGCAACCGAGGCCAAGAAGGCGAAGCCGACACTCACCAGCAGGCGCTCACGGTTCGCCCGCCACTCGCCGCCCAATAAGGCTAAGGCCAGTGTCGTCAGGAAAGTGGCCACCCAGAGTTTCCAGCCTAGTTGCTCGCCGCCCGTCAGGAAGACTAAGAGAGCGACGAAGACGACCTTGGTCCCGAGCACTGGCGTCGCAATGGAGATGTCGCCCCGACTGATCGCGATAAAAGTGAAGACCTGACCGATGAAGAACGCCGTCCCAGCCAAAACCGCGTGGGTGATATTGGTCGCCGTGAAGGGCTCGCCCCCATGAAGCAGCCAGCTCTGAAAAAGGACGGCCCCGATCAAGTTAACAATAAAGAGGACCCGCCAAGGGTGCCCGCCGTCCATGGCCCGCTTGAGTGCCATCGCAGCGAAAGTATAGCCCACGGCCGAGCAAAGGGGGATGACGATGGAGGCAAGAGAACGCATCAGTTAGGCCCGAACGAACGCCCTTCCCTGCCCGCTGGCGAGTCCGAAGCAAGAAAAGCGCCCCGAAGGCCTGCCACGACCTTGCCCCGGACCAGCCCGTGGGTACGCTGGATTCATGGGGCAATTTTCCTACAAGAACGAGACCGTCGACCCGCACCGGAAGACTCTCTCCGAGCAACTCATTTTGGACCTTCAGCATGTCGCCGACGCGCCTCTGCTCGCCCTAGCCAAGCAGATTCCGGGCGGCTACATCCACCGCAAACCCTTCCTGCGCGACTCACAGTGGCTGTTCAAAAAACGCCTTGGCCACCTCACTATGGATGCGGCCGCCATTGCCGAGCATCTGCCTTGGTACGCCGAAGCGCTAAAATGTGAAAAGGCTAAGTTGCTCGAAAATCTAGACGAGATTGCCGGCATCATCGGTGGCCCCCGCACCGCCTTGCTGTGCGTGCTCTGGAATAACCAAGCCGAACAGAAGGACGCCATCCTGCCCGCCGACCTCCTCCCGCGTCTGCTGACCAACGCCAAGGCGCAAGCCAATAAGCCTGACGCCAAGGCCTGGAAGTCGGCCATGACCAAGCTCGGTGGGGCAGCAGAAAAAGAACCGCTCGACTCCGTCGACGCTCTCGACTCCGCCGGTAAGACTGTCCGACGACTGCTACAGGAACTCTCCCAAGGTAAGGTCGCCCGCGAAAACGAAGGCCGCCAGATCCGTCGCCAGCATACCAATGAACTCGAGGCGAAGGATGCCGAAATTCGCAAGGCCCGCGAGGACGCCAACCGCCAGGGGCAGGAAGCCGCCAAGCAGGCGGCGGCGCTCGAGGCTAACATCGTGGCTCAGCAGGCCAAACTGGCCGCGGAAGAGATCGAGGTTGCGAGGCTGCGCGGCGAACTAGACCGAGCCCGCGAACACGTGGCCAAGAAGGCCCGGGAAATCGCCGAAGAACTACTCTCCGAGGAGATCCGCCCTTGGCTGGCCGACGCCCGCACCTTGAAGTCAGCGTCTGAAGAAGTGGCGAAACTACGCCAGCTCACCACGGAGACCGTCGAAAAGGTACGCAAGGCCCAGCGCGACGCCGACCCCTTCCTGGCGAAAGAGCACGAGCTTCGCCAAGCTATCCCCCAAATGGATGAGATGCTCAAGCTGCTCCGCCGCTACCTTCGCACCGCCGGACAAGCCATTCCCGAAGCGGTCACGTTGGAAAAACGCATCACCGAGCACATCGAAAAGGTCCGCTATGAGCTCGAGAAGCGCGACCAGCCCTCCGACCCGTTCCTCGAACGCATCTCGGCGAAGATCAATGGTGCAGACGCTCGCGAACTGAAATCGATCGAGAGCGCGCTACTCCTCGCCGAGCAATCTGGCCTCGTCGACTCACGGCACGCAGACCTTTATCGACGCGACCTCCACCGCCGCCGCTCCTACATGGCGGACCGCGCCTTCCACGAGCAAAAGCAGTCTGGGCCGCTCGCCCTGCTCGAACGCGCCGTCGCAACCGGCGAGAAAGCTCGCCTCGCGCTCGACGCCAATAACTTCGCCTGTCTCCGCCAGGACTACCTCGGCCTACGACTGGCGACAAAGAAGAACGCCCAAGGCGAAAGCCGGTTCCTGCTCGACGCCGCGGCCCGCCAGAAAATGGTGCAGCTAGCCGAGAAACTCGCCGATGACGCTCCGGGCCTGCATGTCTGGGTCAGCTTCGACGGTCAGCCGACCGCACTCAAGACTACGAACTCGCGCGTCCGGGTCACCTTCAGCCGGGCCGGCGCCAAGGCCGACCATGACATCATGGACCTAGTCGCCAAGGATAAGACCGTCGAGGCGCCCTGGTTCGTTGTCAGCGACGATATCGAGGTGCGCGACGCCACCGCCCGCGAAGGCGCCTACATCATCTACAACGACGCGCTGATCCAGCTCCTCGTGAATCGCGGCCTTCGGGCCTAAACAAGACGGGCGCATCCTGCGATGCGCCCGTGGGGGGAAGCAGCCGATACTACGGCTTACTTCTTCTTGGCCGGTGGTGCGGTGACGGGAGGAGGCAGGACGCCCGCAAAATCCTCGGCCTTAAGGCCCCGATGGAACATATTGAAGGAGTAATTGCTGGGCTTCCATTCCACGATCGGAGTGACGTCGGCCTTGGCCGGGACATCGAGACCGAGGCCCCAGAAGACGCCATTGATCAGCAGACGGCGGAGCGATTCATCCTTGAGATCGCTGGCGGAAGCCATGGTGGTGGTCAGCACGCGGTTCTTGGTGCCGCCGGCATTGGGGACCACGCGAGTCCAGGCCACGGCCATGGCAGGGGAGTTGACACCCTGCTCCTGCTTGTCGGCGCGTTTCTTGGAGCGCTCGCTAAGCGGGTCTTGCGGATTCATACCCTTGAGCACGAGGCCGCGAAGTAGAATCTGGGCATCGGAGGGAGGGTTCGCTTCGTAGACGTCCGTGTCACCAAAGATCTCGCCGACGCCATTGAGGGCGGCGAGCTTCTCGGCGCCGGGCTCGATGGCCGTGCGGGTGGCTTCACCCTTGTGATTGCCCCAGTGGCTGACCCAGGTCTCGCCGAGCACATTCTTGCCGAAACCGCCCTTGGCATTCCAGTTATAGGCAGCGAAGGCGCTGTCTTTCGGGATGCCTGAGAAAGCGTGCGTGCTCGTGCGGGTGGCGACGATCGGCACGCCGCGCTTGATGGCGGCATCGAACTTCGCGAGGGCGACTTCGTTCCACTTACGGAAACGCAAGCCGAGGACGAGAGCGTCGGCAGTATCGAGGGCTTCGGGCTTAGCGAGGGACGCGCCGTTGTTCGGATTGATCACGCCGTCATCATGGGAGAAAAGGACGGTGCACTTGAAGCCGTGGCGCTCGGAGAGAATCCGGGCAAGCATCGGTAGGGCTTCTTCGGAGCGATATTCTTCGTCGCCTGCGAGTAGCACGACGTGTTTGCCGGCACCGGAACCTTTGCCAGCGGGGAATTCCAGCCAGCCGGGGCCAGCGGTGAACGCATCCGCGGCGATGGCCGGGAGCGCGAGGACGAGGGCGGCAAGGACCGCCCAGAGATGGAGATGACGCTTCATGGGGTAAGACCGTGGAGACTGGCTGACGCTAGACGGGTTTCAAGCGCCCTGTTGGGCCAAGACTTCGTCATTTCCGCTCATACTTAGGTCATTTCTTCGCCGGGGCGGAAGAGAACGGGTCTGGCCGAATGGTTTCGCGACGGCCGTCGGAATAGGTCGTCACCTGGTTGCCAAACGGATCCGGCCGAGTGGTCGCACGCGTGCCATCGCTGAAGGTGGTCGTCGAGCCTCCGAAGGGGTCCGGGCGTGTCGTGGCCGTAACGCCATTACTGTACCGCGTCGTCGAGCCTCCGAAGGGGTCCGAACGGGTCGCACCTGTGACGCCATTGCTAAAGCGCGTCGCCGAACCGCCGAAAGGGTCGGGTGTCGTCACCGCGGTCACGCCATTATCATAACGGGTCTGGGTGCGGCCGAAAGCGTCGGTCCCGATGACGCCGCTGCGCGGCGACTCACCAGTCCGCGTTGCGGCCGTCACGGCAACAGGCTTGGCTGGTGGCTGGGCGACGGGCTTCGCGACCACCGACGCGGTATCCTTGCGGGGGGCTTCTTTCTTCGGGGAGCCCGGCGTAGCGGCGAAGAAGGCGGCAAAACCAACGGCGGCGAAAAGCAGAAGCGTCTTCATGGGGTTTATTCTATTAGAAACTAAATGAGGCGGGACGCAAGCCGCGGCCCTGTAAAAACAAGAAGGGCGGACGCCTCGCGGCGTCCGCCCTTCCGTTGGTACGACCGAAGTCGCTTAGGCGATGACCTTGTCGACCACCTTACCGAAGTTGTCGGTGAGGCGGAAGTCGCGGCCGTTGTAGCGGAACGTGAGCTTGGTGTGATCGAAGCCGAGGAGGCGAAGGATCGTGGCGTGCAGGTCATGCACGTCGACGCCATCAGCAGCAACCTGGGAGCCGATTTCGTCGGTCTCGCCGTAGTGCATGCCACCCTTGACGCCGCCGCCGGCCATCCAGCAACAGAAAGCCTTGGAATGGTGGTCGCGACCAGAAGCCTGGTTGACGCGGCCCGCGGTGGTCGGGGTGCGGCCGAATTCTCCGCCCCAGATGATGAGAGTCTGGTCGAGGAGACCGCGCTGCTTGAGGTCGGCGATGAGGGCGGCGGCCGGACCATCGATGGCCTGAGCGCGCTGGGCGATCGAGGTGAAGAGGTTGGTGTGGTGGTCCCAGCCTCCGGCGTCGACCTGGACGAAACGGACACCCTTCTCGACGAGACGACGGGCACAGAGGAGCTTGGCGCCGAGGTCGGTCTTACCGTACATCTCGCGGGTCTTTTCAGACTCCTTGGAGATGTCGAACGCATCGGTGGCGGCAGTCTGCATGCGGAAGGCGAGCTCGAAGGATTCGATGCGGGCCTCGAGCTGTTCGTCCTTCTGGACGGTCTGCATGTGGCGCTCGTTCAACTTGTGGACGAGGTCGAGCTGCTTGCGCTGCGCGTCCATCGTGGTGAACTCGCTCTGGAGGTTCGCGATGATCTTGTTGGCAGGGGCACCCGGGCGGAAGGAGGTGTTGGCACCCTGGTAGAGGGACGGGAGGAACGCCGAGGCGCGGCCTTCGGAGCTGCCACCGAGGGAGACGAAGCCCGGGAGATCTTGGCTCTCCGTACCCAGTCCGTAGAGAACCCAGGAACCGAGGGAAGGCTTCGAAAGGATGGCCGAGCCGGTGTGCATCAGCTTGGCGGCCGGACCGTGAGCCGGGAGATCCTGGTGCATCGAGCGGATGACGCACATTTCATCGGCGACACCCTGGAGCTGCGGGAAGATTTCGCTGATCTCGAGGCCGGACTTACCGGACTTCTTGAACTCGAAGGGCGTCGGGAAGAGCACTCCGTTCATGCCTGCGGCAGACATCTCAGCGAGTTCCTTCATCTTCGGCTTCGGGTCGAAAGTGTCGAGGTGGGAAGGAGCGCCACCGGCGAAGATATGGATGACGTGCTTCGCCTTGGCAGCGAGCGGAGCCTTGCGAGGCTTGAGGTTGGCCATCACTTCGGCGTGCGCGTCGGTGATGATGCCGTCGGCGGCCATGGCACCAAAAGCGAGGGCACCCATACCGAGACCGGTCTGGCGGAGGAACTCACGTCGGGAGTTGGCGGTGGGGAGGTAATTTCCGCAGTTGGAATCTTTCATGGTGGTAGTTGGGTAGAGTTAAATTTGGGGGGTTATTTTCAGTATACAATCAAGTTCGGATGGGGTATTTAATTTAGATATACGAACTCATTAGAACAGACCATGGACTGGGCCAACATGACCCAGGGACTGGCAGGCTCCTTGCGAGAGACTTTTTCGGTGTTATTCACGATTTTCCCGCCTTGAACCGAGGTTTCGAGCTTCAGCTCCGGTACGGCCGGCCCCGCCTTGGTGCCGGCAACGGCGGCCGCAGCGGCCTTCTGGCGAGCGAGTTTATCGGCCCGCGCCTTCGTGGCCTTGTCCAGCTTAGCCGGGCTGGCGGCGGCGGCCGGCTCGTCAATGTAGCCAGCGATTCGGGCGACGAACTCGCGGGCGATCTGACGCTCCTGCACGGTCGGCGAACGCTGGTACATAATGCGGTAGAGTTGCGTAATCCGCTCGTCGTCGGAAGTACTCTTCATGATCTCTGGTCGTGCGTTGACGTTACGGGCCACTTCGACGGCCAAGGGATTGTTCATGAAGAACAGGGCCTGCTGGGGCACGATCGTCGAGCCCCGGGTGGAGTTCGCCATGTTGGGATCAGCGAAGTCGAACTGCGACTGGAACTCGCTCAGCTTATCGCGGTCGATGAAGCCGTAGATGGTGCGACGGTAGCTATACGGCTCGTCGGTGATGTTCACCGCGCGTCCGCCGAGCGAACGGTCTAACTTACCGGAGAGCAGCAGCATCGAGTCGCGGATGGACTCGAAGTCGAGGCGACGCAGGTTGGCGTGCCAGAGGAACTTATTGGCGCCGTCGATCTTCGTCGGGTCGACGGAAGACTTTTGGGCCAGTAAGGGATTGGTGTTCGGATTAGCCGACTGGCGGTAGGTGGCCGAGAGCAGGATGCGCTTGTGCATCTTCTTCACCGACCAGCCACCGTCGACGAACACGGTGGCCATCCAATCGAGCAGCTCCGGGTGGCTAGGAGCTTCAGACATGTTACCGAAATCATCGGGCGACGAGACGATGCCCGTGCCGAAATGGTGCATCCAGAGGCGGTTGACCAGCACGCGGGCGGTCAGCGGGTTGGTGCGGCTGGCGATGGCCAACGCAAGTTCGCGACGGCCGCTGCCTTCGTAAAACGGCAGGCGGTCGGGTCCGGCGAGCACCTCCAGGAACTGGCGAGGGGCGACTGGGCCGCGCTTATTACGGTCGCCGCGGATGTAGACGTAACTATCACGAGGTTTCTCGACGTCGGTAATCACCATCGCCGTACCGGGGCCACCGGGGTGCGTGATATCGAGGGCGTTGATGTCAGCGAACTTGAAGTACTTTGCGGGCTTGTTGTTATTGGCGAAGGTCGCGCTCAGCGGAACCTGCCAGGTCTCGCAGTAATCCCGGCTCTCGGTCGCGCGCTCGAGGAGCACCACGGAGGTGAGGTCATCGATATTGGGAAGCGGCCAAGGGAAAGCAGCGAGCTGGGCGACGGCGGGGTCGTCCTTGTCACCCTTGCGACCCGGTTGGCTTCGCAGTTGGACGTGCGCGACAATCCGGTCGTGGTGCTTCTTGAAGAGCGCCTGGTAGGCGAGCGCCACATCGTCGACAGACTTCGGTTTGAGGCCGCGGAGGGCTTCGGCGACGAGCGGATTCACAGGCGCCTTCTTATCCGCCAAGGCGGCCTCGATGAGCGCGGGGGCTTGCTTCTCGAAGTCGGCGGGGCTGACCTTCTTGAGGCGGACAAGCGGACCGGTGATCGGGTGGTCCGCCCGGTTCATGGAAGCGGAGAAGGAATTGCTGAGGTCGCGGCTGTCACCGAGGTCGTACTTCTTAAGGATATCAAACCCGGCGGTGCTGCGGAAGCCCCCTGCCATGGCGGCGAGGGCCCGCGGTGCGAACTCGCGGTGGAAGCCCGCCTGCATGCTCGTCAGGTGCTTATAATAACCGAGGGCCGTGGTATTGATCAGTTCGGCGAGCTTTTTCTCGTAGTCGGCGCGGTAGGCATTCGTTGGCGCGTTCTTACCGACGAGGAGCGGGACGCGGATGACGGGATTCTGCTGCGGCTCGATGACCGAGGAGAAGATACCGTGCAGGGAATAATAATCGGCGGCCGGAATCGGGTCGAACTTGTGATCATGGCAGCGTGCACAGGAGACCGTCAGCCCGAGGAAACCCTTCGTGGTGGCGTCGATGCGCTCGTCGATGGTATCGTCGTTGTTCTGGAAGCGCTTGCCAACGGTGATGAAGCCGAGGGCGGCGAGGCGAGCGTCGTCCTTCGCCAGGTCCGGTAGACGGTCGGCGGCGAGCTGCTCGATGATGAACTGGTCGTACGGCTTATCGGTATTGAAGGCGTCGATGACGTAGTCGCGGTAGGTCCAGGAGGCCTCGAAATTCTCGATGGTTCCGCCCCGCCTTAATCCTTTGGTGTCCGAATAGCGCGCCGTATCGAGCCAGTGGCGGGCCCAGCGTTCGCCGTAATGAGGCGAGGCAAGCAGACGGTCAACGGTGCGCTCGACGACGGCGGCGACGGCACGGGCTAGCTGACCGCCGCGGACCGCGATTGCGTCACGGGAAAGGGCGAGGTCGTAATCACGCGAGAACGCATCGACTTCGGCGCTCGTGGGCGGCAGGCCGGTGAGGTCGTAGGAAAGGCGACGCAGCAAGGCTTCGCCGTCGGCGGAGGGGCTCGGCTTCAATCCCTTCGCGTCGAGCTTCGCCATAACGAAAGCGTCGACCTCGTTCTGACACCAGGCCGGGTTGCTAAGTTTGGTCGGCACCGGATAATCACGTACGGGCTGGTAGGCCCAGTGGCTGCGGGCCTTGTCGGAAAGACCAGTGAGCTTGGCACCGCCAGCACCGACGGGAGCGGGCGCGCCCATCTTGACCCACTGCTCCAGCATCGCAATCTGCGCAGCGGCGAGCTTGGCTCCCGCCTTGCGGGGCGGCATCGAAATTTCCGGGTCTGTCTGATGGACCGCGACGAGCAAGAGCGACTTCTTGAGATCACCCGGCACGACGGCTGGGCCCAGATCACCACCCGCGAGCATACCGGTGCGGGAGTCCATGATGAGACCGCCCTTGGAGACACCCTTCTCCTTGGAGTGACATTCGTAACAACGTTCAGAGAGGATCGGGCGAATATTCTTCTCGAAGAACTCGAGTCCGGCGGGGTCCATCTTCTCCTCGGCCGGTGCGTCTGCGGACCAAAGCACGCCGGTCGAGGCCCAGGCGAGGGCAACGGAGAATAGGCTAAGGATGGTCTGGTTTTGATTCATCGGATTAAAATAGAATGGGTAAGGAAAGTTGTCGAAACAACTGGGGCATCCTTCTAGGTAAGAATTCTTATGCGGGACTGGAGGACGGCAACCATTAGATGGACGGGGTTTCACCTCATTTAACCCCGTCAAACGGCAATTGGCCTGACTTTGTGAAAATTATCCGCTTAACGGGACAAACCACCGCCCGGAGGGAGGTTAATCGTTTGTAAAATTGAGTTTCCCGGACCGTTGCCCCGCACACGCCACCCGCCACATTCCTGGTGCCGGCGAGAAACTATAAAACAAGAAAGCCGGCCAATGGCCGGCTTTCGAAGCAAGAGAGAGACGATCCTCAGTTCACGTAAATGAACTCGTTGGAAAGCAGCAAGGCCTGCGCGAGGAGCTCCATCGGGGTCAACGGGGTGCGAGAGGTCATCTCACCGACGTTGCGCATGATGCCTTCGGCTCCGCCGGTGGTGACGGCTGTCATCATACTTTCTTCGCCATCCGGAGCCATCACGGCGGCCCCCTTGCTCGAAGGAGCGGCGGTGCGGGCAACGGGAGCCAAGACCTTCGCGCCGGGGCGGGCCCCAGTTGCGCCCGCCTTGGAGGCGGGACGGAGATTAGCCGTCGCGGCCATCATCTTCTGCTTGGTCAGGAATTCCTGGGCGAAGCGGACCTCATTGGAAGAAGGACGACGCTGGAACATGCAGCGGAACATCGCGACAATGCGCTGATCCTCGGACATCGCATTGAGGACGTCCTTGCGCGAGGCGACGGCCCGGGCCACCTCGACCGGGAGTGCATTGTTCATGAAGAACAACGCCTGCTGGGGCACGATCGTAGAGTTGCGCCTCGAATTCGCCATATCGGGGTCGCCATAGTCGAACTGTGAAAGCGTGTCGCTGAGTCGGCGGCGGTCGACATAACCATAAAGGCTGCGACGGTAGCTGAAGGGCTCATCGGTGATATTAGCCGGCTGACCGCCGACCAACGGATTCATCTTGCCGGTGAGCAGGATCATCGAGTCGCGGATGGACTCGAAATCCAGGCGACGAAGATTACCGCGCCAGAGTAGGCGATTGCTGGCATCGACCTTAAGCGGATCGACGGCGCCCTTCTTCACGACGAGGGGATTGGCGGTCGGGTCGGAGTCCTGACGATAAGCGTTACTCAACACGATCATGCGGTGAAGGCGCTTCATCACCCAACCGTTCTCCACGAGCTCGGCGGCAAGGTAATCGAGCAACTCAGGATGTGACGGCTTCTCGGACATGTTGCCGAGGTCGTCCGCCGAGGCCACGAAGCCTTCCACGAAGTGCTTCATCCATGTACGGTTGACGGTCACGCGCGCGGTGATCGGGTTGTCCTTCGAGATGATCGACTGGGCGAACTCGTATCGTCCGCTGCCATCGACGAAGGGACGGCGTTCACCCTTGGAGAGGATGTCGAGGAACTGACGCGGGACGATCTCGCCCTTGAGGTTCTTGTCGCCGCGCTTGAAGACATAACTGTCCTTCGGGGCCTCCGAGTCCTGGACGACCATTGCTTCCCCTGGCGCACCGGGGTGCGAAAGGCGGAGCTCATTGATTTGGGTGTGACGGAAGTAGGCGATCGGACGATTGTTGCCGATGCCGCCGTAGATCGGACGGTTCTGCCACTCGGCACAGAACTTGCGCGTGCTGAAGAGCGAGATCATGTCCTCGTTGTTGACGATCTCGTCATAGGACGGCACCGCCCAAGGATAACCGGTGAGCTGGGCGATCGCCGGCGAGGTATTCTTCCATTCCTCACCCGGTTTAGCGAGCAACGCAAGGTGAGCGAGAATCGCCGCCTTGTTTTCGTTGTATACCTTCTGGTAGGCCATCGCAACGTCTTCAAGGGTCTTGGGCTTCAATGAGCGCAGGGCGGCGGCGATGATCGGGTTGACCGGGCGGTCAGGGTCGCTGAGCGCCTCCGCAATAGCGGCCGGAGCACGCTCGGCGAAGTAGACGAGCGGCACCTGGGCGGCGGCATGGAAGGGTCCGGTGATGGGCGAATCCTTCTGGACGCGCATCGCGGCGAAGTCCGTCATCTCATCGAGGGAGATCTTGTACTTATCGGAATACTCACCGGCTTCGGCGGAACCCCCGCGCACCGTGGTCAGCATCAGTCGGCCACCCATCTCGCGTTCGTAGAGTACACGCGTCTCGCGCATGTAGCGGAAGAAGCCGGCGACTTGCTCGTCTTGCAGCTGGTTGAAGCGCTTCTCGAAGTCCTTACGGACGGCGGCGGTCTTAGGCGTGGCGGCGATAGTGGGGTGATGGAGCGGCTCGATGGTCGAAGCGAAGATGCCGTGGAGGGAGTAATAGTCCTTAATCGGAATCGGGTCGAACTTATGGTCGTGGCAACGAGCACAGGCGACGGTCAGCCCAAGGAAAGCCTTCGTGGTCGTATCGATGCGCTCATCGATGGTGTCATTGACGTCCTCGAAGCGCTTACCGACGGTCAGGAAGCCGAGGGCGGCGAGACGGGGATCATCCGGCGAGATGCCCGGGATGCGGTCGGCGGCGAGCTGCTCGACGATGAACTTGTCGTAAGGCTTGTCGTCGTTGATCGCGTTGATCACGTAATCGCGATAGGTCCAGGCATACGCGAAGCGATAATCCTGGAAGAGCGTGTCACCCATGTCGACCTGCAGGCCGCGGGTATCGGAATAGCGGGCGGTATCGAGCCAGTGGCGGGCCCAGCGTTCGCCGAAGTGAGGCGAAGCCAGCAGTTCATCGACGCGCTTGGCGTAGACCGCTTCGACACCAACGGCCGGCTTGCCAGCGCGCAAGGCCATCGTATCGGCAAGCTGCGCAGCCTGGATGGCCTTTTCAAAGGAGTCCACCTGTTCAGAGGTGGGAGGAAGGCCGATTAGGTCATAGGAGACGCGGCGGAGAAAGGATTCAGGACCAGCCGCAGGATTAGGCTGGAGGCCCTTCTCCTCGAGCTTAGCTAGGATGAAGGCATCGATGGGAGTCTTGACCCACGCCTTGTTCTTCACCTCGGGCACAGCAGCCTTCTTGACCGGCTGGAAGGCCCAATGTTCGCGAGCCTTACCGGTGAGTCCGGTAATCTTAGCGGCGCCGCCCAGCGGCATCGGTGCACCCATCTTAACCCACTCCTCGAGGAGGGCGATCTTGTCATCGGGCAACTTGCCGCCCGTCTTCTTCGGCGGCATGGCGAATTCGGGATCGGTATAACGAACGGCCTTGATGAGCAGGGATTTCTCCAAGTTGCCGGGCACGACGGAAGGCCCTTCGTCCCCACCCTTGATTATGCCGTCGTGGGAATCCAGGATCAGACCTCCCTTGGAAGAATTCTTCGCGGCGGAGTGGCACTCGTAGCATCGGTCGCTCAAAATTGGGCGAATGTTCTTCTCGAAGAACTCGAGACCCTCCTTGGTCGGAGCGGGTTCATCCGCGGCGAAGGCGACGGCGGACGCGAGCAGCGAGAGGGCGAGGGCGGTGTGGCGGAGCAACAGCATGAGCGTGTTCGTTTGAGGGGATAAGGTGTAGGGAACGACTTGGGAGAGGGGGTCGACCTTGGGAATAAGTTAGGCCCGCCCCTCTAGAAATCAAGCGTGCTTCCCCATTGGGATTGTAAAGGAAAGACCCCACCACGAGGATGCCGAGGCCGGCCGATGCGCATCCTGATCGCCAACGACAAATTCAAGGGCTCCTTACCGGCGGAAAAGGTCGGTTTTCATATTAAAAATAGCCTAATCGCGGTGTTTCCGGCGGCAGAGTTCGACCTTTGCCCCATCGCCGATGGGGGCGAAGGGACCGCGCTAGCGATGACGACGGCCCTCGCTGGAGACTGGGTCAGTACCCCCACCGAAGATGCTCAAGGAAGGCCGATTTCAGCCCACTTCGGATGGGTGCCAGGCACGAATACGGCGGTTATGGAAATGAGCTCGGCCAGCGGCCTTGCTTTAGTCCAAGAAATTGAACTTAACCCACTGGTTGCAAGTACTTTAGGTACTGGAATCCTAATAAAAAAGGCTCTAGAAATGGGCGCCATCCGCATCCTCATCGGCATCGGCGGCAGCGCCACCAATGACGGGGGCCTGGGGGTCGCATTGGCCTTAGGATACACCTTCAAGAAAGAGGGTAAATCGTTCAACCCCACCCTCGCCACCCTCCTGGAAGCCGATGCGATCGAAAAACCGGCCACCCTGCCCTCCTTCGAGCTGATTGTCGCCTGCGACGTCGACAACCCCCTCCTCGGCCCGTGCGGCGCGACGCGAATTTATGGTCCACAGAAAGGCGTTCGCGATTTCGCCTGGTTCGAAGATCGACTCGAACACCTGGCCGACCTCGTGCGCCGCGACCTCGGCGTCGACCCGCGGGATGTTCCGGGCGCCGGCGCCGCCGGCGGACTCGGCTTTGGGCTCATGGCTTTCTTAGGCGGGAAGCTTGTCGGCGGTTTCGACATGGTCTCATCGCAGCTCGGCCTCGAGGCCCGCGTCGCCGCCGCCGACCTCATCATCACCGGCGAAGGGCGGCTCGACGAACAAAGCCTGCAAGGCAAAGGTCCCGTCGGCATCGCCCGCCTCGCCCGCAAACTCGGCAAGCCAGTCGTCGGCGTCGCTGGCTCAATCGACGATTCAGCCGCCCTGCGCGCGCAGTTCGACCTGCTCATCGCGATTAAGCCCGTCGAGATGCCGCTGGCCGAATCGATGCGCCGCACTGGTGAACTCATCGAGTCCGCCGTGCGCGCCCACGCCGCGCCACTGCGCAGGCTCAGCTGAAAATCGGAATCGGGATGCCCTTGCCGTCGACGGTCGCGTAGAACGGACGGCCCTCGATATCGAAAGCGGTCTTCGGGCTGATACCCATCGCGCGGAAGATGGTGGCGTGCATGTCGGAGATCGACACGGGGTCCTTGATCGCGACGAGCGGACGCTCATCGGCAGTCGCCCCGTAGACGTGGCCTTTCTTCACGCCGCCACCGAACATGACGACGCTCGTGCCGCCGGTGAAATGGCGGTGCAGGCCATAATGGTCGGGGCTCGTCATGATGCCGGATTTATTGAAGGCCTGGTCCGCGGCCTTCGAGCCTGGCCGACCTTCGATCATCGCATCGCGGCTGAATTCGCTGGCGATGACCACCAAAGTGCGGTCGAGTAACCCGCGCTGCTCGAGGTCACGGATTAAGCGCGCAATCGGGCGGTCGATCTCGGCGTGCATCTTCGCGACGGTGTCATGCCCCTTCCCGTGCGTATCCCACTGGAAGAAGGGCACATACTCTGTGGTGACCTCGACGAAGCGCGCGCCGTTCTCGACGAGGCGGCGGGCGAGGAGGCAGCCGCGGCCGAAGCGGCCGGTGTCGTAATCCTTCTGGACTTCCGGGGTCTCGAGCGAGAGGTCGAACGCAGCACGCTCCTTCGCGCTGAGCAGACGGTAGGCGTTGTCCATCGAGCGCAACATCGACTCATGCTGGTGGTCGCTGAGCAGGTCGCGGCTGGGCGTCGCGTCGACGAGACGGCGGAACTCGCGGTCGCGGTTCACGAAACGGCCGGCGTCCATGCCCTTAGGCGGACGCACGGCGGCGGCAGCTTCCTCTGGGAACGGCAGGTTCATCGGACCGTATTCGCCGCCGAAGAAACCAGCGGTGGTGAAGGCCTTGAGCTCCTCGCTCTCGCCGACGCCCTCGAGGCGCTGGCCGATATTGATGAAGGCGGGCATCACTGGATTGCGCGGGCCGAGCACGCGGGCCATCCAGGCACCGATATGCGGGCACGCGACAGTCTGCGGCGGTACGTAACCGGTGTGCCAATGGAATTGGTGGCGCGAGTGCAGGATACTCCCGAGGTCCGGCTGCACCGCCGAACGGATGAGCGTCGCACGGTCCATGACCTGCGCGATGTTCTCGAGTCCTTGACAGATACGGACGCCATCCACCGAAGTCGGAATTGCGGGGAAGGTACTCAGCACGCGGTCATAGGAGAGGCCTTTCTCATAGGGTGCGTATCGTTTCGGATCGAACGTCTCTGGGGCGGCCATGCCGCCAGCGAGCCAGATCAGGATGCAGGCGTCCGCCGTGGCGGCCGGCTGGACGATCTTCTCACTTTCGGCGAGGAGGCGCGGCGCGCCCATCGAGAGGGTTGCGGCGCCGGCGGCGGCGAGCATGCGCAGGAATTCGCGCCGGGCCAGCGGCTCAGGCAAGGAAGGGTCAAGGGGGAGCGGAGAGTTCATGGCGATCAGCGGATAGTCTGGAATTCGGGAAGCATGCATACGGCCCACAGGAGGTCGGCGATACCTTCTTCGGAAAGATCAGGGCCGACCATACCGGTGGCGACCTTGAGCTCGGCTCCGGAGGGCGCGCGACTCAACGCCGAGAGATAGAGCCAATGCACGAAGTCTTCCGGGGCCGACCAACGGCGACCCTTCAGTTTGGCGGCGCCGGCGGCGAGGAGATTGGTCAAGGCCTGACCGTTGGAAAGATCGATGGCCTCGAGCGTACTGAGTTCGTTGGGCCGCATGGAGACGATCTGCTCCCGGTTAGGCCGGCCGAGCGATCGCTGCAGGAGGTCCGATTTCATCAGACTTGCGCGCGCCGGCAGGTTGCTCATGCCGTCTACGCCAGCCAGCATCTCGGCCATGCGGACTTCGGCTTTGCGCCACGCTTCACTCTTTACGAGCGAGACCGGCTGCCAGACGACCTCCGCGGCCTTGGCGACAGCTTTGGCCTTAGCGGCGGCGGCGAAGGTGCCGCGGGCGTTCGGTAAGCTCGTCGTCCATTCCCAGGAGGCATCGGTGGCCATCCTCACGCGGGCGCCACCCTTGAGCGAGACGTTCACCTGGAAAAAAAGCGCGGCGATGTTCGGCGAGGAGCCCGCGTTACTACCGACGACCACGACCTGATTGACTCCCTTCAGCAAGACCGAGGAAAGGTCGAAGCTCTTCGGGTCGTCCCAGTTGTCGCCCGTGCCGATCTTCTTGCCGTTCACGTAGAGCTCGAAGCTGTTATCGCAGGTGATGACGCACACGGCCGTGTCGACGTCGGCGTCAAGGACGAGCGAATGGCGAAAGGTGCGCACCTCTCCGGCCGCCGGTACGCGCCCGCCCGCGATATCGCCGGACCAGATTGCCGCGGCGAGCAGGGGTTCGACCACGGGCCTCTTCTTGGCCTTCGCATCAGGTGCGACGCGGGGCACCTTAAGCTCGATCTTGGCCGGGGTGGTGCCAGTGAGGCGCCAGACCGCGTCCACGAACTGTTCCGCGGTGAGACGCTTCGCACGCGGGCCGCGATAGACGTAACCTTTGTCGTCGGCATCACGGGAAAGCACTTCGGCCCGGGCCTGATAAGCCTCCGAGGTCGCGATGAATTCGAGCACGGCCTTCAGGTCGTACTTCGATTCGACGAGCCGATTAGCCAGCACGTCCAACAAATCCTGGTTCCAAGGCTGCGTCTGCATCGCATCGACGGGATGCACAATGCCACGACCCATGAGCCGGTGCCAGAGCCGGTTGACGATGGTGCGCTGGAAGCGGCCGTTCTCCGGGTGCGTGATAAGCGCGGCCAGTTGGGCGAGGCGCTCTTCGCGCGGCTTGGTGGCGTCGACCTGTCCGAGTTCGGGGAACGGCCAGGCGGCCACGGCCGGCTTCCCCGTCGGGATGTCGCAGCGCACGAGTTCCATCGGGCGGTTCGCATAGATGGCGGCGAGGCCGTAGGCGTCGCGGAGCTTCCAGCGGTCGGTGAAACTGTCGTGGCACGAGGCGCACTTCATGTTAATCCCCAGGAACGTCTGCGAGACGCTCTGCGAGAACTGGAGTTCCGGCACCTGACCGGCGCTGACCGCGCCTCGCCAGATGATGCCCTTGGCAAAGCCCTCGCTATCCGCAGAGGGCGCGACGAGCTCGCGGGCGAACTGATCATACGGTTTGTTGGCGAGCAAGGACACGTAAAGCCAGCTGGTGATCTGCTTGCGGCCGCCGTCAATATAGCCTGTTCCGGCGTAATCGTTGCGCAGGAGGTCGTTCCAGAACGCCATCCAATGGTCGGCGTAGTCGACGCTGCGGGCCAGCAGCGATCGCACGAGCAACGCGCGCTTGTCTGGTCGCCGGTCGGCAGCGAACGCCTGCACCTCCTCGGCGGAAGGCAGTATGCCGACGAGATCGAGCGATACACGTCGCAAGAAGGTCGCGTCGTCCGCACGCGCCGGAGTCGGCGCACCCTTGTCCACGAGCCAACCATCAAGCACGCGATCGAGCGGGTGCGTGCGTCCATTCCGGGCTGCCGGCAGGATGGGCTGGCGCGGACGGAGTGGCGGCTCATAGGCCGGCTTCTTGAAGGCGAAACCTTCGGTCCAGACGGCACCCTGCTCGACCCAGGCGCGTAGCGTAGCGACTTCCGACGGACTCAGGCGCTCGCCTTTGGGCGGCATGCGGACATCGGGATCGGCGCTGATGATGGCTTCAAGGATCTTACTCTTCTGCGCCTGGCCTGGCACGACCACGACGCCATTCTCGCCGCCTTCGAGCAGCGTGGCACGTGTGTTCATGGACAGCCCGCCTTTCTTCTTGTCGCCAGCATGACACTCTACGCAGTGCTTGCGCAGAATCGGCACGACCTCGTGCGCGAAGTCGACCGGCGCGGCGCCGAGGGAGGCCGACAGAAACAAGCCGGCAAGAAGAGGACTACGACGCATGCGGTAACGGACGAATTAGGGAGCGAACACGATGGCGGCAGCGGCGGCAGCCTCAACCGACTGCTTGGTGTCGGTCAGCTTACCGTCTTGGCCGATACGGTAAGCGTTGAGCGTACCAGATTTCTGGCCGGCACAGACGAGCCAGCGACCATCGGCGCTGAGGCCGAAGCCGCGCGGGGTGGCGGGGGTGCCAAGCATGTGCTGTAGGAGCGTGAGCTTACCGTCCTGGGCGATGGAATAGACGGCGATGGAGTCATGTCCGCGATTGGAGACGTAGAGCGTCTTGCCGTTAGGGCGGACAAAAATTTCGGCAGTGGACACGCCCTTCTTATCGGCGCCTTCCGGCAGTGTCGGTAGGCTTTGGATCTCCTTGAGTCCACCGTTACCTGCGACCGAGAAGGTGACGACATTAAGGCCCATCTCGGTGTTCACGTAGGCGAAGCGGCCATTGGGATGGAAGGCCAAGTGGCGCGGGCCTTCGCCGGCGGTCACGCGGCCGGACTTCGGCTTGTTCGGCGTGAGCTGGCCCTTCTCGGCGTCGAACTGGAAAACGAAGATGTCATCCGTGCCGAGGTCGGCGACGTAGGCGCGGCCGGACTTCGGATGGAAGTAGACGCCATGGGCATGCGGGCCGGCCTGGCGGCCAGCGTTAGGACCCGTGCCAACGTGCTGGATCGAGGAGCTCGCCGGGGCGAAGGAACCGTCTTCCTTGATCGGCAGGGCGGTGGTTGAACCGGAACCGTAGTTCACGACGATGAGATTCTTGCGCGCGGCGTCGACGACGAGGTGCGTCGGGCCTTTACCCTTGGAGGCTTCGGTATTGAGCAGGCGCAACTTGTCGCCTTCGACCGCATAGGCGGCGACGGCGCCCTCGGCGGCTTCGGCGGTGGCGTAGAGGAACTTGGCGTCAGGACTGAGCGCGACATAGGAAGCGGACTTGGCTTCGGCGGCGACGGTCGGCGCGGAGATCTTGCCGGTCTTGCCGTCGAGCACGCAGCGCAGGATGCCTGGCGCCTTGGCACCGGAGGTGCCGACGTAAAAGACGTATTGGGCGGGCGCCGGCTTCGGCGCAGCCTTAGAGGCGGCCCTCGGGGCTGGCGTGGGGGTGTCGGCGGACTGGCAGCCGACGAGCGCGGCGGCAAGGGCGGCGAGGAGGATACGTTGGGTATTCATGATAGTAAAAAGAGAAGATATCAGCGGCCAGTCCACCAACCGTCGAGGAGGGCCGTAAGGCGCTTGACGTCATCGGGGCGCGCAGCGGCGAGATCTTTGAGTTCGCCCGGATCGGCCTGGAGATCGAACAGGCGCGGCGGCTCAGTGGCGTCGCTGGAACCCTGCTGCGTGCCGCCGGTTTTGAGGCCGCTCGAAACGATGAGCTTAAGGTCGCCGGCGACGAGCCAGCGATAGCGCAAGCTGGCGGCGGGGCGGCCGAGTTCGAGGATATCGTGCGTCGAGTTCTGGCCAGCGACGAACGGACGCGCTCGGAGGGCCGCATCGTCAAGCAGGTCGAGACCGTCGCCGTCGGCAGGGACGCGCGCGCCGGCGAGCTTGAGCAACGTCGGCAGGATGTCGACAGCGCTGGCCGCGTCATTGATCACGGCCGGCTTGATATGTCCAGGCCAGCTCACGAAAATCGGTGTGCGGACGCCGCCGTCGAAGGGCGACTGCTTGGAGCGTTCGAAATCGACCGACGGCTTGTCCGTGCGCGGAATCCAACCGTTGTCGGCGATGTAGACGATGATCGTATCGCGGGTGAGGCCTTCCTGCTCCAGATGGGCACGAATATCACCGATGGTCTCATCGAACCACTCGACCATCGCATGATAGCGGGCAGCCTGCGGCGTGGGCGACTTGTCGCGATACTTGGCGAGCAACCTTTCGGGCGGCGTGTGCGGGTCATGCGGCATCATCGGCGCATACCAGGCGAAGAACGGTTTGCCGTCCTTCTTCGCGCGAGTGATGAAATCCGTCAGCGGCGCCAGGGTCTTACGGCCGATGTCGAGGCCCTCGTCGCCGTGGCGACCACCCTTCGTCATACCTTCGGTGAAGCCGCCGGTCTGATAGGGACCCATCCACCACTTTCCTGTCTGCAAACTCACATAGCCCTGCTCGCCGAGGAGGCGGGGGAGGATCGGCGACTGCTGGAAGAGTTTGATCATCTGGGCGCGCCCTTCGAGGAAAGCCGCGTTTTTCTGTTTCGCGGCGGCGGCCTTGGCGGCGCCTTTGACTCCGGATAGGGCGCTGACGGGAACGAAGGGGTCATTACCGGTTATGCCGTGACGGTGCACATGTCGGCCGGTCAGCATCGAGGCGAGGCTCGGGCCGCAGAGGGAGTTCGTGACGTACCCGCGCGGGAAGAGACGGGATTCCGCCGCGAGCTTGTCGAGGTGAGGCGTACTGACCGACTTCGAACCCATGAAACCGTAGTCATTCCAAGCATGATCGTCCGAGACGATCATCAGGATGTTCGGCGGGCGGTCCGCCGCCGCTAGGGGCAGGCATAGCACGGCCAGTAAAGCGGCGCAGAGGAGCGACAGGCGGGGCATGCCTAATAGACTCCCCAAAGTGTCGCCCGTTCCCACCTAAAAAGTCGGCCATTATTGCTCATATAGCCCACTCGCCGCCTAGTGACATTGGTGCCTTTGACGAAACCGTAGCCGTGGGCACAATGCACGACTTCACCGCCCCAGGGCCAGGCAGCTCCACCCCAGTATAAAGTATTATACGAATTTATTTCGTTAATGGACAATAACTTACAAAAATACATCCCTTCAGACCCCCTTTTTTAGCCCTATATATACAGGCCCCTTTCTTTTTTATGATCAACAACATCACCGCCCGCACCGCCAAGCCCGACGCCCTCACCTCCCTCCTCCGCTCCGACCTGCCTGACCTAGGCGAAATCCTGGTTAGCCGTATCGCGCCGAGCAACGAACGCTCGAGCGAAGCAGACCCCCTGACGCTGTACATGAACCAGGCCGCGCGTTGGTCGCGCCTCGGCGCCGAGGAGGAGCTTCAGCTCGGCCGCAAAATCAAAGCTGGTAAGGACGCCGCAGGCAACCTGACCACCGAGGCCCAGACCGCGTTCGCCGAACTTGTGAACCGTAATCTCCGCCTGCCCTACCACGCCGCTCAGCAGATGCGCGTCCCGCGGGAAGAACTACTGGACCTCATCTCCGCCGGTAACGCCGCCCTCATGGACGCCGCCCGCGACTTCAACGCTGACCTCGGGCATCGTTTCAGCACGTATGCCTTCTGGGGCATCCGCAGCGCCGTCATGCGCGAACTCAATTTCCTTCGCCGCACCGTCCGCCTCCCGCGCAACCTGCACGAGCAACTCTCCAAACTTCGGAAAGCCGAGGCTGCGCTACTGCAGGAACTCGGCCGCGAACCGGAAGAAGAGGAGGTCGCCGCCGCCTTCGGCTGCACGCCGGAGAAGATCACCGAGCTCCGCTGCTACCAGCAGCACGGCCAGTCGCTCGATGCTCCGCTCGGCGAAGAAAGCGAGATGAGCTTCGGCGAAACCCTCGCGGACCGCGAGGCCGGCACGCCGGCCGACCATGCCGAGGCCGCGGACCGCGTGGATGCGTTGCGCGAAGTCCTGGCCCAACTGACGCCCCGTGAACTGGAGGTGATCCGCCTCCGGCACGGACTCGACGGCGAAGAGCTAACGCTCGACGCCATCGGCCAGCGGCAAGGCGTCTCGCGCGAACGCATCCGCCAGATCGAGGCCGTGGCCTTACGCAAGATGGGCCTAGCCGCGCGACGTTAAGCCCAGCCTTGTGTCACCCTCTGCACGTGTCATGATATGACCGTGCCCTCTTCCCTGCGCCTCCTGCTCCTCGTCGGGTTATCCGGCATGGCGGCGAGAGATGCGTCCGCGCAGCAGGCCGAACCTTTCGAAGAGCCGCCGATCAATTATTCAGCGACGCAAACAAACGACCGCGCGACGGCCATCAACGCTCTATTCCAGAACCGCGCCACGGAAATTCGCTCGATGCCTGCGAAGAAGCGACTCAAGTGGCTGCTCGAGGAGATGGGCGTACCCGTCGAATCCCAGCTCTTCGTCTTCAGCAAGACGAGCCTGCAGCGCGACCTGATCAACCCGGAGGCCCCGCGGGTGCTCTACTTCTCCGACGAAGCCTACATCGGCTGGTCGCCGACCGGCGCCTTCGAGGTGGCGGTGTTCGACGCCAAGCTGGGCGCGACCTTTTATGTTTTCGAGCCACATGCGACGAAGGGGGAGCCGTTGCTCGCCCGTAGCGGCGACTGTCTGCTCTGCCACGCGCGCCACGAGCACACGCCGTCCTTACGTACTCGCTCGGTCTTCCCGGATTCGAACGGCGAACCCCTCAGTGGGTCCGGCAGCTCCAACATCGCCCCCTCCACCCCGCTCGCCGAGCGCTGGGGCGGATGGTATGTCACCGGCAGCCGCGTACCGCTGGAACACCGCGGTAATCTGACCGGCAAGAAGATCGATGACTTCGAAGGCCCGACGGCCATGCCAACGCGCAATCTAGCGAGCCTCGATGGCGTCGTCGATACGCGCCGCTACCTCCTTAAGACCAGTGACGTCATACCGTTGCTCATGCACGACCACCAGGTCCACGTGCATAACGTGCTTTCGACGGCGCACCAAGACGCGCGCATCGCCCTGCACCGCTGGCCGGCGATGCGCGAGATCCTCGGCCTGCCCGCCGACGCGCCGCCGCAAGGCTCCTGTGTGGTGGTATTCGACAGTCAGGCTGAAAAGATCCTCGACGCGCTACTCTGCCGCGACGAGGCCGCTTGGCCTGACGGCGGCCTCCAAGGAGACGGCGTCTTCGCCCCGGCCTACGCCAAGACACGCAAGCCCGACGCCAAGGGACGGTCGCTGCGCGACCTCGACCTTCGGTCCCGTCTGTTCCGCTACCGTTGTAGTCCGCTGATCTATTCGCAGAGCTTTGCCTCGCTCCCGAAGGAGCTGCGAGATATCGTGTTGCTCCGCCTTTCCGCGGGCCTAAGGGCCTTTCCGCCCTCGCCTTCGTTCGGACACCTGGCCGACGATGAACGCGTCGCGATTCATGAGATTCTGACGCAAACCATGGCCGGGCTGCCCGCCGGCTGGGGCAAGTAAGGCGGACGCAAAAAGGGCCGGCCCTCGGAGAGATCCGGCCCTTAGTTTAGCCCAACGGAGGCTTACTTGGCGAGCGAAGCAAGCTTGTCGCGGATCGCGTCGGCTTCGGTCTGATAGGCGGCAGCGTTTAGGTGCAGAAGGTCAGGCATGACCGACTTCTCTAGCGTGCCGTCGGCGGTGAGGAACTTCGCGCCGATATCAAAGAAGTGCACCTTCTTGCCGTCATCGAACTTGGCGATGATGGCGTTGACCTTCTCGTTCTTCACGCGGGGGGCGTCGGTGGGCTTAGCGGCGCGGGGGAAGACGGCGAGCAGGAGGACTTTGGTGTCAGGCGAACGCTGGTGAATAGCGGCAATGATCTTCTTGATGCCATTGGCGATCAGTTCCGGCGTGTGCGCCGGGTTGCCGACGTTGTTGGTACCGATCATCAGGACGACCGCCTTGGGCTTGATGCCTTCGAACTCGCCGTTCTCAACGCGCCAGAGCACGTGCTGAACCTGGTCGCCGCCGATGCCAAAGTTGGCGGCCTTATACTGGCCGTATTCTTTCTCGAAGAGAGCCTTCTGACCACCCCAACCAGCGGTGATGGAATCGCCGAGGAAGACGACCTGCGCTTCGCCCTTCTTGGCGATGGCGACGAAAGCGTCATGCTGTTTGGCGAAGCCGACCTGAATCTCGCCGGTCTTGCCGTCGAACTTCGGAGCGGCGACGTCGGGCTGCTGCGCCGGAAGCTTCACGGCCGGAGCGGCGGCTTTCTTGGGGGCTTCTTTCTTGGCTTCCTGGGCGACGACGGAAGCGACGCTGAACAGGGAAAGCCCGAGGAGGAGGGATAGGGTACGTTTCATGGGGTATTTGGGGAGACACCCTTTTCACCCTATGATGCCCACCTGTCAACGACCGCCCCTCTGGCTTGCTCACATGCGACCAGCTGGCATAGGAACCTGCATGAGTAAACCCCTGCGTTTCGTGACCAAGGCCGAAGCCATCAAGGAAGAGTACAAAGGCCGGACTAATTACTGGCTAACCCGGCCTGAGCTGACCGGCACGAAGGACCTACAGGTCTGCGAGGCCACCTTGCCCCCAGGCGAAGGCCACGCTTTCCACACGCACCCCGAGCTCGAGGAGATGATCTACGTCCTCGCCGGCGAGGTGGAGCAGTGGGTCGAAAAAGAGAAGCGCATCCTCAAGCCCGGCGACGCCGCGCACATCCCCGCGGGCATCGTGCACGCGACCTTCAACGCCTCGAAGGCCGACGCGACCATCCTCGCCATCCTTTCCCCGGGCGCGAGCAAAGGCCCCTTCATGGTCGACGTCAGCGGCGAGTCTCCCTGGAAGGACCTGCGCTAATCCCGAGGCTTACTTTAACTCCTTGATTCGGACGTTACGGTACCAGACGTGCTTCGCCTCGTCCTGGAAGCCGACGTGGCCGTCGACCGGGCGGTCTTTCATCGGAGAGTCGGCGAGATCGATGACGATGGTCCGCTCGCCGTTGAAGTCGACCGTTAGGCGGCGATCCTTAAGCGTCAGCGTGTAGCGATTCCATTCACCAGGGGCCTTCACCATATTCTTCGAAGCGGCCATCGCGCGGATGATCCCGCCGCAATCATGATGGCCGGGCTTCGCCAGTCCATAGGTGTCGAGAATCTGTAGTTCGATACCCTTGGCGACGGGATTAAGAGGGTCGGCCACGCAGAAGAAGACGCCGGAGTTGCCCGTGGGCTCGATCTTGAATTCGAGATCGAGGACGAAGTCGCGGTACTTGCGCTCGGTGAAAAGGTACGCGTCATAGCGCTGCCAGCCCTTCTCGCCCGGGCGCGGCTTCAGCGTGACGGTGCCATCCGCATCATAGACCCAATTGCCCTTGGTCTTCCAGCCGGTCAGGTCCTTGCCATTGAAGAGCGACACGAAGCCCGGCGCGTCAGGGGCGGGGTGCGGCACGGCGGCGGCCGGGGCGCTGACGGGATAAGGGTCGGGCGCGGCGGCGAGCGCGAGGGGCATTAAGATTGAGAGCAGACGGGAGCGAAGCATCAGACTGGGGTAACAGGCAGCCAGAAGAGGTCGAGTCA
>Ga0209500_10000105_pt1 | contig 76648 bp, 65 predicted proteins | sample S_140212_EF_Meta_FD_187323 | JGI IMG/M metagenome (GOLD analysis project Ga0209500, IMG submission 187323) | Freshwater microbial communities from Lake Simoncouche, Canada to study carbon cycling - S_140212_EF_MetaG (SPAdes) (version 2) | ecosystem: Environmental > Aquatic > Freshwater > Lake ... | reverse complement strand
AGCCAGCGCCAGAAGACCACGGCCCCACCGCCCACTGCGGCTGCAACGGCAATTTGGGCTGTCAGGGTGGCACCGGCACTGGCCGCCAATGCGGCGCCTACCAGGCCAATCGCAATCATTAACAGGTAAAAAGTGCCTGTCATCAGCTCGGCGGCCACGACCGCTCCCGCAAAAAGCCACCAAAACGTCGATTCATCCATTGCAATACCTCCTGCGGCCAACGCGGCCAGATGGCAAGTTAGCGCCCATTGTGGGCCAGAAATGCTGCAACGCAGCGGGAGCGTCGCAATAAGTCCTTACACTCCTCGCCAGTCATATTTTTACTGGCCATTTGCTGGAGCGCCCCCTGATGAAGTTTCGTTTCCCCATCATCATTATTGATGAAGACTTTCGCTCGGAGAATACCTCGGGCTTAGGCATCCGCGCCCTGGCCCAGGCCATTGAGTCCGAGGGGCTGGAAGTGCTGGGCGTCACCAGCTACGGTGATTTGAGCCAGTTTGCCCAGCAGCAAAGCCGCGCCAGCGCATTCATTTTGTCGATTGACGACGAAGAGTTCACACCCGGCCCCGACCTCGACCCGGCGGTGCTCAATTTGCGCCACTTCATTGAGGAAGTGCGACGCAAAAACCTGGACGTGCCGATTTACGTCTACGGCGAGACCAAAACCAGCCGCCACATCCCCAACGACATCTTGCGTGAGCTGCACGGCTTCATCCATATGTTTGAAGACACGCCCGAGTTTGTGGCCCGCCACATCATCCGCGAGGCCAAAAGCTACCTTGAAGGCGTGCAACCGCCCTTCTTCAAGGCGCTGCTGGACTATGCCGAAGACGGTTCCTACTCCTGGCATTGCCCCGGCCACTCCGGCGGCGTGGCGTTTTTGAAAAGCCCGGTGGGACAGATGTACCACCAGTTTTATGGCGAAAATATGCTGCGCGCCGACGTGTGCAACGCGGTGGAAGAGCTGGGGCAACTTCTGGACCACAACGGCGCCATTGGCGCCAGCGAGCGCAACGCGGCGCGTATTTTTAACGCTGACCACTGTTTTTTTGTGACCAACGGCACCAGCACCAGCAACAAAATGGTCTGGCACCACACGGTGGCGCCCAACGATGTGGTGGTGGTGGACCGCAACTGCCACAAGTCCATCCTGCACGCCATCATCATGACGGGCGCCATTCCGGTGTTTTTAAAACCCACGCGCAACCACTTTGGCATCATCGGTCCCATTCCACAGAGCGAATTTGAGCCGGCCAACATCCGCGCCAAAATCAAGGCCAACCCACTGATTAAAGAGCATTTGGCCGGTGTGGACGCAGCCACCATTCAGCCCCGCGTGCTGACGCTGACGCAGTCCACCTACGACGGCGTGCTCTACAACACCGAGACGGTAAAGAAGATGCTCGACGGCTACGTGGACAACATCCACTTTGACGAAGCCTGGTTGCCGCACGCGGCCTTCCACCCCTTTTATGGCACTTACCACTCCATGGGCAAAAAGCGGCTGCGTCCCAAAAAAGCCATGGTCTACGCCACCCAGTCCATACACAAGCTGCTTGCCGGCATCAGCCAGGCCAGCCATGTGCTGGTGCAAGACTCGCAAACCGTCAAGCTGGACAAACATCTGTTCAACGAGGCGTATTTGATGCACACCAGCACGAGCCCGCAGTACAGCATCATTGCCAGCTGCGACGTGGCTGCGGCCATGATGGAGCCGCCCGGCGGCACTGCGCTGGTGGAAGAAAGCATTGCAGAGGCGCTGGACTTTCGCCGGGCCATGCGCAAGGTAGACGAGGAATACGGTACCGACTGGTGGTTTAAGGTCTGGGGGCCAGAGAAGTTTGCCGATGAAGGTATCGGCCGCGCCGACAACTGGATCATCAAGGGCGAGTCCGCCAAGGCCAAGGCGGGCGTTAACTGGCATGGCTTTGGCAAGATGGCCACCGGCTTCAATATGCTGGACCCGATCAAGGCCACCATCGTCACCCCGGGCATGGACTTGAACGGCAAGTTCGCAAAAACCGGCATCCCGGCGAGCATCGTGACCAAGTTTTTGGCTGAGCACGGCGTGGTGGTGGAGAAAACCGGCTTGTACAGCTTCTTCATCATGTTCACCATCGGCATCACCAAGGGCCGGTGGAACAGCATGCTGACCGCACTGCAGCAGTTCAAGGACGACTACGACAAAAACCAGCCCATGTGGCGCATCCTGCCCGAGTTCTGCAAAAAGCACCCGCGCTACGAGCGCATGGGCCTGGCTGATCTGTGCCAGCACTTGCACGCGCTGTACGCCAAATACGACATCGCGCGCCTGACCACTGATATGTACCTCAGCGACCTGAGCCCTGCCATGAAGCCTAGCGACGCCTACGCCCACATTGCGCTACGTAAGACCGATAGGGTGGAGATCGATCACTTGGAAGGCCGCATCACGGTGGGCCTGGTCACGCCCTACCCGCCAGGCATTCCCTTGCTGATTCCCGGTGAGGTGTTCAATAAAAAGATCGTCGACTACCTCAAGTTCGCCCGCGAGTTCAACGGCCAGTGCCCTGGCTTTGAGACTGACATCCACGGACTGGTGGAGGAAGAGGGCGCGGATGGCAAGAAGCGTTACTTTGCGGATTGCGTGCGGGGCTGACTGCCCCGCCGGGCTCCGGGATATGGCTCATGCGGCCTGACTTGCCAATGCGCAAGCAAAAAAAGAGCGCTTCAAGGCGCTCATTTCCAGAAATCGGGGCACAAGCCCCAAATTCTCATTCGCTGGTGACACCCATTGTCTTGCTGTAGCCTCCATCCACATAGGTGATCTCGGCGGTCACGCCGCTGGCCAGGTTGCTCAGCAGGAAGGCCGCCACGTTGCCCACGTCTTCGGTGGTTACGTTGCGGCGAATCGGCGATGCGCTGGCCACCAAATTGAGCAACTTGCCAAAGTCCTTGATGCCGCTGGCCGCCAGCGTCTTGATGGGGCCCGCGCTGATGCCGTTGACGCGAATGTCTTTGGCACCCACCGCCTCCGCCAGGTAGCGCACCGACGATTCCAGCGACGCCTTAGCCAGGCCCATGGTGTTGTAGTTGGGGATGATGCGCTCTGCGCCCAGGTAGGTCAGCGTCAGCAGCGCGGATTTGGGGTTCAGGTAGGGCAGGGCGGCCTTGGCCATGGCCGGGAAGCTGTAGGCACTGATGTCGTGCGCAATGCGGTAACCCTCGCGGCTCAGGCCGTCCAGAAAGTTGCCAGCGATCGCCTCGCGCGGTGCGAAGCCGATGCTGTGCACAAAGCCATCAAAAGTGGGCCAGTGTGCCGCCAGGTCGGTGAACAACTTGTCAATCTGCGCGTCGTCGCCTACGTCGCAGTCAAAGATCAGCTTGGAGCCAAAGTCGGCAGCGAACTCGGTGATGCGGTCCTTGAAGCGCTCGCCCACATAGCTGAAGGCCAGCTCGGCGCCCTGCGCGTGGCAGGCCTTGGCGATGCCATAGGCGATGGAGCGGTTGGACAACACGCCGGTGATCAACAATTTCTTGCCTGTTAAAAAGCCCATGTCGGTCCTCTGGTAAAAATTTTAAATTCTGCGCGGAATTGTCGCACGCGAATTTGCCCGTCTCCATTGGCTTTTTTGCAGCAGCCCGAGCCTGCCTTGCCGGGGTCTACCGATCGAAAAAGCCAGGAGAATCAACGCTCTTGAAGGGTTTTCTGGGCTACAATGATGCCTTCACGACCAAACGGGCGGGTATTTACCGCCCGTTTTTTTTGGTCGATTGTTTTTTGATGTCCGTTGCGCAGGCCCCGGATGTCGCCGATTGAAACGGATTGAACGGACGTGGCATTGCAAGAAATCGTGGCGCAAATTGTGGGTGGCCTGGGATACGACTTGGTCGAAATCGACCGGTCGGCCGGTGGCTTGTTGCGCATCACGATTGATTTGCCCTGGGTGCAGGCGGCCGAAGGTGAGGTTCAGACAGAGCTGTTCATCACAGTTGAAGATTGCGAGAAGGTCACCCGCCAATTGCAGTTTGCCCTTGAGGTGGACGGCATTGAGTACCGGCGACTGGAAGTTTCTTCTCCCGGTATTGATCGTCCCCTGCGCCACGTGGCGGACTTTGAGCGCTTTGTAGGCCAAGTGGTCGACGTGACGCTCAAGGCGCCGATTGGTGCGGCAGCCACGGGCGGGGTCAGCGCAAGTCGCAAAAAGTTTCGCGGCACGCTCGAGCGTCTGCAAGACGCGCAGGGCTTGGTGGCGTGGCAAATCGTCTGGAGCGACGCGCCCGAACCCAAGCCGGGCCAGCGCGTGAGCAAAAAACGCGTACCACCGCCTTTGCAGGCGCTGGGCTTTAGCTTGGACGAGTTGCGCGAGGCGCGCTTGGCGCCGATTGTGAGTTTTAAGGGGCGGGGCACCGGTGCAGAGTTGCATGGCGGTGATGTGCCAGTTTCGTAGTCATTGAAATAGAGTGTTCAGGAGAGTCAAGGCATGAATCGCGAATTGTTGATGTTGGTTGAGGCTATTTCACGTGAGAAAAACGTGGAGCGTGACGTGGTGTTGGGCGCCGTGGAAGCGGCGTTGGCGCAGGCCACGAAAAAGCTGTACGCGGGCGATGTGGACATCCGTGTCGCGCTCGACCGCGACAGCGGTAATTACGAGACTTTCCGCCGCTGGCACGTGGTGCCCGATGAGGCCGGTCTGCAGTTGCCCGACCAAGAAATTTTGCTGTTTGAAGCCAAAGAGCAAATCTCCGACATCGAGGTCGACGAATATATCGAAGAGCCCATTGAATCGGTGCCAATCGGTCGTATCGGTGCCATGGCGGCCAAGCAGGTTATTCTGCAAAAAATCCGTGACGCCGAGCGTGAAATGCTGCTCAATGAGTTTATGTCGCGCGGCGACAATATCTTCGTGGGAACCGTCAAGCGCATGGACAAGGGCGACCTAATTATTGAGAGCGGTCGCGTAGAAGGCCGCTTGCGCCGCAACGAGATGATTCCCAAGGAAAACTTCCGCGCTGGAGACCGTGTTCGCGCCATGATCATGGAAGTGGACCTGACCTTGCGCGGGGCGCCCATCGTGTTGTCGCGCTCGGCGCCTGACTTCATGATCGAGCTGTTCCGCCAGGAAGTGCCCGAAATCGAACAAGGCCTGTTGGAAATCAAATCTTGCGCCCGTGACCCCGGTTCGCGCGCCAAGATCGCCGTGTTGTCGCACGACAAACGCGTGGACCCGATCGGCACCTGCGTCGGTGTGCGTGGAACCCGCGTCAACGGCGTGACCAACGAGCTCGCTGGCGAGCGTGTTGATATTGTGCTGTGGAGCGAAGACCCGGCGCAGTTTGTGATCGGCGCCCTGGCCCCGGCCAACGTGTCGTCCATCGTGGTGGACGAAGAGCGCCATGCTATGGACGTGGTGGTGGACGAAGAAAACCTGGCCATCGCCATCGGCCGTGGCGGCCAAAACGTGCGTTTGGCGTCAGAACTCACGGGTTGGAAAATCAACATCATGGACGCCGCCGAATCGGCGCAGAAGCAGGCGGTGGAAACCGACTCCGGCCGCAAGCTGTTCATGGACAAGCTTGATGTGGACGAAGAAATCGCCGATATCCTGATTGCCGAAGGTTTTACCAGCCTGGAAGAGGTGGCATATGTGCCGCTGCAGGAAATGTTGGAAATCGAGAGCTTTGACGAAGACACAGTCAACGAACTGCGCACCCGGGCCAAGGACGCCTTGCTGACGATGGAAATCGCCCGTGAAGAAACCGTGGGCGAAGTGCCGCAAGACCTTAGCGATCTGGTCGGCCTGAGCGCTGAGCAGATTGCCCAATTGGCCGAAGCTGGCGTGCACACGCTGGACGATTTTGCGGATCTGGCCACCGACGAACTTACAGAAATCACCGGCCAGTCTGCGGACGAAGCCACGGCCCTGATCATGAAGGCGCGCGAACATTGGTTTACCAATGACGCCGCTTCTCAAGAGCCACGGTCATGAAAGGTTACCCAATAAATGTCCAGTACGACCGTCGCTGAGTTTGCTAGTGAACTCAAAAAATCCACCGAAACCCTGTTAGACCAATTGAGGTCCGCCGGGGTATCCAAGGCGTCGCCCGGCGACGTCCTGACAGACGCTGACAAGCACAGTTTGCTCAATTTCCTGCAAAGCAGCCACGGCACAGCCGGGGCGGACCGCAAGAAAATTACCCTGGTGAAAAAGCAAACTACCGAGATCAAACAGGCCGATGCCAGTGGCAAGGCCCGGACCATCCAGGTGGAAGTGCGCAAAAAACGCACCTTTGTGCGCCGTGAAGACGGCCTTGACGCCGTGCCAGAAGGCACCGAGATGCCAGCCGCCGAGCAATTTGCCGCCACGTCGGTGATTGATGCTGCCGAACTGGTACGCCGCGAGGAAGAGGCCCGTCACCAGGCCGAATTCATCCGCCGCCAGGAGGAAGAACTGGCAGCGCGCCGCCAGGAGCGCGAAGACCAAGAAGCCAAGGCCCGCGCCGCGCATGAAAAAGCCGCCGCCGACGCCTTGGCGCATCAAGCCGAGCAAGCGCAGCGCGCCGCCAAGGCCGCAGATCAGCCTTCAGCTGCGCCCGCAGCCGCGCAAGCTGACCCTGGGCACACCCATGCCGTTGACAGCGCACAGATTGCTGCCCAGGCCGCCACCCAAGCGCGCGACGAGGCCCTGGCCGCCGCCGCCAGCGCATCCAAGGCCGCTGCAGCCGAAGAAACGAAGCGCGCATCCGAACTGGGTGACCGCCGCCGCAGGGCCGAGGCTGAGGCCGCCGCCATCCGTTTGATGATGGCAACACCCAATAAAGTGGTCGTGCCGCTCAAAAAGCCCGAGCCACCCAAGCCCGCCGTCGACGCCAAGGCCGCAATCAAAGGTACCTTGCACAAGCCCGCTACCGGATCTACGGTGGCAAAACCGGCAGGTGCGGCGACTGGCGCAGCCGGTGCAGGTGCGGGCAAAGAGGTGAAGTCTGCCAAGCTCTCCAGCAGCTGGGCGGGTGACCCTGCCAAGAAGAAAGAACTCAAGACCCGTGGCGACACGGGTGCGGGCGCCGGACGCTCGACCAACTGGCGCACCGGTCCCCGTGGCCGCCGTGGCAATGACCGCGACCGTGACGACCACGCGCAAGCCGCACCGGTGGAAACACGCGTGCTTGAAGTCCATGTTCCCGAAACCATCACAGTGGCCGAGCTCGCGCACAAAATGGCGGTCAAAGCCTCTGAGGTGATCAAGCAGCTGATGAAGCTTGGCCAGATGGTCACCATCAACCAGCCGCTGGACCAAGACACCGCCATGATTTTGGTGGAAGAGCTGGGTCATAAGGCTGTGGTGGCAGCCCTGGACGATCCAGAAGCCTTTACCGACGATGATGTGACGCAGGCCCAGTTTGAGTCGTTGCCGCGCGCGCCCGTGGTGACCGTCATGGGCCACGTCGACCACGGCAAGACCTCTTTGCTGGACTACATCCGCCGCGCCAAAGTGGCCTCAGGCGAAGCCGGTGGCATTACCCAGCATATTGGTGCATACCACGTGGAAACCCCGCGCGGCATGATTTCCTTCCTCGATACCCCGGGTCACGAGGCATTTACCGCTATGCGTGCCCGTGGCGCCAAGGCCACTGACATCGTAATTCTTGTGGTTGCCGCCGACGATGGCGTGATGCCGCAGACCAAAGAGGCGATCAAACACGCCAAGGCGGCGGGCGTGCCCATCGTGGTGGCGATCAACAAAATCGACAAGCCTGACTCCAACCCCGAGCGCGTGAAAAACGAACTCGTCGTTGAAGAAGTGGTGCCTGAAGAATTTGGTGGCGATTCACCCTTTGTATCGGTGTCGGCCAAAACCGGCCAAGGCATTGACCAGTTGCTCGAGCAAGTGCTCTTACAGGCCGAGGTTCTGGAACTGCGCGCCCCGGTGGCCTCCATGGCCAAGGGCTTGGTGATTGAGGCGCGTCTGGACAAAGGTCGCGGCCCCGTAGCAACGATTCTGGTGCAGTCGGGCACGCTCAAAACAGGCGATGTGGTGCTGGCTGGCCAAACCTTTGGCCGTGTGCGCGCCATGCTGGACGAAAACGGCAAGGCGATCAAGGAAGCCGGTCCGTCCATTCCTGTCGAAATTCAGGGTCTGACAGAAGTGCCGCAGGCCGGTGACGAATTCATGGTGATGTCGGATGAGCGCCGCGCACGTGAAATCTCTACTTATCGCGCTGGCAAGTTCCGCAACACCAAGCTGGCCAAGCAACAGGCTTCCAAGCTGGAGAATATGTTTAGCGACCTTTCAAGCGGCGACGTCAAGCTGCTTCCCATCATCGTCAAGGCCGACGTGCAAGGTTCGCAGGAAGCCCTGGCTGCGTCTTTGCTCAAGCTTTCGACCGACGAGGTCAAGGTGCAAATGGTGTACTCCGCCGTGGGTGGCATTAGCGAGTCCGACATTAATTTGGCCATTGCGTCCAAGGCGGTTGTGATTGGCTTTAACGTGCGGGCCGACGCTGGCGCGCGCAAACTGGCTGAGAACAATGGCGTTGACATTCATTACTACAGCATCATTTACGACGCGGTGGACGAACTCAAAGCCGCCATGTCAGGCATGCTGGCCCCAGAAAAGCGCGAAGAAGTCATCGGTTTTGCCGAGATTCGCACAGTGTTTGTTGCGACCAAGATTGGTACGGTGGCCGGTTGTATGGTCACGGGTGGACACGTCAACCGCAGCGCGCATTTCCGCCTGCTGCGCGACAACGCGGTCATCTACACCGGCGAACTCGATTCGCTCAAACGCATGAAGGATGACGTACGCGAAGTCAAGGAAGGCTTCGAGTGCGGTATCAAGCTCAAGAACTACAACGACATCGCCGTGGGCGACCAGTTGGAATTCTTCGAGATCAAAGAAATCGCTAGGAGCATATGAGCCCCCACACCGGTCACTTCGTGTACTGCGCCCCCCCCCGGGGCGGACGTCGCACGCCTTGGGGCGGCCCGGCGGGGCGCGGAGCTTATCTGTGAAGAAAAAGTCTTCTGCCCCGAACCGTGGGTTTCGCGTCGCCGATCAGATTCAGCGCGATCTGACCGAGCTGATTGCACGCGAGTTGAAAGATCCGCGCGTGGGCATGGTGACGATTCAGTCGGTCGAGGTGACGCCCGACTACGCGCACGCCAAGGTGCATTTCAGCCTTTTGGTGGGTGACCCGGTGCAATGTGCCGAGGGCTTGAACCAGGCGGCGGGCTTTTTGCGTTCGGGCTTGTTTAAGCGCCTGCACATTCACACCGTGCCGACGTTGCACTTTTTGTTCGACCAAACCACCGAGCGTGCGGCCGATATGAACGCCTTGATAGCGCGGGCGGTGTCGTCGCGCGCCAAAGAGGATTAGGTCGACGATGAATCCGCCACGTGCACGGGTTGCAAGGCGCCCTGTGCATGGGGTGCTGTTGCTGGACAAGCCTTTTGGTTTTTCCAGCAACCAGGCATTGCAAAAAGCCAAGTGGCTGTTGCGGGCCGAAAAGGCCGGCCACACCGGAACACTCGATCCGCTGGCCACCGGCGTCTTGCCACTGTGTTTTGGTGCTGCAACCAAGTTCAGTCAGATGCACTTGGATGCGGACAAGATGTACGAGGCAACGCTTCATCTGGGCGTAAAGACCAGTACGGCGGATGCCGAGGGCGAGGTGCTAAGCGAGCGGCAAGTGGCTGTGAGCGTGGAAGATATTGATCGAGTGGTGCGCCAGTTCACCGGAGCCATCCGGCAGGTGCCGCCGATGCACAGTGCCTTGAAGAAAGACGGTAAGGCGCTGTATGAATACGCCCGAGCGGGCATTGAGGTGGAACGCGCGCCGCGCGATGTGACGATTTACGCTTTGCGCGTGCTGGACCTGCCCACGGTGGCGGTGCCGTATGCGCTGAAGATTGAGGTGAGCTGCAGCAAAGGCACTTACATCCGCACCCTGGGTGAGGATATAGGTGAGGCGCTGGGCTGTGGCGCGCATTTGAGTGCGCTGCGGCGCACCCGTACCGGGGGTTTCGGGCAAACGCAGTGCGTGAGTCTGGAATTATTGGAGGCTATGACGGACGCGCAAAGGCTGGAGCTGTTACTACCAGTAGAAGCTTTACTCGAAGGTCATCAGGTGGTCACGCTGGAGAGCGAGAGTGCAGGGCGGTTTTTGAGTGGTGTGCGTCGCAGGGGCGAATGGCCCGACGCAGAGCAGGTGGCGGTGTATGCCGCCGCACCGTCGGCGCTGCTCGGTACGGGCCACGTGAAGGCGGGAGAGTTGATCCCAGGGCGGCTGCTGAGTCCGCTGGAAATTGCCCAGGTGCAGGCGCAAAGTGTGGCGCTGTCCGAGGCAATGAATACGAATTGAAATTTGAATCTGTTGAAAGAAAGTGAAACATGAGTAGCAAGCAAATCCGCAACATCGCCATCATCGCCCACGTTGACCATGGCAAAACCACCATGGTCGACCAGCTCCTGCGCCAGTCGGGCACTTTTGCCGAACACGAAAAAGTGGTCGACACTGTGATGGACAACAACGCGATTGAAAAAGAGCGTGGCATCACGATTTTGGCCAAGAACTGCGCCGTAACCTGGGAAGGTACGCACATCAACATCGTCGATACCCCCGGACACGCCGACTTCGGCGGCGAAGTGGAACGTGCGCTCTCGATGGTCGATGGCGTGGTGCTGCTGATCGACGCGCAAGAAGGCCCCATGCCCCAAACGCGCTTTGTGACCAAAAAGGCGCTTGCTTTGGGCCTCAAACCCATCTTGGTGGTCAACAAGGTAGATAAGCCCGGCGCGCGTCCAGACTTTGTCGTCAACGCGGCCTTTGATTTGTTTGACAAACTCGGCGCCACCGATGAGCAACTCGATTTCCCCGTGGTCTATGCCTCGGGCATTAACGGCTGGTCTTCCATGGACGAAGGCGCTGCAGGTGAGCAGTGGGGCCCTGACATGTCGGCCTTGTTTAACACGATTTTGTCGCACGTGCCATCGCAAAAAGGCGACCCTGCCGCGCCTTTGCAGCTGCAAATTTCGGCGCTCGACTTCTCCACTTTCGTGGGCCGTATCGGCGTGGGCCGTATCAGCCAGGGCACGATCAAGCCCATGATGGACGTGGTGGTGATGGAAGGCCCGGACGGCAAACCCGTCAAAGGCCGTGTCAACCAGGTGTTGACATTCCAAGGTCTGGAGCGCGTGCAAGCCACCGAAGCTGGCCCCGGCGAGATTGTGCTGATCAACGGTTTGACCGACATCGGCATTGGCGTCACCATCACCGACCCGACCAACCCCGCGCCACTGCCCATGCTCAAAGTGGACGAGCCCACGCTGACCATGAACTTTTGCGTCAACACCAGCCCCTTGGCCGGTCGCGAAGGCAAGTACGTTACCAGTCGCCAGATCTGGGATCGCTTGCAAAAAGAGCTGCAACACAATGTGGCGCTGCGCGTCAAGGAAACCGACGAAGAGGGTATCTTCGAAGTCATGGGTCGAGGCGAGTTGCACCTGACTATTCTGTTGGAAAACATGCGCCGCGAAGGCTATGAGCTGGCAGTTTCCAAGCCACGCGTCGTGTTCCGCGAGGTCAACGGCGACAAGCACGAGCCTATCGAATTGGTTACCGCCGACATTGAAGAAACCCACCAAGGCGGCGTGATGCAAGCCCTGGGCGAACGCAAGGGCGAGCTGGTGAACATGGAGCCGGACGGCCGTGGACGCGTGCGTTTGGAATACCGCATTCCGGCGCGTGGCCTGATTGGTTTTACCAACGAGTTTTTGAACTTGACCCGAGGATCAGGCCTGATCTCCAATATCTTTGACAGCTACGAAGCGCACAAGGGCGACATTGGCGGCCGCAAGAACGGCGTGCTGATCTCCATGGACGCTGGTGAAATTTTCACCTACGCCCTGGGCAAACTCGACGATCGCGGTCGCATGTTCGTCAAGGCGAACGATCCGGTGTACGAAGGCATGATTGTTGGCATCCACAGCCGTGATAACGACCTGGTGGTCAACGCCACCCGCACCAAGCAGCTGACCAACTTCCGCGTCTCTGGCAAGGAAGATGCGATCAAAATCACGCCGCCGATTGATTGCACCCTGGAATACGGTGTGGAATTCATTGAAGACGACGAGTTGGTGGAAATCACACCAAAGTCGATCCGTCTGCGCAAGCGCTTCCTGACGGAAAGCGAACGCAAACGCTCCGGTCGCTAAATTCAAGACGGCTTTTGCCTTCTTTGCGCGACACTGGTCGCACGCTGCAGCGCCCCTAGGGGCGCTGTTTTTGTATGGCATGGGCGGTTTAGGGCTGCCTGTAATGAAGACGGGGAAACGCGATGTCAGAATTTTTGATCACCGAGGTGCACGGCCAAGTCGGATTCATCACCTTGAACCGGCCCAAGGCGCTCAACGCTTTGAGCCTGGACATGGTGCGTGGGCTTACGGCCACGCTGCTGGCTTGGGAGCCAGACCCGGCAATAGCTGCAGTGGCGATTCGCGGGACGAACAAGCTGGGCAATTTCGGCAGCTTTTGCGCGGGCGGTGACATACGTTTCTTTCATCAGGCCGCCTTGGCGGGCAACCCCACGCTCGAGGATTTCTTCACCGAAGAATATGCGCTCAACCACCTGATTCACCATTACCCCAAGCCCTACATCCCCTTCATGGACGGCATCGTCATGGGCGGGGGCATGGGCATCAGCCAGGGCACGCGGTACCGGCTTGTGACCGAAAACACCAAGATGGCCATGCCTGAGACGCATATCGGCTTGTTTCCGGACGTGGGCGGTGGCTACTTTTTGAGCCGTTGCCCCGGCAGCACGGGCGAATGGCTGGCTCTGACTGGCGCGACGCTGAACGCGGCGGGCGCCATAGAGCTGGGCCTGGCGGACTACTGCCTGAATGCGGCAAGCCTGACCGCCGCCTGGACGGCACTGGGCGCCGTGGACTTAAAGCATGCGCAGGGCTTGAGCGCCTGGCTGGCAGAGTTTTCAGTAGCGCCAGCAGCGGCCAGTGGTGTGGAGCGCGAGGCGATTGACCGCATTTTTTCTCTGGCCAATGCGGTGGACATCGTCAGCGCCCTCGAAGCAGAGCCGGACGCCTGGAGCCAGCAAACTGCCGCCACCCTGCGCCACCGCTCGCCCCTGATGCTGCACGTGGTGCTGGAGCAGGTGCGCCGCGCCCGCGGCATGGGCCTGGCCAATGATTTGCGCATGGAGCGCGACATGGTGCGCCATTGTTTTCACACCGCGCACCTGGCGCGCAGCGGCGCGGCCAGCGAAACCGTGGAAGGCATCCGCGCGTTGGTGGTGGACAAAGACCAGCAGCCCCGCTGGAATCCCGCCCGAGTGGAGGATGTAATGCCCGAAATGGTGGAGCCGTTCTTTGACAGCCCCTGGCCTGCGTTCTCCCATCCACTGCGCCAACTGGTCTGAAGGTCGCGCAATCCGCCTTGGGCTCCTTCTGAGGCACTGGGTCAGTCTCGGCTAGCGGTGGTGAACTTTCATGGCGCGCTCGACCTCGCGCTTGCCTTCGCGGTCCTTGATAGTGTCGCGCTTGTCGTGTTCGGCCTTGCCCTTGGCCAGGGCGATTTCGCATTTGATCTTGCCGCCCTTCCAGTGCAGGTTGATGGGGACCAGGGTGTAGCCCTTTTGCTCAACCTTGCCGATCAGGCGCTCAATCTCGGCTTTGTGCATCAGCAGTTTTTTGGTCCGCACCTTGTCGGGGCTGATGTGGCTCGAAGCGGTGTTGAGCGGGTTGATCTGCAAGCCAATTAAAAACAGCTCCTTGTTGCGCACCACGACGTAGCCGTCGGTGAGCTGCACCTTGCCTTCGCGCAGCGATTTGACCTCCCAGCCTTCGAGTACCAAGCCGGCCTCAAACCGTTCTTCAAAAAAGTAGTTGTACGCGGCCTTTTTGTTGTCAGCGATGCGGGACGCGGTATCGGGTTTTTTTGCCATGCAGGAGAGATGAGGGTGAAAGTCGGGATCGAAAGAGGGCGTGACTACAATCCCGCTCACCCTCATTCTATGAAAACCGTTAACAAGTCCGTTCTGCTGTGGTACAGCCCCGAGGAGATGTATGCGCTGGTCACCAACGTGGCGCAGTACCCGCAATTTCTGCCCTGGTGTGACCGCGCCTCAGTACTTAGCCAAGACGCCAGCGGTGTCACCGCCGAGGTGGGCATCGCTTTTGGTGGTATTCACCAGTCATTTACCACCCGCAACACGCACACTGCACCCAGTCAGGTCGATATGGCGTTGGTCAAAGGGCCTTTCTCGCAATTGGAAGGGCAGTGGACTTTTCTATCCGTTGGAGACGGCTCGCAGCGCGCCTGCAAGGTGAATTTGGCCTTGTATTACGGGTTCGATAACGCCGTCTTGGGTCGCCTGGTGGGGCCGGTGTTTGACAAGATTGCCGCCACCTTGGTTGATGCCTTTGTCAAACGTGCGCAGCAGGTTTATGGCGAGTAAAGCCCCGGCGTCCATAGCGATCACGGTGGTCTTTTCTGCCGCGCCTCGCACCGTGCAGGAAATTGAATTGCACGTTCCGAATGGGTGCCTGGCGGCCGACGCCTTGACGCTAGCGGCACTGCAATGGGGTGTGGAAGCCGCGCAGCTGCGGACGCTGGCGCTGGGCGTGTGGGGAAAGCCCGTACCCGCACAGCGCGTGCTGCGCGCTGGTGACCGGCTTGAAATTTACCGCCCCCTCACCGTTGACCCCAAGGTGGCGCGCAGGGAGCGCTTTGTACGCCAGGGGGCCAAGTCAGCTGGCCTGTTTGCCACGCGGCGTGCTGGGAGCAAGGCCGGGTACTGAACCGTCTTTCGCGCGAATCAAGTGTGGTGCACGGTCTTGGCCGCGAACGGGGTTCAAACAGTAGTTTTACTACTTGGCGATGAAAAAGCATAAGTGGACAAGACTTGGTGAAATTTGGAGGGTAAACCCGCGCTTAGAAGCGCTGTATCGGCTTACGCGGGTGGCTAGAATCGGGCCGCGCATGAATCGGCGGACCCGAAACCCTTGGGACTGGCCGATTTTTTGCTACCAAAGGCGTGACGCCACCAGTGTTCGCGGCCATATCGGTTCAAACACAAGAACTTCGCTCAAAGGTTTTTCATGGATATTTTTGTACAACAGGTCATCAACGGCCTGGTATTGGGCAGCATGTACGCGCTGATCGCCCTGGGATACACCATGGTGTACGGCATTATCAACCTGATCAATTTCGCCCACGGCGAAGTGATGATGGTCGGCGCCCTGACCAGTTGGACCATCATCGGGCTGATGCAGGAATCCATGCCCGGCACGCCTGGTTTTGTGATCTTGCTGATCGCCTTGGTCATTTCCTGCCTGGTGGCTGCCACGTTGAACTTTGTAATCGAAAAAGTGGCCTACCGTCCCTTGCGCAACAGCCCAAAGCTTGCGCCCCTGATCACCGCCATCGGCATGTCCATCCTGCTGCAAACGTTGGCCATGATCATTTGGAAGCCCAACTACAAGTCCTACCCCACCTTGCTGCCCAATACGCCCATTGACGTGCTAGGCGCTGTGATCACGCCGACCCAGGTGATGATTTTGGGTGTCACAGCCGTGTCGCTGGCTATTTTGATGTGGCTGGTGAACTACACCAAGCTCGGACGCGCCATGCGCGCCACCGCCGAGAACCCGCGCGTGGCGGGCCTCATGGGCGTCAAGCCCGACGTGGTGATTTCTGCCACCTTCGTCATTGGTGCGGTGCTCGCTGCCATTGCCGGCGTGATGTACGCATCCAATTACGGCACGGCCCAACACGCCATGGGCTTTTTGCCTGGACTCAAGGCCTTTACCGCTGCGGTGTTTGGCGGCATTGGCAACCTGGCTGGTGCCGTAGTGGGCGCGATTTTGCTTGGGCTTATTGAGTCGATTGGTGCGGGCTATATTGGTGAACTCACCGGTGGCGTGCTGGGCAGCCATTACTCCGATATTTTTGCCTTCATCGTCTTGATCATTGTGCTGACCCTGCGTCCTTCGGGTTTGCTGGGTGAGCGCGTGGCCGACCGTGCCTAAGGAGTTCGCATGAAACAACAACAAAAATTCTTTGCCTTTGTGCTGACTGCGTTGGCTCTTTTGGTGCTGCCGATGTTCCTGCAGCAGTTTGGCAACGCTTGGGTTCGCATTGTGGACATGGCACTTTTGTACGTATTGCTGGCCCTGGGCCTGAACATTGTGGTGGGCTACGCCGGATTGCTGGACTTGGGCTATGTGGCGTTTTTCGCCATTGGCGCCTATTCCTACGGACTGTTCAATTCGCCGCATCTGATGGAGGCTTTTCCGGCTGTTGCCGCCATGTTCCCTCAGGGCTTGCATACGCCAATCTGGGTGGTGCTGCCGCTGGCCGCCGGGGCTGCTGGCATTTTTGGCATCTTGCTGGGCGCGCCCACATTGCGCTTGCGTGGCGATTACCTGGCCATCGTGACGCTGGGCTTCGGAGAAATCATCCGGGTGTTCTTGAACAACCTGGACAATCCAATCAACATCACCAATGGGCCCAAGGGCATCAACCAGATTGACTCTCTGCACTTTTTTGGCTTTGATTTGGGTAAAAAGCTGGTGGTCGGTGGCTTTGAGTTTGCCTCGGTATCGCTGTATTACTACCTGTTTCTATCGCTGGTCTTGTTCAGCGTGCTGATCTCCCATCGCCTGCAGCTCTCGCGTGTTGGCCGGGCTTGGATGGCTATTCGCGAAGACGAAATTGCTGCCAAGGCCATGGGCATCAACACCCGCAACCTCAAGCTCATGGCCTTTGGCATGGGCGCGACCTTTGGCGGCGTCTCGGGCGCGCTGTTTGCATCCTTCCAGGGCTTTATCTCGCCCGAGTCCTTCAGCCTCATGGAGTCCGTGATGATTGTGGCCATGGTGGTGCTCGGCGGCGTGGGGCATCTGCCCGGCGTGATTCTGGGCGCGGTGCTCTTGTCGGCGCTGCCTGAGGTGCTGCGCTATGTGGCCGGCCCCTTGCAGAATATGACGGGTGGGCGGCTTGATGCCTCCATCCTGCGCCAGTTGCTCATTGCCCTGGCCATGGTCAGCGTGATGCTGATGCGCCCGCGCGGCCTGTGGCCCACGCCCGAGCATGGCAAGTCCTTGCCCCCGGCGGCCAAAGCCTGAATGGAGCGAGCATGAGAAATACCAATCCTTCCATGAAAAACGACACGGTTCTTAATGTCTCTGGCGTGTCCAAGCGCTTTGGCGGCCTGCAGGCCCTGAGCGATGTCGGCATCAAAATCGAGCGCGGCCAGGTCTACGGCCTGATCGGCCCCAACGGCGCGGGCAAAACCACCTTCTTCAACGTGCTGACCGGTCTGTACACCCCTGACAGCGGCAGCTTTGAGCTGGCTGGCAAAACTTACCAACCCACGGCCGTGCACACGGTGGCCAAGGCGGGAATTGCGCGCACATTCCAAAACATCCGCTTGTTTGCTGAAATGACGGCGCTGGAAAACGTGATGGTGGGACGCCACATCCGCACCCATTCGGGCCTGCTAGGTGCCATGTTCCGAACGGCGAGTTTCAAAGCCGAAGAGGCTGCCATCACCCAACGTGCGCACGAGCTGCTCGAATATGTGGGCATCGCCAAGTTTGCAGACTACAAGGCGCGCACCTTGAGTTACGGCGACCAGCGCCGCCTGGAAATCGCCCGCGCCCTGGCCACCGATCCGCAGCTCATCGCGCTGGACGAGCCCGCCGCTGGCATGAACGCCACCGAGAAAGTCATGCTGCGCGAGCTGATTGACCGCATTCGCAACGACAACCGCACGATTTTGCTCATTGAGCACGACGTCAAACTCGTCATGGGCCTGTGCGACCGCGTTACCGTGCTCGACTACGGCAAACAAATTGCCGAAGGCACACCGGCCGAAGTGCAAAAGAACGACAAAGTCATCGAAGCCTATTTGGGCACCAGTGGCCACTAACACTCAGAACATTCCATGACTAGCAAAACTTTACTCAAAGTCAGCAATCTCAAGGTGTCCTACGGCGGCATTCAGGCCGTCAAGGGCGTCGATTTTGAGGTGCATGAGGGCGAACTCGTCTGCTTGATCGGCTCCAACGGTGCGGGCAAAACCACCACCATGAAGGCCATTACCGGCACCTTGCCGATCAACGCCGGGGACATCGAATATTTGGGTCGCAGCATCCGGGGCCAAGGCCCGTGGGACTTGGTCAAGCAGGGCCTGGCCATGGTGCCCGAAGGCCGTGGCGTATTTACCCGCATGACCATCATCGAGAACTTGCAGATGGGCGCCTACATTCGCGACGACCAGGACGGCATCGAGGCCGACATCGACAAGATGTTTGCCATCTTTCCGCGCCTCAAGGAGCGGCGTGACCAGTTGGCCGGCACCATGTCCGGTGGCGAGCAGCAAATGCTTGCTATGGGCCGGGCGCTCATGAGCCGCCCCAAAGTGCTGCTGATGGACGAGCCTTCCATGGGCTTGTCACCCATCATGGTGGACAAGATCTTTGAGGTGGTGCAAGACGTGTTTTCCCAGGGCGTGACCATTTTGCTGGTGGAACAAAACGCCAGCCGCGCGCTGTCGATTGCCAGCCGGGGCTATGTGATGGAGTCCGGCATCATCACCATGACCGGCGAGGCCAAGCAAATGCTCAACGACCCCAAGGTGCGCGCCGCGTACCTGGGCGAGTAACGGATAAGTCTTTGCGCGTCACTGTTCCGCGCTTGGACCGCCACGTCGTGGCGCTGCTGCTGGTGACCCTGGTGTGGGGCCTGACGTTTCCCATCCTCAAGATCGCTACGGCCAGCCTCAGCGGGGTAGAAATCACCGCCTTGCGTTTTCTAATTGCTGCTGTCTGCCTGGCCCCTTTCGCAAGGCATGTGCCGCGACACAGCTGGCGCGATGGGCTGGTGCTTGGCGCCATGGCCTTACTCTCTTATGTTGCCCAGGCGTATGGCTTGCAGTTCATTTCTTCCAACCGCAGTGCCTTCATCACCAGTTTGAATGTGATCATGGTGCCAATGCTGGCCTGGGGCCTGGGCTCACGCCCGGGGTGGAGGGTGTTTTTGGCAGCGCTCTTGGCCTGCCTGGGTATTGGCCTGATGTCTTTTGACGGCGGCGCGCACTTGCTGGCCGACGCCAGCACAGTTTTCGGCGCGCTGGCCTGCGCGGCCTATGTGCTGTTCCTCTCGCGCTGCGCCAACGCACACCGACCCCATCTGCTGGCCACCGCGCAAATGTGCTGCATGGCCTTGTTGGGCTGCATGTGGATGGCCTTGGACAGTGGCGTTGAGGCGCTGCAAACCCTGCCTGAGCGCATCAACCCCTCGGTATGGGGAGGATTGTTGTACCTTGGTGTGCTGGCGTCGGCACTCATTTCGTTCTTGCAAGCATCGGCCCAGCGCCATGTTCCTGCAGCGCAGGCCGCCGTCATCTATGCCATGGAACCGGTTTTTGCCGCACTGTTTGCCTGGCTGTGGCTATCGGAGCTACTTACTTTGCGTGCCGCCCTGGGCGCCTTGATTGTGGTGGTGGCGGTGGTCTTGAGCGAGACACCGCAGGCGCCGGAGCCCGCAGACCAGGCCCTGAATGTCGCTTAGACTATCGCCTTGTCTGCCGCCGAGGTGAAGGAATCGGCAAAAAATTCATCGACAGGCAGCCCCGCCTGCGCGCTAAAAGCGCTGCGCGCCGACTCCACCACGATTGGCGCGCCACAAGCGTAGACCTGGTAGCCTGAGAGATCACGAAAGTCTTGCAGCACCGCCAAGTGCACAAAGCCGGTGCGGCCCGTCCACTGGTCTTCGGGCCGGGCGTCGGACACCACCGGTACGTAACGTACATGGGGCATGTTTGTGAGTTGCACCTGCACCCAGTCGTCCATGTACAGGTCGCCGGGGCGCCGACCGCCCCAGTACAGCGTGGTTGGGCGGGTGATGCCGCAGTGCTGCATGTGTTCAAGCAAGGCCTTAATCGGCGCAAAGCCGGTTCCCGAGGCCAGAAAAACCATGGGCTTGTCCGAGTCTTCGCGCAAGAAGAAGGAGCCAAACGGGCCTTCGATACGCAAAATGTCTTTTTCCTTCATCGAACCAAACGCCAGGTCGGTAAAGCGGCCCCCAGGCATGTGGCGGATGTGCAGCTCCAGCCCTGGACCGATGTGGGGCGCGTTTGCCATGGAATAGCTGCGCCGCGCGCCGTCGCGCAGAATAAATTCAATGTACTGGCCGGCCCGAAAGGTAAACGCGTCGTTGGCAGGAAGTTGCAGGTGCATCACCACCACGTCGGCTGACTTTTTGACCAGGCTGCTGACGCGCGTGGGCATCTTTTTGATCGGCAAGGCGCCTGCGGGCGTTACTTGGCGCGATTCGAGCACGATGTCGCTGTGCGCTGTGGCGCAGCAGGTCAGCACGAAATGTGCAGCCTCGTCTTCGACGCTCAGGGCCTTGCGCTGGAAGTTGGCGTGCACCACGCTGCCCGATACCATTTTGCATTTGCAGGAGCCGCAAGCGCCGTCCTTGCAGCCATAGGGCAGGCCCACGCCCTGGCGAATACCGGCCGCAAGCAGGGTTTCGTCTGCGTTGGCAGAAAAAGCGGTGCCACTGGGTTCCACCGTCACGGTGAAAGTTGAAGCGCTAGGGGTCATCTTTTTAGTTATCCTTGAAACCGTACAACAGTGGAGCCCCCGATTTTGCCCTCAATCCAATCCCCTTTGGGCGCCTTGCCCGCACGCTTTCGCCGTAGCCGCGTCTTAGTCGTCGGTTGTGGCGACATTGGCCTGCGTGTTGCTGCGCTGCTGGCGGGCAAGCTGACGGTGCGCGCGCTCAGTTCGCAGCGGGTGCGTGTGCCCACGTTGCGGGCGGCGGGCACCACGCCGCTTTGGGGCAATCTGGACCGGCCGCAGAGCCTGCGCCGACTGGCTGGCCTGGCGCAGCGGGTGCTACACCTGGCACCACCGGCCACCGTGGGCGACACCGACGAGCGCACCGGGGCCTTGCTGCAGGCGCTGCGCCGGCGCAGCGCGCCTGCGGCCCTGGTGTACGCGTCCACCAGCGGTGTCTATGGCGACTGCGCCGGCGCATGGGTGCGCGAGGGCCAAGCCCTGTCGCCCACCACTCCGCGCGCAATGCGCCGCGTGGATGCTGAGGCCCGGGTTCAGTTTTTTGGCCGATCGGGGGGTGTGCGCACCACGGTGCTGCGCGTGCCCGGCATTTACGCGCCCAACCGCGAGGGCGGCACACCCCTTGAGCGTTTGCGCAAGGCCACGCCCGTGCTCGAAGCGGCTGACGACGTGTTCACCAACCACATCCACGCCGACGACCTGGCCCGCGCCTGTGTACGCGCCCTGTGGTGCGGCAAGCCACAGCGGGCCTATAACGTCAATGACGACGCCAGCCTGAAGATGGGCGACTACTTTGACGCCGCCGCTGCGCTCTACGGTTTACCGCTGCCCCCGCGCATCAGCCGCGCGCGGGCCAAGTTGGAAATGGGCGCGATGCAGCTGAGTTTCATGTCCGAGTCCCGGCGCATGGTCAATACGCGTATGAAGCAGGAGCTAGGGCTGCGCCTGCGCTTTGCCAGCGCGCTTGACGGGCTGGCGGTGGGGATTCAGGCGCCGACTTTGTCGCCCGATACGGCCCGGTCCCGGTAGGCCCAGACCAGCACGCGCCAAACCAGCCAGCTGCAGACCCAGGTAATAGGCGCGGCCCACAGCGCGTCGCTCAGCCAGTGCGCCATGTCGGCCATGCGCGAAAAGCCAATCAGCGCTCCCGCCGTGCAGCCCGCCAGCGCCCAAGCGCGCCTGCGTTGGGCCTGCACCAGCATCAGCGAGACAAAAAAGAAACCGCATGCCACGTGGCCGCTGACAAAGGAGCAGTTGTTGTCGCACTGGTTCGTTACGACGCCGGCCCGGGTGAATTGCTGGGTGCCGCCAAAATTTTCAACCTGGTAGGGGCGGGCGCGTTGCCAGTTGTCCTTGAAACCAGCGTTAACCAGCAAGCCGGGGCCAAGCGCCCCAGACACGACAAAGAAAGCCAAAGGCAGCCTCCACCGCTTCCATCTCGTGCTCCCGGTGGCCAGCGCCCAACCCACAATGGCCACAAAGATCAGACCGCGAAAAAACGCCGGGACGTAGAGGTTGATGGCCTGCACCCACCCCCAGTCTTTGATCTGTACCTGTCCGTCGGGCGGCGCAAACCATTGGGCCACCGCCAGATCTAGGTCGGGCCACACGGTGGGCACCAGGGCCAGACCGATCAAGACCAGGGTCAGGGTCAGGTACAGGCGTGACGCGGTGGTGGCAGGTGGCTGGGAGGGGGCTGTTCGTTGCATGGAGGCTTCAAGCCGTGGGCGGGAAAAAGTGGTGATTTGGGCGGGGTGCCGCCGCATGGGCCGGATTATCCACGGGCCCTTGCATTGCTCCTGCGTAAAGTTTCTCGCCCGTGTCAACAGCCAGGCCCATCGCACCGTTAGGGAGAGACAACTTTGAAGGACGGACCATGAAACGAGTGATTGCGGCGGCTTTGGGGCTCAGCGCCTTGGCCAGTGTTTGGGCGCAAGACATGGGCCGGGTGCTGTCATCCACCCCGGTGGTGCAGCAGGTGGCGGTGCCCCGCCAGGTGTGCAGCAACGAGCAAATCAGCTACCAGGGGCCCAACAGCGGCGCCGGGGCCTTGATTGGTGCCATTGCGGGTGGCGCCTTGGGCAATGCGGCGGGCGGTCAGGGAGCAGGGCGGGCGGCAGCCACGGCCATTGGCATGATCGGTGGTGCGGTCTTGGGCGACCGTTTTGAAGGCCCGGCGCCGGAGCGAAGCGAAATCGTACAGCGCTGCGGCGTGCAAAACTTTTACGAGAACCGCACCGTGGGCTACACCGTGGTGTATGAGTTTGGCGGGCGTCAGTATTCCGTGCAAATGCCCAATGACCCGGGCCCGACCATTGCGGTGCAGGTTGCGCCGCTGGGCCTGGGCTTGGCTCCCCAAGCGCCGCCTGTGGCGGTCATGGTGCAACCCACCACTACATACATCACGGTGCCCGCGGCGCGCAGTTACTACAGCCCTTTTTACTATCCGCCCGTAGTCGTGCCATTTGGCTTTTACGGCCACGGCCACGGCCACGGCCACTTTAGGGGCTATGAGCGCTCGCATTGGTAAGCGCTAACACAAAGACGGGCATGTGTTCAGGATTCGCTGACTTCGGGGCGGGTCAGCGGCCCAGAGCCGCTGAAACGGTCTAACGCCAGGTACAGCACCGGGGTAATAAAGAGCGTAATGGCCTGCGAGAACACCAGGCCACCGGCCACCGCCAAGCCCAGGGGCTGGCGCAGCTCCGCGCCGGCGCCCACGCCAAACGCAATCGGCAGCGAGCCCACGAGAGCTGCCATGGTGGTCATCATGATGGGGCGAAAGCGCAGCACGCAGGCGGTGCGGATCGCCTGATGCGGTGTCATGCCCTGGTGGCGCTGGGCGTCCAGGGCAAAGTCGATCATCATGATGGCGTTTTTCTTGACGATGCCGATCAAGAGCACGATGCCAATGGTGGCGATCAGCGTCAGGTCCTGACCAAAAAGCATCAGCGTGGCCAGTGCGCCCACGGCCGCTGAAGGCAGCCCGGCCAAAATGGTGATGGGGTGGATGTAGCTCTCATACAGCACGCCTAGCAGCACATAAATAACCACCAGCGCGGCGATCACCAACATCAGCTGGCTGCCTTGCGAGCTTTTGAACACAGCCGCGTCACCGCCATAAGTGGAGATGACGCTGCTGGGCATCTGGATTGCATCGCGCGCGGCGTCAATCTTGGCGGTGGCATCACCCAGGGCCGCACCGGGGGCGAGGTTGAAGGATACGGTGACCGCCTGCAATTGCCCCACGTGGTTGATTGCGGTGGGGCCCACGCTGCGCTCCACAGTGGTAAAGCTCGACAGCGGCACCAGCGTGCCAAAGCTTGACCGCACGTAAATGCCGGAGAGCGCCGACTCGTCCTGCTTGGCCTCGGGTGCGACTTCCATGATCACTTGGTAACTGTCGGTGGGCAGGTATATGGTGGAGACCTGGCGTTCACCAAAGGCGCTGAAAAGTGCCGAGCGGATGCCGTCCACCGACACGCCCAAGCTGTTGGCGCGGTCGCGGTCGATATTGAGCTGGGCTTGCAACGCGCGCAGTTGAGCGTCGCTGGTGACGTCCCGAAAAATCGGGTCGGCGCGCATGCGTTCTTGCAGCTTGCCAGCCCAGGTGTTGAGCTCATCGGCTTTGACGCTTTGGAGGATGTACTGGAACTGCGCCTTGCTGGGGCGCCCGCCGAGTTGCAGGTTTTGCACCGGACGCATGAACACATTGATGCCAGCAACGCCGCGCAATTTTTTTCGCAGCCCTTCAATCACCTGTTTCATGGGCAACCGTTGGCCCGCCGGTTTGAGGCTGACAAACATACGCCCGGAGTTTTGCGCGTTGTTGCCGCCGTTGAAGGAACTCACGGCGTTAACGTTGGCGTCTGCGCGAATGATGGCGGCCGCGCGCTCTTGCAGTGCGACCATGGCGACAAAGGAAATGTCTTCGCTGGCTTCGGTCGAGACTTGGATCTGTCCAATGTCTTCTTCGGGGAAAAATCCCTTGGGGATCACGCTGACCAACCAAAACGTGGCGAGAAAGGTGGCTGCTGCTAGTAGCAGAATAGTCTTGCGGTGCCCAAGCGCCAGGTCCAGCATCCGGCTGTAACCGCGCAGCGTGGCGTCAAAACCTCGCTCGAACAGGCGCACTAGGGCACCAGGGGCTTTTTTGTGCGCGTCGTCAGTCAAAAAGCGCCCGGCCAACATGGGCACCAGTGTGAGCGATACAAAGGCCGACACCACAATTGCCAAACTCACCACCACGGCAAACTCGTGAAATAGCAGGCCAATCACGCCGGGCATGAAAAAGATGGGAATGAACACCGCGATCAAGGAAGTGGAAATGGACACGATCGTGAAACCCACCTCGCGCGCGCCCACCAGCGCTGCCTCAAAAGGCTCTTCACCGTTTTCCACGTGGCGGATGATGTTTTCCAGCACCACAATGGCGTCGTCCACCACCAGGCCCACGGCCAGCGTCAAGCCCAAGAGCGAAATATTGTCCAGGCTGTACGACATGCTCCACAGGAGAGCCACCGCGCCCATCAGCGAAATCGGCAAGGACAAGGTGGGAATGGCCGTGGCCACAAAGCGGCGCAAGAACAAAAAGATCACCAGCACCACCAGCACAATGGTGCCAATGAGTGTGAGCGTGACATCGTGCAGCGCGTCGCGCACCGAGACTGATCGGTCGTTGATGGGCGTCATGCCCACCGACTGGGGCATTTGCGCTTGCATGGCCGGCATGGCGGCGCGCAAGGCGTCCACCACCTTCACTGTATTGGCACCGGGTTGGCGCTGAATGGCGATGGTGATGGAGTTTTCGCCGTTAAGCGTGGCCCAACTCTTGAAGGTCTCCACGCTGTTTTCGACCTTGGCGATGTCCTTGAGGCGCAGTGGTACGCCGCCCTTGGCGCTGATGATCAGGTTGCCAAAGTCAGCGGCGGTTTTGAGCTGCTTGTTGGCCTGTAGCACCAAGGTCTGCTTGGGGCCGTCTAGCGTTCCTACTGGCGTGTTGACGTTGGCCGCGCGCAGGGCTGCGCTTACTTCGTCAAAGCTGATGTTGCCCGCCACCATGGCGTCGGGCTTAACGCGTACGCGAACTGCAAAGCGCTTGGCGCCGTAAATATTGACCTGGGCTACGCCGTCGATAGTTGAAAACGTAGGCGTGATCAGGTGCTCTGCGTAATCTTGCAAATCAGCCGGTGACAGCGAGGGCGAGGTCAGCGCAATCAGCAGCACTGGAGCGTCGGCCGGGTTGACCTTGCGGTAGGACGGTGGAGACGTCATGTCCTGGGGTAAGGAGCGCTGCGCCCGCAGGAGTGCGGCTTGCACATCTACCGCTGCCGCGTCCACATTGCGACCTTCTTCAAATTCGAGCGTGAGCGATGTGCTGCCCAAGGTGCTGCTCGAACTGATGGTTTTGAGGCCCGGCACAGTTTGAAATTGCTTTTCCAGTGGCAGCGCGACCGAGCTGGCCATGGTCTCGGGGTTGGCGCCCGGCAGGGTGGCCGACACATTGATGATAGGCGTGTCGTAGCTCGGCAGCGCCGCAATCGGAATATTTTGCAGCCCAAAAATACCCGCGCCCACGATGGACAGGTTCAGCAGCACCGTCATCACCGGACGGCGGGTAAAAATTTCTGAAAAATTCATGGCGCGCTGCGCGAGGAAGCGCCCGCCGGGGTTGAAGCGGCTGCAGATGTTGATCCAGCCGCCGGTGCCGAGGCGCCCGGCTTGGCCTCTTTAGGCCGCTCCACCACCAAGGAGCCGGGGCGCAGGTTCTGCTTGCCGTCCACGACCACCGACTCACCGGCGGCAATGCCGGTCACCGCCGCTTCGCCGCTTTGACCGCCCACCTGCTTGACCGGCTTGAGGAGTGCCTTGCCGTCTTCCACCACATAAACAATGGTGCCGCGCGCTGACTGGATCAAGGCGGCTTGGGGCACGATGACAGCATCTTTCAGAGTGTTAATGGTTTGCGAAATTTCCACAAACGCGCCGGGCCACAAACGGCCTTCCTTGTTGTCGAATTTGGCGCGTGCCCGCACCGTGCCCGAGGCGGTATCCACCGCGTTGTCCACAAAGTACAGGCGCCCCTGAAAGTTGCCACCGCCATCGGCTAGCGTGGCGCTTACTTTGGCGCCGCCGTCTTTAAGTGCCGCAATGGCTTCAGCCAGATTGCGCTGGGGCAGGTTGAAGGTCACCGCAATCGGGTCAAGCTGGGTGATGGTGACCATGGGTGAAATATTGGCCTGCAGCGCCGTACCAATAGACACGCTCAAAGCCCCAGCACGGCCGCTCAAGGGCGAAGTGATCTGGTTGTAGGACAACGCCACTTTGACCGCATCAATGGCTGCTTGGTCCGCCAGCAAGGTGGCAGAGGCCGTATCCACCCCGGCTTGCGCCGCATCCACCGCACTCTTGGCGATGAAGTTTTGCGCCAGCAACTCTTGTGCGCGCTTGAGCTGGCGTTGGGAATCGGCCAACGCGGCCTGGTCCTTGGCCAGTTGGGCGCGGGCTTTGGCCAAATTGGCTTCGTCGGCACGACCATCGAGAGTGAACAGGGGGTCGCCGGTGCGGACAAATTGGCCACCATTGATGTGCATCTTGGTTACCACCGAACTGGTCTGCGACTTGATGTCCACGCTGGCCAGCGGGAACACGGTGCCGGTCGCTCGCAGATTGACGGCCATGTCGCGTGCTTCGGCTTTGGCCGTGGTAACCGACACAGGGGGGGCAGGTGGGGTAGGGGCCGAAGCGGCGGACGTGGGAGCCCAGGCGACAGGCGCCGCACTGATGGCGGCGCTGGGTGCGGCAGCGTCAGCGGGCTTTTTGTCACTGCAGCCAGGCAAAACGAGGGCCGCGACCGTGGCGCACAAGGCCAACGAAGAAAAGGAATGGTTCATGAGAGCTCGGGTTTTGCGATGCACACTTCACCTGATACTGCGCTTAGGCTTGGCGCGGATCGCCCGCTGCGGGCTTGCGGCGGGTAACTGATCTTAATGGTTCAGCGTTTCGCCACGGCGACGGGGTCGGAGTACCCCGGTCGCGCTAATTTTTAATGCGCAGTGCCACACCATATTCCAGCGCCGCGTCCCAGAGCGACTCGAGCTGACCATGGGCATAGGTGCTGAGCAAGTACAGGTCGAAGCGGTCTGCACCGAGCCGGTGCAGGCTGCAGGGCACATGGTGGTGGCCGCTGAGCTGCAATTGGCCCACCGCAAAGGCGGCGTCGCGAAAGTCCAGCGCAAACAGCTTGCCCAAAGTGGCCACGGCCTGCGGGCCTTCGATGTGAACGCGGCAGCGGGCGTGAGTAAGGTCCAGCAGAGCGCCGATTTCTGGCGTGATGTGGGCCCGCAAAGCATCCAGTGTGTCCGTCGCGCCGCTGCCAATGAGCATGAATTCATGCGGACCGGTGCGCAGCAAAAGCCCGAGCGGGCACTGCGCGGTATGGCCGGTGGATGCAGGCAGGGGAAACAAGTCGGTCGCCGCAAGCGCCTGGCCCAGCGCAGCGCACAAGGCCTGGGTGCCGCCCATCCAAGTGCTGATCAGGGTGACGCTGGTCAGGCGTTCAGCCTGCAGCCGGACCTGCACCAAGCCCTTGTGGGTGGGGTGTTCATGTGCCGCATGGTCGGCAAAGGGGCTGCTCAATTCGACGGATGCGGCTGGGACAAAGGAGGGGGTGGTGGAATCAGACACGGTAGCGCGCTCCTTCGGCGTCCAGGAAGCAGGGGTCGACCACGCGCAAGCGGTATTTGCGCCCCTGCGTGGGGGAGGTGGCGATGATTTCTTTGCCCACATGGGCCGTTCCGCCTTGCAGCAAGCCCAACGCAATGGCCTTGCCCACCGACTGGCTGAAGGTGGTAGATGTGATGTGGCCCCGGCCGTGGCCCTGGATCACGTCGTCGGCAAAAAACAGGATGGAGCCGTTGCTTGGTGGCTCTTTTGCGTCCACCGCCTCCAGACCCACCAGCGTGGGCCGGTTGGCGCGCGCCAGGTACGGGCTGTGGCGCAGCGCGTCACCCCAGAAAGACTTGGTCTTGCTGGCCATCTTGCCCGCGCCCAGGTCGTCCAGCGTAGTGCGTCCGTCCATTTCGGATCCAACCACATGGCCTTTTTCGATTCGCAGGGACCCCAGCGCTTCCAGCCCGTAGGGACGCATTTGCCAGGGCTTGCCGGCGTCGAGCACGTGTTCCCACACGGCCAGGCCGTGGTGCGTGGGTGTGAAAATTTCATAGGCCAGCTCGCCCGAGAAAGTCAGGCGCAGGATGCGCAGCGCGACGCCTGCGAGCGGGCCGCTGCCGTGCGTGTCGAGCACGCCCATAAAGGGCAGGGCGGTGTTGCCCAGGTCCAGCTGGGGAAAGGCCGCTTGCAACGCATCGCGCGCACGTGGCCCGGCCACGCTCATGGCCGCCCACTGGTCGGTGACCGAGGCGACTGTTACCCGCAGCGTGGGCCACACGACTTGCAGCAAAAATTCCAAGTGGCTCATGACCTTAGCCGCTTGGGCGGTCGTGGTGGTCATGAAAAATTGGGTTGCGCTGATGCGCGTGGTGGTGCCGTCGTCCATGACGATGCCGTCCTCGCGCAGCATGAAGCCGTAGCGCGCCTTGCCTATGGCTAGCTTGGAAAATCCGTTGACGTAGACGCGGTCTAAAAATTCCGCCGCATCGGGCCCCTGCACATCAATCTTGCCCAGGGTGGACGTGTCGGCAATGCCCACGCTAGACCGCACAAAGTCCATCTCCGCCTTGTAGGCCAAGCCTAGCGTGGCGCCGTGGCTGCGGTACCACAGGGGGCGCAGCCACAGACCTGCTTCAAGCCTTACGCCGCCGTGGGTCTCGTGCCAGCCGTGCATGGCGGTGCGGCGCTCGGGTTGGAAATGCGGGCCCACATTGCGCCCGGCCAGCGCACCCAGGCTTGCCGGGGTGTAGGGCGGACGGAAGGTGGTGGTGCCTGCGGCAGCCACGTCGATACCGCGGGCGGCGGCCATTAGACCTAGGCCATTGAGGTTGGAGGTTTTGCCCTGGTCCGTGCCCATGCCCAGGGTGGTGTAGCGCTTGAGGTGCTCGACCGACTGGTAGCCCTCACGGTGCGCGAGTTCCACATCGGCCACGGTCACGTCGTTCTGGAAATCAATGAAGGCCTTGTCGCTGGGCTTGGTGCTCAGCAGGGTGCCGGCGGGCACAAAGGCAGTGCTGGTGTCGTCTTCGAGCAGGGGCGCTGCGTCATTCAGGTGGCGGCCGCCCACGGCGGCGGCTTGGGCACCGGCCTGCCATCCTGATTCAATGGCGGCTCTCCAAGTCTGGCTGCCGACCATGGCGCCGGCGCCAAACTGGGCGCGGTCAAAGCCACCGGGTACAAAACTTGCAAAGTCGGCGCGGTAAACGGGTTTGACGTTGCGGTGCGAACTCAAATGCACCGTGGGCGTCCAGCCGCCGGACATGGCGACCAGGTCCACATCGAGCTCCATGGGTCCGCCCATGACGCGTCCGCTGGCGGCGTCATAACCAGCCACCCGCACGCGCTTGGTGTGCAAGCCGCCATACACATCGGTCACCGTGCTGCCGCTTTGCACGGTAATGCCCGCGCCGCTGGCCGCCGCCAGCAATGCCTGGGGCACCGCGCTGCGCAAGTCCACGACATTGACCTGGGAGCCCGCGTGGGACAGGGCTATTGCGTCTGCGTAGGCCGCATCATTGTTGACGCAAAACACCGCACGCTTGCCCGGGGCCACTGCATAGCGGTTCACATAGGTGCCCACTGCGCCAGAGAGCATGACACCGGGTTTGTCGTTTCCCGCAAACACCAACGGTCGCTCGATCGCGCCGCAAGCCATGACGATGGCACCCGCGCGCACGGTGCGCATGCGCTGGCGCGGTACGCCGTGTGACGCATCCGCCACGCCTGGCGCCGAGCGCTCAATCACGCCCACGGTATTGCCGTCGTACACGCCAAACGCGGTGGACCGCGTGAGCATGCGCACCTTGCCAGTAGCCTGCAAGTCCGCCAGCATGGTGGCCAGCCACAGGCCTTTGGCGCCGTGTGCCGCATGGGCCAGCAGCGCGCCGCCCAAGGCAAAGTCCTGCTCAACCAACATGACTTGCGCCCCAGCGCGTGCCGCATGCAGGGCGGCACTTAAACCTGCGGCGCCCGAGCCAATGACCAGTACATCGGTGTAGTCGTTGTGCCAGTCGTAGCGGTGCACATCAGCGTCGTTGACGGACGCACCCAGGCCTGCGGCCTTGCGGATGAAGTGCTCATACAGCATCCAGGCGCTGCGGGTCGGGCCCATAAAGGTCTTGTAATAAAAACCGGCCACAAAAATAGGCGACAGCAGCGAGGTGATCGCCATGGCGTCAAAGCGTACCGAGGGCCAGGCGTTTTGGGTGCGGGTTTGCAGGCCGTCCTCTAGCTCCAGCACGGTGGCAGCAATATTGGGCTCGCGCGTGCCGCGGTCGCCCACGGTGAGCAGGGCATTGGCTTCCTCCACACCGGCAGACATGATGCCGCGCGGGCGGTGGTATTTAAACGAGCGCGCCACCAGGTGTTCGCCATGCGCCAGCAGGGTGGAGGCGACCGTGTCTCCGGCAAAGCCTTGAAATACCTTTGCGTCGAGCTTGAGGCGCAGGCTCTGGCTGCGGTCCAATCGGCCGCCTTGCGCCAGGCGGTAAGCGCCGCCGCTGGCGGGGGTGGAGGATTTGGATTGCGTCATGGCAGTTCTCTTTCAGCGGCGACCACCACCGATTCAATATCGTGCGTCACCGTGTGGCGTTTCACCACCAGCCAGCGGCGGCAACCCAGGGTGTGTTGCCAAAACTCGGTGTGGATGCCGCGCGGGTTTTTGCGGGTGTAAACAGTGTCGACCCAGGCGTCGTGGTTCTCAGCTTCAAGGCCGGGGTAAGCCTTGGTGGCGTCGCCAAAGTAGCTGAACTCTTCGTGGTCGCGCAGGCCGCAGTGGGGGCAGTTGATTCTGATCATCTGGCTTTCTTACTCGCTTGGTTGGACAACGTGGCAAGCCGGGGTTCGGCCCGGCAGCCGACTTACTTTTCTTTGCTTCGCCAAAGAAAAGTAAGCAAAAGAAAGGCGAGCCGCAGGCCGTGCCCCTGCGGGGTGCTTGTATCTTTGGATTGCGTGGCAAGCCGGGTCTCGGCCCGGCAGCCGACTCACTTTTCTTTGCTTCGCCAAAGAAAAGTAAGCAAAAGAAAGGCGAGCCACAGACCGTGCCCCTTCGGGGTTCCTTGCGCTGCTCGCAGGCGGCGGGGTCGGGCGCAAACTCGCTGCGCTCAAACAGGCGCCCGCCCTGATCCGCCCCCCGCTGCGCTGCTCAGCACGGCCTGAATGGCGTGGGGAGCCAACTCCCACTTCAGCGCTCGCTTGCTTGCGCAAGCATCGGGCCCGAGCAAGACCAGCATCAAAATCGGCTGCGCTCCTGGTCGCTAGGGCGCGCATCGGGTGCGCGCCCCCGCCCGAAACGGTCTGTGCAAACCCACACCAAGCACCAAGCCGTAGAAGCCCGGCCGACGCGACAAAACAAAATTGGCTGTTAAAGCCCCCCTTGCCCCCGCCGGGGGTAAGGGGCTGGGGGATGGGGGCAGGCCCCCCGCCAAGGGACAGGCAATCCATCACAGCGGCCAAACGAATATGAACCATATATATACAGAACTCACTGCAAATGGTTGTAAGGCCCCGCCCCCGACTCATCAATGTACCGCCCCTGCGCAAACCGGTCCATGGTGAACCCCGCGCTGTAAGGGTGCGCCGCATCATTGGCGATCGTGTGCGCAAAACACCAGCCCGACGCTGGCGTCGCCTTAAATCCCCCGTAGCACCAGCCACCATTGAGGTACAAGCCCTCAACCGGCGTCTTGGTAATGATGGGGCTGCCATCCGGCGTCATGTCCATGATGCCGCCCCAGTGGCGCAGCACCCGCAGGCGCGCCGCACTCGGCATAGCGCTGACCAAGGCCTGGGTCACTTCGCTCACATTGGCCAGGTTACCGCGCTGGGCATACGAGTTATAGCGGTCAATGTGGCCACCAAACACCAGGCCGCCCTTGTCGGACTGCGAGAAATAGAAGTAAGACGCAGACCACACGACCACGTGGTTGACCACCGGTTTGATGGATTCGCTCACATAGGCCTGCAGCACGTGGCTCTCGATGGGCAACTCCAGCCCGGCCTTTTGCGCCAGCAGCGAGGTGTGGCCCGCCACCGCAATGCCGACCTTACCCGCGCTGATGTCGCCGCGCGTGGTTTTGACGCCGGTGATCCGCTCGCCCGACCAGTGGTAGTCCAGCACTTCGCAGTTTTGGATGATGTCCACGCCTAAAGCGTTGGCAGCGCGGGCATAGCCCCAGACCACGGCGTCGTGGCGGGCGGTGCCTGCGTCGGGTTGCAGCATGGCGCCATAAATCGGAAAGCGCGCTTTGTCCGAAAAGTCGAGATAGGGCGCCTCTTTCATCACGTCTTCGCGCGTCAGGATGTCGGCGCGGATGCCGTTCAGACGCATGATGTTGGCACGGCGAATTTGCGCGTCCTGCGCGCTGGGCGACATGGTGACGTACAAATAGCCGCGCGGCGAGAACATCACGTTGTAGTTCAGCTCTTGCGACATGCCGCGCCACAAGGACATGCTGTGCTCGTAGAACGCCGTGTTGTCCTGCATCATGTAATTCGAGCGCACGATGGTCGTGTTGCGCCCGGCGTTGCCCGAGCCGATGTAGCCTTTTTCCAGCACCGCAATGTTTTTGATGCCGTGGTTCTTGGCCAGGTAATAGGCAGTGGCCAAGCCATGGCCGCCGCCGCCCACGATGATCACGTCGTAGGTCTTTTTGGGCTCGGGGTCGCGCCAGGCGCGGTCCCAGTGTTTGTGCCCAGAGAGCGCATTACGCAACAGGGACCAGGCCGAGTAGTGGGACATCAGGCTCTCTCCAATTACATGCGCATGCGTTTGGCTTCGGGGTCAAAAGGCGGGTCCATCTGCAGGCGCGCGGGGCGACGCTCACCGAGGATTTCAATTTCCAGCTGCATATCTGGCTTGAAGCATTCGGTCGGAATGTAACCCTGCGCAAGCGACTGGTCCACATAGTGGCCGTAGCCGCCGGATGTGACCCAGCCGACCACCTTGCCGTCCACCCAGATCGGCTCGTCGCCCATCACGTCGCAGTCCAGCGCGTCTACCACCATGAAGATGCGGGTCTTTTTGGGGCCGTCGGCCTTTTCCTTGATCGCGGCAGCTTTGCCGATGTAGTCGTGCTTGTCGAGTTTGACAAAGCGGTCCAGACCCGCCTCGAACGGGCCGTAGATGGGGCGGAACTCGCGGAACCAAGTGCCGAAGTTCTTTTCCAGACGCAGGCACAAAAGCGCGCGCATACCGAAATTTTTGATGCCCAAATCGGCGCCAGCTTGCATGATGCTTTCATACAGGCGGCGCTGGTATTCGGGTGCGACCCAAATTTCATAGCCCAGGTCGCCGGTGTAGGTGACGCGGTTGACCATGGCGTGCACGGTGGCGACTTCCATTTCTCGGTAGTCCATGAACTTGAAGGCCCCACCCGACACATCGTCGTCGGTCAGGCGCTGCAGCAGTTCGCGCGACTTGGGGCCGGCAATCGACAGGCCGATGAGCTTCATGCCATAGGGCACGATGCGCACCGAACCGTCGGTGGGCAGGGTCTGCTCAAACCAGCGCATGTGATAGACCTGCGCTTGGCTGGAGCCCCACATCATGAAGCGCTCTTCTGCCGCTTTGGCGATCGTGAAGTCGCCAATGATCTTGCCGTTGTGGTTGAGCATGGGGCACAACTGCAGGCGACCAACCTTGGGCAGCGTGTTCGTCATTTGGCCTTGCAACCAGGCCTCGGCGCCGGGGCCAGTAATTTCATATTTTGCGAAGTTGGCGATCTCAGTCACGCCCACGGCTTCGCGCACCGCCTTGCATTCGGCCTTGATGTGCGGGAAGTCGTTGGAACGGTGGAAGGACACCACGTCTTGGGCCTCGGCCACCGAGGGGGCAAACCACAGCGGTGTTTCCATGCCCCAGGAGTCGCCCATCACCGCGCCTTGTTCGATGAACTTGTCGTACAGCGAGGTGGTTTGCAGCGGACGGCCTGCCGGCAACTCTTCGTTGGGAAAGCGGATGCGAAAGCGCCGCGAGTAGTTCTCGCGCACCTTGGCGTTGGTATAGGTGCGGGTGGCCCAGTCGCCGTAGCGCGCCACGTCCATGCCCCAGATGTCAAAGCCGGGGTCGCCGTCGACCATCCAGTTGCTCAAGGCCAGACCCACGCCGCCGCCTTGGCTAAAACCTGCCATCACGCCGCAAGCGCTCCAGAAATTGGTGCGCCCTTGCACGGGCCCGACCAGCGGATTGCCGTCGGGTGCAAAGGTGAACGGGCCATTGATCACGCGCTTGATGCCTGCGTTCTCAAGGGTCGGGAAGTGCTTGAAGGCGATTTCCAGCGAGGGCGCGATGCGGTCCAGATCGGGCTGCAGCAGTTCCTGGCCAAAGCTCCAGGGCGTGGTTTTGGTGGACCAGGGTTTGCCTGCTTGCTCGTACACGCCCAGCACCATGCCCTTGCCTTCTTGGCGCAAATAGCTCTCGGCGCCAAAGTCGATGACGTGGCCAATCTCCTTGCCCGCGCTCTTGTTGAAGGCTTCCACCTCCGGAATATCGTCGGTCACTAAATACATGTGTTCCATGGCGAGCACCGGCAGCTCGATACCCACCATGCGACCCACTTCGCGCGCCCACAGGCCGCCGGCGTTGACCACGTGCTCGCACTCAACCACGCCTTTGTTCGTGATCACGCGCCAGGTGCCGTCGGGCTTTTGCTCCAGGCTTTCGACCTTGGTTTGCACTTCAATGGTGGCGCCGCCCAGGCGTGCTGCCTTGGCGTAGGCGTAAGTGGTGCCGCTGGGGTCCAGGTGGCCCTCGTTGGGGTCGAGCAGTGCGCCCAGAAAGTATTTTTCTTCGATGAAGGGGAAGTAGTTCAGCGCTTCTTTGACCGAAATGATTTCGGTCTCCATGCCCAGATAGCGGCCGCGTGCCACCGTCATTTTCAAAAACTCCATGCGCTCGGGTGTGTCCGCTAGCATGATGCCGGGAGACTTGTGCAGGCCACAGCTTTGGCCTGAAATGCGCTCCAACTCCTCGTACAGGCTCACGGTGTAGCTTTGCAGCATGGCCACATTGGGGTCGCCGTTGAGGGTGTGAAATCCTCCTGCAGCGTGCCAAGTGGAGCCCGATGTGAGCTGGTCACGCTCAATCAGCATCACGTCGCTCCAGCCCTTTTTTGTCAAGTGGTAGAGCACCGAGCACCCGACCACACCACCGCCAATTACTACTACCCGTGCTGTTGTTTTCACTGTTGCGTTCCTTGTCTCAAGAAATAGTCAAAGTTTTGAAAGTTGTTTGGCGTTCAAAAGTCGGTGGGCGCGCCGCCCTCGGACTTACGCTTGGCCACAAAGGCGTCGAGTTCTTCCTCAACTGCCGGGTCCATGTAGGGGCGCTCGTAGGCTGCCAATTCTTTTTGCCAGACGGCGTTCGCTTTGTCGTACGCGGTGGGGCGCCCGCCTTCGTCCCAGGTTTCAAAATTGCGCCAGTCCGAGATGATGGGTGAGTAAAAGGCCGTCTCAAAGCGCTCCAGCGTGTGCGCGGTGCCAAAGTAATGGCCGCCGGGGCCCACGTCGCGCACTGCGTCCAGGCCCAAACCGGCCGGGCTCACGTCCAGCGGCGTCAAGAATTCGGCCACCATCTGCAACAGGTCGCAGTCCAGGATGAATTTCTCAAACGATGCGGTCAGGCCGCCTTCCATCCAGCCCGCGCTGTGCATGATGAAGTTGCCGCCAGCTTGGGTGAGCGCCCAAAGCGAAAACACTGACTCGTAGGCCGCCTGCGCGTCCACGGTGTTGGCCGCGTTAACGTTGCTGGTGCGGTAGGGAATGCCGTATTTGCGGCAGAGCTGCCCGCCCGCCAGCACCGCCTTCATGTACTCGGGCGTGCCAAAGGCAGGTGCACCGCTTTTCATGTCCACATTGCTGGTAAAGCCGCCGTACACCACCGGCGCGCCTGGGCGCACCAACTGGGTGAGCGCAATACCGGCCAGCGCCTCGGCGTTTTGCTGCGCCAGCGCGCCCGCAATCGTCACCGGCGCCATGGCGCCTGCCAGCGTAAAAGGTGTCAGGATGATGATTTGGTTGCGCGAGGACATTTCCAAAATGCCCTGTAGCATCGGCGTGTCCAGGCGCAGCGGAGACGAGCTGTTGATGATGGAAAACAGCGAGGGTTCGCGCTCCATCTGCTCATGGCTGATGCCGCGCGCGATGCGGGCAATTTCCAGCCCGTCCTGGTTGCGCTCTTTGCCCAACGAGTAAGCGTGAAAGGCCTTGTCGGTGAGCTTGGCGATGTCCGAGAGGCAATCCAGGTGGCGGATGGACGCGTGCAAGTCAACGGGTTCTACCGGATAGCCGCCCGAGCAGTGAATGATGTCGTAGCGCTGGGCGAGTTTGACCAAATTGCGGAAGTCTTGCTGGTTCCCGGCGCGGCGTCCGCCTTGCATGTCCGAGGCGTTGGGCGGGCTCGCGACCTGGGCAAAGGCCAGATTTTTGCCGCCAATGTGCACATTGCGTTCGGGGTTGCGGGCATGCAGGGTGAATTCGGACGGGCAGGTTTTGATCGCGTCCAAAATCAGGTTGCGGTCAAAGCGCACCCGCTCTGACCCTGGACGCACATCGGCCCCGGCTTTTTTCAGGATTGCGCGCGCTTCCTCGTGCATGAAATCCATGCCCATTTCTTCCAGAATCGTGAGCGAGGCGTTGTGGATCGCCTCGAGCTCGTCCTCTGACACCATGGGCGTTGGCGCAAAGCGGTGCTTGAGATTGCGGTATTTGGTGGTCGACGGTGCAACGCGGATGCTGCCGCTGCCGCGCCCGGCGCGACGGCGGGCCGGTGCTGCGGGCGTTGTTGCTTCTTCTGTCATGAGGGGAGTCTCCACGTTGAACCAAATAAGAGGGTCTGACCGCCGGGGCACCGCAGCTTTAACAAGCGGCCAACCCAAGTGACCAGATATCACCTTTAATTCTATGCAGTAAGGCCTGGATTGCGAGCCTTTTCCACTAGCCCGTGTTGAGTGCCCGTGGCATACAAAAGCGGGCGACACACCGCTTTACGCGCCGCTTGGTTTGCAGGCTTGGCAAGGGAGATCAGAAGGGAACGAGAAAGAAATTGCGTTTTCGGCTTGTTGCGGGATGGGCAAGAGGCGCCGGTCTGTGCGTGCCTGCAGTCGCAATTTAATAAATTGCGTAGTGGCGACCACCCCAGTAGTGCACCCATAAAAAAAGCCAGGTTAACCCGGCTTTTTTCTTTTGAACCCGCCAGTGGGCAGGGTTCAAGCAATCACGAAAGGTGCTTGCCGATCAGGCCAGCCATCTCGAACATCGTGACTTGCGCTTTGCCGAAAACGGCCGTGAGTGCGGTGTCAGAGTTGATGTTGCGCTTGTTGGCGGAGTCTTGCAGCTTGTGCTTCTTGATGTAGACCCACAGCTTGCTGACCACTTCGGTACGGGGCAGGGGAGCTGCGCCCACCACTGCAGCCAATGCGGCGCTGGGGGTCAGGGGCTTCATGAAGGCGGCGTTCACAGCGCGCTTTTTGGCGGGCACTTTGGCTGCTACTTTTTTCGCAGGGGCTGCGGCTTTAGCGGCAGTGACTTTTTTTGCGGGTGCCGCTTTTGCAGCGGGAGCTTTTTTTGCAGTTGCCATTATGGGTTCGTCCTTAGGGAAGTGAATATGTAGCCAGCGATAAACTCCTCGGCTGGAGCGCAGATGCTACTGGAGAAAAGGCCTCTTTCCTAGAGGGAGAATACTTTTTTCGGTCTGTAATTTATTTTTTTTGTGACTTGTAGGCCCTTAAAAAGCCCGGTTCACGCTTGTTTTGGGCCCGATTTCATGACTGCTTTCCAGCCAACGACCGATTTGTGCGACCAACATCTGGACGAAGCAGCTGGCGAATTCCGCGTTTTGCCACCGGTTTTTTCGGATTTCGGCCAGTTGCGCCGTTTTCACGGGCCGGTGGTCACCGTGCAGTGCCAGGACGACAACACCAGCGTCAAAGCGGCGCTCGAGTCTCAGGGTTGGGTGGACGGCCCAGGAGGTCGCGTGGCGCAGGTGTTGGTGGTAGCCGGTGGCGCGTCCTTGCGCCGGGCCTTGATGGGTGGCAAGCTCGGCCTCTACGCAGTGCGCAACGGCTGGGCCGGGGTGGTGGTGGACGGCTGCGTGCGCGACGCAGGGGAACTCGCCCAGTGCGCGGTGGGCATCCGCGCGCTGGCCCTGGTGCCCATGCCCACGCAGCGCCGCATGGCCGGGCAAACCCAGGTGCCGGTGCAGATTCAGGGCGTGTGGGTGCGCCCGGGTGACTGGCTGTACGCGGACGAAGACGGCATGGTGGTCAGCGTTCGACCGCTTTAAGTAACTCTTCTATACACGGGCGGCAGGCGTGCGCCGCCCTGGCAGCGTGGCCAGCAAGAGTCCAAACAAGGCCACCGCAAACGCGCCAACCTGCACCGCGCTAAAGCTCTCATGCAGGAATAAAGCGCCAATGGCCGCCGCAGTGACCGGCAGCATTACGCTAAACACCCCGGCCTGCGCTGCTGGAATGGTTTGCAGGCCCGTCATCCACAGCCAGACGGTGCCAACGCTGGCTGCAATCGCGTAAAACACCAAGAGCGCCCAGGAATGCGCTTGCACTGCAGCGAAGTCGAACTGCAGCGCGTAATACAGACCCGCAGGCGCCATCAGGGCAAAGCCAAGCAGGTTGATGATGGCGGCAATGCGCTTGGGGCTGATGTTGGCGGTCAGTCGTTTTCCGATGACGATGTAGGCCGCCTCGCACACTACCGCGCCAAAAACCAGCAGATTGCCCCACAGCGCGCGCTCGGCATCAAGGGCGTTCAGGCTCGCTCCTGACGTTTGCTTGCCCAGGGACAACATTGCCATGCCCAGAGCGCCGCAGGCCACGGCCAGCCAGATGCGCAAGCCCATGCGTTCCTTCAAAAAGACCCCGCTCATCAGGGCGGACACCGCAGGAATGGCCGCCAGGATCACCCCGGCAGACACGGTGCTGGTCATGCTTACACCAAAGAGCATGCAAATGGAAAATAGGAAGTTACCCAAAAACGATTCAAAAAACAGCAGGATGCGGGTGCGCCGGTCCAGTGGACCCTCGCTGGCTGGCTTTTTGAGCCACCCGGCCATGGCCACCGCCGCAATGCCAAAGCGCATCCAAGCCAGCAAAAAAACCGGGATGGCGGCGACCAAGGGCTTGGACAGCGCCACGTAGACGCCTACCAGGCTCATGCTCAGGGCCAGGCAAAGAAAAGCCAGGGGACGTTGGAAACGGTGGGTCAAGATGAAGGACTGAAGTGGGACGCAGCGCAAGACATACCGCCAAAAGCAAAGCCGCAGCCCCTGCGTCCTGCGGCCTGCGGCCTACGATTACCATGTGAGGCCTTGGAGGTTACACGATGAGCCGCGACCATTTTGCTTATGCCAACAATAGCAATCGCTTTCTTGCCGCCGATACGCTGCAAGACCAACCCTTTGCGCTGGCCGGTATCCCCTTCGACGGCGCCGTCACCAATCGGCCTGGTGCCCGCTTTGGCCCCCAGGAAATCCGCCGCGCCAGCCTGATGCTGTGCGACGGCACGCACCCGTACTTTGATGTGTCTCCCCAAGGCCTGTTGGGCGATGCGGGGGATATGCGCCTGTCCAACGCGTCGCCGCTGCCGGTGGTGCGCGCGCAGATCGAGGCCCAGGCCGTTGCCCTCATGGCGCACCACCACTGCGTATTCTTGGGCGGCGACCACTCGGTTACCTTGCCCCTGCTGCGGGCAGCCAAGGCGCGCTACGGGCAGATCGCACTCATTCACTTTGACGCCCATTGCGACACTTGGACAGACCACTTCGGCGAGCCCTCGGGCCACGGCACCTGGACCTACGAGGCGCTGCAAGAAGGGCTGATTAGCCCGCAGCACACGGTACAAATCGGGCTGCGTTCGGGAGGGGAGCGCCAGGCGCGGGAGTATGTGGCCGACCAGGGCGGTCTGATTTACACCGCGCGCCAGTTGCGCGGCCAAGACGGCGCGGGTCTCCAACCGGTGGTAGGAGCGATCGTTCAGCGCATCGGCCCCATGCCGGTGTACCTGACGCTGGACATCGATTGTCTGGATCCGGCCTTTGCCCCCGGCACTGGCACGCCAGAGCCCGGTGGCCTGAGCAGCACGCAGGTGCTCACCCTATTAGAGGAGCTGGCGGTTCTCAACTTTGTGGGCATGGACTGCGTGGAAGTGGCGCCGGCCTACGACCATGCCGAACTCACCAGCAACGCCGCCGCCACCTTGGTCTGGACGTATTTGTGCGGCCAGGTCGCCAAGCACCCGCGCTAAGGAAACACCGCCATGTCCTCACTCTTGCAGTCAGACACCCAGCTCAACCAACACAACTATTACGAAGCCAGCGTGCTGCGGCCTGCGCCGCTGCCCGCGCTGCAAACCGACCTTTCAGCCGACGTGGTGGTGGTGGGCGCAGGTTTTGCCGGCCTGTCCGCCGCCATTGAGCTGGCGCAGCGCGGGTTGCAGGTGGTGGTGCTCGAGGCAGACCGCATTTGCAGCGGCGCCTCGGGGCGCAATGGCGGGCAAACTATTGTCGGTTTTGCCAGCGGGCAGGGGCCGTTCGAGCAGCAACTTGGCCCCGCTGCTGCGCGCCAGGCCTGGGACATGTCGATCGAGGCCATTGACCTGATCGAGCGCCGGATTGCCCAATTCCAGATCGACTGCGACCGGGTGCAGGGCTATTTGTATGTCGCCGACTCCCCCCGCAAGGCGCGCGCGCTGGAAGAAGAAATGCAGACCCTAGAGCGCAACTACGGCTTTGCCACCCAATGGGCCCAGGGCGCGGCGGTGCAAGACCATATTGGCAGCGCGCGCTACCTGGCGTGCGCCTATGAAAAGCGCTCGGGCCACCTGCATCCGCTCAAATATGGCCTGGGGCTGGCGCGGGCGGCTGCGTCTTTGGGCGTACAAATTTTTGAAAATTCTGCCGTCACGGCCCTGGACCGGGGTGCGACGGTGACCGCGCACACGGCGCACGGCCAAGTGCGCGCCCGCTTTGCGGTTTTGGCCGGCAACTGCACGCTGCCCGCCTACGGCCCGGCCGTGGCGCCCGAGCTGGCCCCGCGCGCCATGCCGGTGGGAACCTACATCATTGGCACCGCGCCTTTGGGGTTTGAGCGTGCCGCAGCTCTGCTGCCCCAGAACGCCGCCGTGTGTGACAACAACTTTGTGCTGGACTACTTTCGCCTGAGCGCCGACTGGCGCCTGCTGTTTGGCGGGCGCGTGAGCTACACCGCCAGCACGCCCCAGCGTTTGTTACAAGTCATGGCCCAGCGCATGGCAGCCGTCTTTCCGGCCTTGCAGAATGTGCCGGTGGACTATGTCTGGGGCGGATTCGTGGACATCAGCATGAACCGCGCGCCCGACTTTGGCCGCCTGGGTGACAACATTTATTACCTGCAGGGCTTTAGCGGCCACGGCGTGGCGCTCACGGGTTTGGCCGGGCAGCTGGTTGCGCAAGCGGTGGTGGGGCAGGCGCAGCGTTTTGATGTTTTCAGTGGGTTGAAGCACCGCAACTTTCCGGGCGGCGCCTGGCTGCGCACGCCCAGCCTGGTGCTCGGAACCTGGTACCACCGGATTCGCGACCATTTTTAAGAGCATAAGCAGGTGCAGAATGGCACCTTGGCGATAGAAAAATTACACCAATCTGCACCCAACAGCACAGGAGGATGCAAACCATGTCTGAACAAAAAACCATGACTTTCAACGACCTGGAGCAGTGGCTTAACGAGCGCCGCGTGACCGAGGTTGAATGCCTGGTGCCTGACCTGACCGGTGTGGCGCGCGGCAAAATTTTGCCCCGCGCCAAGTTCACCGAAGACCGGGGCATGCGCCTGCCCCAAGCCATTGTGGCCATGGGCGTGACTGGCGAATTTCCCGAAAGCGGCCCGTATTACGACGTGATTGACCCGACCGACAAAGACATGCAATTGCGCCCGGACCCGTCCTCGGTGCGCATCGTGCCCTGGGCGACCGACCCCACTGCGCAGGTGATTCACGACTGCTTTGACCACGCCGGCAACCTGGTGCCTTTTGCCCCGCGCAGCGTGCTGCGCAAGGTCTGCGATTTGTTTGCCGCCGAAGGGCTGCAGCCCATCGTGGCGCCCGAGTTGGAGTTTTACCTGACCGCGCGCAATACCGACCCCAACACCCTGCTCAAGGCGCCCATTGGCCGCAGCGGCCGGGCCGAGACCTCGCGCCAGGCCTACAGCATTGACGCCGTCAACGAGTTTGACCCGCTATTTGAAGAGATTTACGACTACAGCGACAAGATGGAACTCAACGTGGACACCCTGATCCACGAAGTGGGCGCCGGGCAAATGGAGATCAACTTTTTCCACAATAAGCCGCTGGGCCTGGCCGACGAGGTGTTTTTCTTCAAGCGCACGGTGCGCGAGGCGGCGTTGCGCCACGACATGTACGCCACCTTCATGGCCAAGCCGATTGCTGGTGAGCCCGGCAGCGCCATGCATGTTCACCAAAGCCTCGTGGACGTGGCCACGGGCAAAAACGTGTTCAGCAATGAAGACGGCACGCCGTCCGAGATGTTTATGCACTACATCGGCGGCTTGCAGCGCTACATTCCGGCGGCCATGGTGCTGGTGGCGCCCTATGTGAACAGCTACCGCCGGTTGAGCCGCAATTCGGCCGCGCCCATCAATATTGAGTGGGGCTACGACAACCGCACCGTGGGCATCCGCTCGCCCATTTCCAGCCCGGCCGCGCGCCGGGTGGAGAACCGGGTGATTGGTTCGGACGCCAACCCCTATGTCGCCATGGCCATGACGCTGGCCTGCGGCTACCTGGGCATCAAAAACAAGATCAAGCCCAAGCCGGAGATGAAGGGCGATGCCTATTTGGCACCCTACGCGCTGCCACGCAGCCTGGGCGAGGCGCTGGACTGGCTGCGCCGCGAGTCCGATTTGCACGAGGTGCTGGGCAAGGAGTTCATCACCGTGTACTCGGAGATCAAGGAGCTCGAATTTGACGAGTTTATGAAGGTGATCTCACCCTGGGAGCGCGAGCATTTGTTACTTCACGTGTAAGACGCGCCCTGATACGACCCTTGCCGCATCCCTCTTTGTATGTTTTGCCTAAACTCCCGCCTATGACCACCAAAGTTGATACCCAGCTTATCCAGGCCTTGGACAGCGCGCATTTTCTGCATCCTTTTACCGACTTCAAGGACTTGAGTACCCGGGGCGCCCGGGTTATTACCGAGGCGAAGGATATTTACGTCTGGGACTCAGAAGGCAAGCGCATGTTAGATGCCATGAGCGGCCTTTGGTGCGTGAACGTGGGCTACGGCCGCAAAGAACTGGCCGAAGCGGCGCACGCGCAAATGATGCAGTTGCCCTACTACAACAGCTTTTTTCAGACCACCAACGTGCCAGCCGCCACGCTCGCGGCCAAGCTTGCGTCACTGGCTCCCACCGTGGGGGACCGCAGTTTCGAGCACGTGTTTTATTCGTCCAGCGGTAGTGAGAGCAACGACTCCAACGTGCGCATGGTGCGCCGCTACTGGGATTTGCTGGGCCAACCCGAGCGCAAGGTCATCATCGGCCGCGTCAACGGCTACCACGGCAGCACTATGGCCGGGGCTTCGCTGGGCGGCATGAGCGGCATGCACGCGCAGGGTGATTTGCCCATTCCGAACATCACTCACATCGAGCAGCCTTATTTTTTCGAGAAAGGTCTGCCTGGCGAGACGAGCGACGCCTTTGGTCTGCGAGCCGCGGGCTGGCTGGAGGCAAAAATCCTGGAAATCGGCGCCGATAAAGTCGCGGCTTTCATTGGCGAGCCGGTACAGGGAGCGGGCGGCGTCATCATTCCCCCGGCCACCTACTGGCCCGAGATTCAGCGCATCGTCGACAAGTACGGCATTTTGCTGGTCAGCGACGAGGTGATTTGCGCCTTTGGCCGCTTGGGCCATTGGTTTGCCTACGAGAAGTTTGGCTACAAGCCCGACTTGGTGACGTTTGCCAAGGCCATTACCAGCGGCTACATTCCGCTGGGCGGCGTGATGGTGGGCAACCGCGTGGCTAAGGTGCTGATAGAGCAGGGCGGCGAGTTCAACCATGGATACACCTACAGCGGCCACCCGGTAGCCTGCGCGGTGGCGCTGGCCAATCTGGACATCATGGAGCGCGAAAACCTGGTCGCTCGCGTTCGTGACGATGTCGGGCCCTACCTGGCGCAGCAGTTTGTTGCATTGGGTGACCATCCGCTGGTGGGCGTGGCCGAGACCTGCGGCCTGATGGCTGGCCTGGTGCTGGTCAAGGACAAGGCCAGCAAGGCGCTGTTTCCCGCCAATCTCGAAGTCGGCATGCGCTGCCGCGCACATTGCTTTGCCAACGGACTGATCATGCGCGCCGTGGGCGACCGCATGATTATTGCGCCACCGCTCACCATTACCCATGCGCAAATTGACGAGCTAACAGGCTTGATCCGCAAGGTGCTGGACCTGACACTTGCCGAAGCCCAAGCGGCTGGCTGGATGGATTGACTTTTTGTAATTTTTCGTTGGTATTGCGTTGCCTCCACGTTTTTTATTTCAACCCCACCCTGTTCGGAGATTCCCATGATGAATAAATACCTTTGGCCCGTGGCGATCGCCGCGCTGGCGCTGGCCGCCTGCGGCAAAAAAGAAGAGCCTCCAGCGCCTGTGGCGGCTGCCCCCACCGAAGAAAAAGTCCTCAACATCTACAACTGGCCTGACTACATTCCTGAGGGCATGATTGCGGCCTTTGAGAAGGAAACCGGCATCAAGGTCAATTACGACACCTTCGAGACCAACGAGGCCCTCAACGCCAAGCTGGTGGCAGGCAGCACCGGGTACGACATCGTGGTTCCCGGCACCACCTTTAGCCCAGCGCAGACCGAGGCGGGCTTCTTTCAGCCGCTGGACCGCGCCAAGCTCAAAAACTACGGCAACCTCGATCCGGCCATCATGGTGGGACTGGTCAAGGCCGATCCGGGCAACAAACACCTGGTGCCCTGGGCCTGGGGTTTCACCACGGTGGGTATCAACCGCACCAAAGTGGAAAAGGCCTTGGGCAAGCTGCCCATGCCCGAAAACGCATGGGACCTGGTCTTTAAGCCCGAGTACACGTCCAAGCTCAAGTCCTGCGGCATTGCGTACTTGGATTCACCTACCGAAATCATTCCACCAGCACTGCATTACATCGGCAAGGACGCATATTCCAACGACCCAGCGGACCACAAAGCTGCCGCTGAGATGTTGGCCAAAGTGCGCAAAGATGTGCGCATCTTTAGCTCGACCATGATTGACGACATCGCTGGCGGCAAGGCCTGCGCCGTGGTGGGCTGGTCGGGTGACGTCAACATCGCCGCCGGTCGCGCCAAAGAGAACGGCTCTAAGGACGTGATCGAGGCTTTGCTGCCAAGCACCGGCGCCCTGGTCTTCTATGACACCATGGCCATCACCAAGGACGCCAAACACCCCGAGAACGCCCACGCCTTCATCGACTTCTACCTGCGCGCTGAAAACGGTGCCCTTATGGCCGATGAGTTGAGTTATTCGACCGGCAACCAGGCCGCCTTGGCAAAAATGAAGCCCGAAGTCTCGGGCAACAAGACAATTTTTGTGGAGCCTGAGTTCGCCAAGAAATTGGTGGCACCAGGCAAGTTCACCAACGAAGGGCGTGAGTCGGTGGCCAATGCGTACACCGCTTTCAAAAAGGGTAAGTAAGCGCTTGACGGCAGCGGTTCAAGTACGGTCAACCACCGGTTGGAGGTACTTGAACCCGTTCTGTTGCATTTTCCTTGCCCATGACTAATGCTTATCGCCTGCGTACGCGCCATTTGGCGCCGGGGCGGCGCTTTGTCATCGGTCTGCCGTTTGGCTGGCTCACGGTATTTTTCCTGCTGCCGTTTTTCATTTTGCTGTACATCAGCTTTGTGGACATGGGCAGCGACATTCATCCCTTCAAGCCCTTGTGGGACAGCCACGCCGGCGTGCTGCGGCTGAAATACGAAAACTACCTCTCGATCTTTCGGTCTGAGGGTGGAGCGCTGTTTCACACGGTGTATGTGGACGCCTACTTGCGCTCCGTTGGCTACGCTTTGTGCACTGGGGTGCTTTGCCTGTTTTTGGGCTATCCGTTTGCCTATTTCATTGCCCGGGCCCAACCCAGTATTCGCCCGGCGCTGCTCATGATGGTGATGCTGCCGTTTTGGACCTCATTTTTGCTGCGGGTCTATGCCTGGAAGGGCATCTTGGCCGACCAGGGCGTGCTCAACCAGTTGCTGATGTTTCTGGGTCTTACCCACGAACCGGTGCAAATGCTCTACACCAGCGTATCCATGCTGGTGGGCATGACCTATGTGTATCTGCCCTTTATGGTGCTGCCGCTGTATGCCAACCTGGTCAAGCTCGACTTGCGCCTGCTCGAAGCCGCCAAAGACCTGGGCGCAACGCCATGGAAAGCGTTTTGGCTGGTCACGGTGCCGCTTTCCAAGGCCGGTATTGTGGCGGGCTTTATGCTCGTGTTTATTCCGGCAGTGGGCGAGTTTGTGATTCCCTCGCTTCTGGGTGGCCCCGAAAACTTGATGATCGGGCGCGTGGTCTGGGACGAGATGTTCAGCAGCAACAACTGGCCGCGTGCCAGTGCACTGGCGGTGTCCATGATTGCGTCGGTGGTCTTGCCGCTGGCGCTGTATTACCAGCACTTGGGCAACGCCGCCGAACCCTTGCCGGCGGCGTCGGCAACTGACGCTGAACAATAAGAGCAATGGTCATGCAGCGCTTCTTCAACCAGCACATCAGCAAATTTTGGCTTGTTGCCATTTTTTCGTTTTTGTACCTGCCACTGCTGTTCATGGTGGTGTTTTCATTTAACAGCACGCGCCAGGACGCGGTGTTCACTGGCTTTTCCTGGCGCTGGTACGAGGCGCTGGGGCGCGACACCAAGATCGTGGACGGCTTTTGGTTGTCCTTGCAGATTGCTGGTGTGACCGGCGTGCTGTCCGCCGCCTTGGGCACGTTTGCCGCTTTTGTGCTGGTGCGCTACCACAGGTTTGCCGGGCGCGCCTTGTTTTCGGGCATGGTCAACGCGCCCCTGGTGATGCCGGAGGTGGTGATTGGTTTGTCGCTTTTGCTGCTGATGGTGGGCGTTCAAAATGCCTTAGGGTGGCCTGAGCGCGGTTTGCTGACGATTGTTTTGGGCCACACCTTGCTGGGCATGGCCTATGCCATGGTGGTGGTGCAGTCCCGCCTGCTGGAGTTTGATCGGGTGCTGGAAGAGGCCGCCATGGACCTGGGCGCGCGGCCCATCCAGGTGTTTTTTCTGGTGACCTTGCCCAATATCGCGCAGGCCATCGTGGCGGCTTTCTTGCTGTCTTTCACACTCTCGTTTGACGACGTCGTGATTTCCGAATTCTTGTCTGGGCCGGGGGTCAACACCTTGCCGCAGGTGATTTTTGGCTATGCCCGTCGGGGCATCAACCCCACCATCTATGCCGCAGCCAGTTTGCTGATTGCAGCGGTCAGCCTGGTGGTGATCGGCTACAGCGTCTGGGTGGCGCGCGGCGCGCGGCGCGCGCCGGCGCGCGCGTGATGCGCAGACCGCCGTTTTAGCCTCGCGGGAAGGCTAACGATTAACAACTTGGCATAGGGATTGCGTGGATGCATTAGCCCCGCCGAATCGCTTAGTATGTAAGGGTTTAGCGCGCTCTTTCAGTGCACTTTCACAATACCGTTTGGCTGCATCGTTTTCTCAGGAGATGAAATTGACCACCCCCCACCCCTTCAAACTCTGGCGTGAAGTCCTTGGTACTCTGGCTGCCGGGCTGCTGCTGGCCGCTGCTGCCGCACCTGCACTAGCAGAAGAGGAAAAAATCCTTAACATCTACAACTGGTCTGACTACGTCGCCGAAGACACCATAGCCAACTTCGAGAAAGAAACCGGCATCAAGGTGCGCTACGACACCTATGACAACAACGAAATTTTGCATGCCAAGCTGGTGGCGGGTAAAACCGGCTACGACTTGGTCGTGCCCTCGTCCACTTTTGCCCGACTGCAGATAGACGGCGGTTTGCTGGCTAAGCTAGACAAGAGTCAACTGCCCAATCTCAAGAACTTAGACCCTGATATTCAGGCGCAAATTGCCAAAATCGATACCGGCAACCAGTACCTGGTTAACTGGCTGTGGGGCTACACCACGATTGGCATCAACACCGCCAAGGTCAAGGCCGCTTTGGGTAGTGAGCCTATGCCCGCCAATGTGTGGGAGCTTTTCTTCAACCCCAAGTACATCAGCAAGCTCAAGGGCTGCGGCGTGAGCACGCTTGACAGCGCCACCGAAGTGCTGCCCGCCGCCCTGCATTACCTGGGCAAAGATCCGTTCAGCAAAAACCCTGGTGACTACCAGGAAGCGCTGGCCTTGCTCAAGAGCGTTCGCCCCTATGTCACCTTGTTTAGCTCTTCGGGCTATATCAACGACATGGCCAGCGGTTCGGTTTGCATGGCGCTGGGCTGGAACGGCGACATCAACATCGCCCGCAGCCGCGCCATTGAAGGGAAAACGGGCCAGGACGTGGTAGCGATGATTCCGAAGACTGGAGCTGTCTTGTTCTTTGACATGATGGCCATTCCCGCTGATGCGGCACATCCTAAAAACGCCTTGGCCTTCATGAACTACATCATGCGTCCAGAGGTGCATGCCAGCCTGACAAATAAAGTGAAATACGCCAATCCCAACAAGGAGTCGCGCAAATTTATCAGCCCCGAAGTGGCTAAAAACCCCTCGGTCTTCCCCAATACTGAAGAAATGGCCACCATGGTGGCACCCAAGGCACTGACCAACGACATCCGCCGCCTGGCCACGCGGGCTTATACGTCTTTCAAGACCGGTATCTGAGCCAAGGAATCAACGAATAAGGGCTTGCCGGTGGCACATCCAAACCTAGTCAGCGCTGGCCCCTCGGCGGGCACCCCGTTTTTACAGATCCGGCGCATCGTCAAGAAATTTGACGATGTGTTCGCGGTTGACGAAGTCAGTTTGGACGTGCGCCAGGGCGAGATATTCGCTTTGCTGGGGTCGTCCGGCTGCGGCAAGTCCACCTTGTTGCGCATGCTGGCCGGCTTTGAGGCGCCGACCTCGGGCCAGATACTGCTGGCTGATCGCGACATTGTGGGGCTGGCGCCCTATGAGCGGCCCATCAATATGATGTTCCAGAGTTACGCTCTGTTCCCGCACCTGACGGTGTGGGAGAACATCGCCTTTGGCCTGCGCCGTGACCACATGCCCAAGGCCGAGATGCTGGAGCGCGTGGCGCAAATGCTCGATCTGGTGCAGCTCAAACCCTATGCAAAGCGCAAGCCGCACCAGCTCTCGGGCGGCCAGCAGCAGCGCGTGGCCCTGGCGCGCAGCCTGGCCAAGCGGCCGCAGCTGCTTTTGTTGGACGAGCCCTTGGGCGCACTCGACGCCAAGCTGCGCCAGCAGACGCAGCTGGAGCTGGTGCGCATCATTGAACAGGTGGGCGTGACCTGTGTCATGGTCACCCACGACCAGGAAGAGGCCATGACCATGGCCACCCGCATTGGTGTGATGAGCGAAGGCAAGATCTTGCAAATTGGCCAGCCCGCCGAAATCTACGAAACCCCGAATTGCCGCTTTGTGGCCGACTTTATTGGCAGCGTGAACCTGTTTAAGGGCCAAGTCGAAGTCGATGAGCCCGACCACGTGGTGATTGCCACCCAAGAGTGCAAACACTATGTGAGCCATGGCATTACCGGCACGGCGGGCATGGACGTGCACGTGGCGGTGCGCCCCGAGAAGATGACCTTGCAGATTACGCCAGTGCAAGACGCCGAGCGCGAATCCCTGTCCGAGGTGGGCTACAACATGGCCCAGGGCGTGATTGAAGACCTGGCTTATTTGGGCAGCCTCACCACCTACCACGTCAAGCTAGACGGCGGCACCGTTGTCAAGGTAACGCACACCAACGCAGCACGCCACAATGCGGCCCAACTCACCTGGGGCGACCGGGTCTATGTCTGGTGGTGTGGTAGCGACGTTGTGGTGCTGACCCGGTAATCTGCAATGGCGGCGCGCGAACCCCAGGCCCCGAACCCGCGCACTGCGGCCTTGGACCGGTTTGTTGCCGTCTGGGGTCGCTCGGCAGTCATCGGCGTGCCCATGCTTTTTTTGCTGGCTGTGTTTTTGTTGCCGTTTCTCGTGGTTTTCAAGATTAGCGTGTCAGAAATGGACACGGTTTTCTTTCACGACGTGCTGGCCTGGACGGACGCCACACTCACACTCAAGGTCAAGTTCGGCAATTATTTCAGCCTGTTTGAAGACACTCTGTATTTCCAGACCTACCTCAGTTCTATCAAGTTTGCCGCTGTTACCACAGCCATTTGTCTGGCCATTGCCTACCCGTTTGCCTACTTTCTGGCCCGCAGCCCGACCGACAAGCGCCCGGCGCTGCTGATGCTGGTGATGCTGCCGTTCTGGACCTCCTTCCTGCTGCGCGTCTATGCCTGGAAGATGCTGCTGGCCGACAGCGGCGTCATTAACAACATCTTGCTGGCCGCAGGGTTCATGGCCGAGCCCATCAAGATGATGAACACGCCGTTCTCGCTGGTTTTGGGCATGGTCTATACCTATGTTCCGTTCATGATCCTGCCGCTTTATGCCAATCTGGTCAAAATGGACTTGACTCTGCTCGAGGCCGCGCTGGACCTGGGCGCCACGCCTTGGCAGGCCTTTTGGCGCATCACCGTGCCCCTGTCCAAGAGCGGCATCATTGCGGGCTCTATGCTGGTGTTCATTCCCTGCGTGGGCGAATTTGTGATTCCCGAGCTGCTGGGTGGCCCGCAGACCCTGATGATCGGGCGCGTGCTGTGGGATGAGTTTTTCAGCAATAACGACTGGCCCATGGCCGCCGCCGTGGCCGTGGTCATGGTGCTGCTCATCATCGTGCCGGTGGCCTTGTTCAACAAATACCAGGCCGAAGCCAATACCGGGGGCCGGGCATGAAGTTCCATGCGGGACGCTTCACGTCGCGCTTTTGGATGGGCGCGGTATTCCTGTTTTTGTATCTGCCCATCGTCACCCTGGTGGTCTTGAGCTTTAACGCCAGCCCCATGGTCACCAGCTGGGGTGGCTGGTCCATGCGCTGGTACGCAGCCCTGATGAAAGACGCAGAAATCATCTCCGGTTTTCGGCTGTCGCTAGAAATCGCTTTTCTGACCGGCTGCTCGTCGGTGGTGCTGGGCACGCTTGCGGCCTTGTCCTTGCACCGCTTCAAGCGTTTTCCTGGTCGCACCCTGTTTGCGGGCATGGTGAATTCGCCGCTGGTCATGCCCGAGGTCATTATTGGCCTATCGCTGCTGCTGATGCTGGTGTCGGTGCAGCGACTGTTTGGCTTTCCTGAGCGTGGGTTTGGCACCATTTGGCTGGGCCATACGCTTTTGGGCATGGCTTACGCCACGGTGGTGGTGTTGTCGCGCCTGCAAGAAGTCAGCCCCTCCTTGGAAGAAGCCGCGCAAGACCTGGGATGCCGGCCCTTGCAGGTGTTCTTTTTGGTGACCTTGCCCATGATCTCGCAGGCGATTGCCTCGGCCTGGCTGCTGACTTTTACACTTTCGCTTGACGACGTCGTGCTTTCGGCCTTTCTATCCGGGCCGGGTTCGACTACCATGCCCATTACCATTTTCAGCCGCGCCCGCCTGGGTTTGAGTCCCAGCGTGAACACGGTGGCCACCATCACGGTGGTGGTGGTGAGCATTGGCGTGATTGCGGCCAGCGTGCTGATGGCACGCGCCGAGCGTCGACGGGCCCAAGAAGTGGCCGCCGCCTACCGCGCAGGATAAGCCGGAACCCCTTTATTGAAAGTACCAGCCATGAACGCTCCCCAAAACCAAAAAACCCTTGCCCCCGCCGAGCCAGCCCTGGGCACCAACGCAGACTGGCATGCCCGCCGCCTGGCCGCCACCCCGCGCGGTGTGGCTGTAATGGGTGACTTTTTCATCGACCACGCCAAAAACTCCGAGCTGTGGGACATTGAAGGGCGTCGCTTTATTGACTTTGTTGGCGGCATCGCGGTGCTCAACACCGGCCACCGCCATCCCAAGATCGAGGCGGCCATTGCCGAGCAACTGCAGCGCTTTACCCACAGCTGCTACCAGGTTGTGCCCTATGCGCAATACGTGTCGCTGGCCGAACGCATTAACGCCATCGTGCCCATTGACGGTCCGACCAAAACGGCCCTGTTCTCGACCGGCGCCGAGGCGGTAGAAAACGCCATCAAGATTGCCCGCTCCTACACTGGGCGCAGCGGCGTGATTGCCTTTGGTGGCGCCTTCCATGGCCGCAGCCTGTTTGCGGTGGCGCTCACCGGCAAGGTTCAGCCCTACAAGGCCGGCTTTGGCCCCTTTGCCCCCGAGATTTACCACGTGCCCTTCCCCTGCCATTGCGCGGACTTGCAAGTCACCAAAAACGCCATGGAACAGCTGTTCAAGTGCGACATCGAGCCTTCGCGCGTGGCTGCCATCATTTTTGAGCCGGTGCAAGGCGAGGGCGGTTTTAACCCCATCCAGGCCGAAGCCGTGCATTGGCTGCGCGCCCTGTGCGATCAGTACAACATTGTGTTGATTGCCGACGAAGTGCAAACCGGCTATGGCCGCACCGGCAAGATGTTTGCCATGGAGCACTTTGGCGTCGCGCCAGACCTGATGACCATGGCCAAGAGCATGGGTGGCGGCACCACGCTGTCGGCCGTGTCCGGACGCGCCGCCATTATGGACGCGCCCAACCCCGGCGGCCTGGGCGGCACTTATGCCGGCAACCCGCTGGCCGTGGCTGCAGCGCACGCGGTGCTCGACGTGATGGTGGAAGAGGGCTTGTGCGAGCGTGCCCGTATTTTGGGTGCGCGCCTGCACACCTGTTTGCTGGCTGCAAAAGCCAAGAACCCTTGTATTGGCGACGTGCGTGCCCTTGGCGCCATGGTTGCCTGCGACCTGGTCAATGGCCCGACGGGCGCGCCCGACGCCGACTTGGCCAAAAAAGTCCAACAAGCTGCGCTCAAGCAAGGCCTGTTGCTGCTTACCTGCGGCGTTTACGGCAACGTGCTGCGCTTCTTGTTTCCATTGACGATCCAGGACGCGGTGTTCGATGAGGCCATGGTGATTTTGGACAGCGTGCTGGCCTGATTCTTTTTTTGACTGTCGCGCCCAAGGCGTGGCCAACCTTTTCAGCGCCTTCGCCACCCCGGCGCCGTGCTTTTGCCCATGAGCCTCTACCAAGAAACCATTAGCCGTCTGCGCGCGCTGGGCATCCACTCGGTGCTGGTGCAGTTCTGCGACATCCACGGCGTCGCTAAAGGCAAGCTCGTGCCCCTGGCCAACTTGCAGGAATGGGTAGAGCAGGGCGCGGGCTTTGCCGGACCCAGCATCTGGGGCACCGGATTGCCCCGTTTTGGCGCACGCAGCGAGTACTACGCCCGCGTGCAAATTGCCAGTTTGCAGCCCTTGCCTTTTATGCCCGGCGTGGCGCATGCGGTGGCCGACGGTTTCGCCGCAGGCGAGCCGCTGGACACCTGCTCCCGCCAGCTCTTGCAAGCTGCTATCGCCCGCATCAAGGCGCGCGGCTGGACGCTCTGGGTGGGTATCGAGCCCGAATTTTTCTTGCTGCACCAAGGCGCTGACGGAGCCTGGCAGGTGGCCGATGCTGCTGACCAGCTCGACAAACCTTCTTACGACCTCAAGGCTATCCACCGCAACCAGGCCTTTTTGGAGGACATGCGCTGCACGCTGACGGCCCTGGGCTTTGAGTTGCAGCAAATTGACCACGAAGACGCTTGCGGCCAGTACGAGATCAACTACAAGTTTGACGACGCGCTGGCTGCTGCCGACCGCTACTTGCTGTTCAAGCTAACGGCGCATGCAGTTGCGCAAAAGCACGGCATGGTGTTTAGCGCCATGGCCAAGCCGCTGGCGCAGGCGCCAGGCAGCGGTTTGCATTTCCACTTGAGCATTACCGACGCTGACGGGCAGGCGATTTTTGCCGATCCGTCTGGCGCCCTGGGCCTGAGTGCCGCAGGCCACCAGTTCGCCGCTGGTTTGCTGGACCACGCCGACGCCCTGAGTGCGCTGTGCGCACCTACAGTCAACAGTTACAAACGCCTGGCGCTGAGCCACAGCGCCTCTGGCACCACCTGGTCACCGGTCTGGAAAGCCCTTGGCGATAACAATCGCACCTGCCTGGTGCGCGCGGTAGCCGGTCGGCTGGAATGGCGTTTGCCTGATGCTTCTTGCAATGTGTACGCGGCACTGGCCGCAACGCTTTTGGCCGGCCTAGACGGAATGGACCGCGCGCTGGCTGTCCCGGCACCCTGCGACGAAGACCTGTATGCGCGCTTTGCCAGCGGCGCCACCATGCCCGCTCGCCTGCCGCGCGACCTGTGCGATGCCTTGGTGGCGCTCGAACAAGACGCCGGTCTGCGCGCCTTACTGGGCGAGGCCTTTTGCGCCCAGTTCCTGGCACTCAAACGCGCCGAGTGGGACGAATACCAGCAGCAGGTGTCGCCCTGGGAGCTGGCGCGTTACGCCAAAGCGTTCTAGCTTTCATCCTTGGCTTCGGGCGCCAGGTGAACGGCCAGCATTGCACCCGCATGGGGCCTTTTGGAATGCATTCCAGGCTTTTGTGATACAAAATTTTCCCCAAGCAAAATTGCGGAATTTATTTTGCATGTTGAGTTTTAAATTTCATGTTGCGAATTAAGACATTTAAGTCTTTGATTCCATTGGAAAAAATTTAAGTCTTATATAAGACACAAGAGCTAATTTTAGTCTTATATAAGACCTAAAATACGCGCCTAGGCGCCGTACTTGCATTGCAGGCGGCGCAAACGTTTTACCAACTCTGGAGTGTTCACATGACTCAATCCCTCAACGCGCAACCAAGCCGCGAGCAGCAAATCGCCGCCCTGGAAAAAGACTGGGCCACCAACCCCCGCTGGAAGGGCATCACCCGGGGTTATAGCGCCGCCGACGTGGTGCGTTTGCGCGGCTCGTTTCCCATTGAACACACCCTGGCCCGCCGTGGCGCCGAGAAGCTGTGGAACCTGGTCAACACCGAGCCCTATGTGAACTGCCTGGGCGCGCTCACTGGTGGCCAAGCCATGCAGCAAGTCAAAGCCGGCGTGAAAGCCATTTACCTGTCGGGCTGGCAAGTTGCTGCCGACAACAACTCCTACGCCTCCATGTACCCCGACCAGTCGCTGTACCCGGTGGACTCGGTGCCCACGGTGGTGGAGCGCATCAACAACACTTTCCGCCGCGCTGATGAAATCCAGCATTCCAAAGGCATTGACGCTGGCGACAAGGGCTATATCGACAACTTCGCTCCCATCGTGGCCGATGCCGAAGCCGGTTTCGGCGGCGTGCTGAACGCTTTTGAGCTGATGAAGGCCATGATCAAAGCCGGTGCCGCAGGTGTGCATTGGGAAGACCAATTGGCTTCGGTCAAAAAATGCGGCCACATGGGCGGCAAAGTGCTTGTGCCGACCGCCGAAGCCTGCCAAAAGCTGATTGCTGCGCGAATGGCCGCCGACGTTTGCGGCGTGCCCACATTGGTGATTGCCCGCACTGATGCCGAAGCCGCAGACCTCTTGACCAGCGACTACGACGAGAACGACAAGCCCTTCCTAACAGGCGAGCGCACCGCCGAAGGCTTCTACAAAACCAATAAAGGAATTGACCAGGCGATATCGCGCGCGGTGGCCTACGCCCAATACGCCGACTTGGTGTGGTGCGAAACCGGCACGCCAGACCTTGAATTCGCCAAGCGGTTTGCCGACGCAGTGCACGCCAAGCACCCCGGAAAAATGCTGGCCTACAACTGCTCGCCATCGTTCAACTGGAAGAAAAATCTGGACGATGCCACCATCGCCAAGTTCCAGCGCGAGCTCGGCGCCATGGGCTACAAGTACCAGTTCATCACCCTGGCTGGCATCCATTCCATGTGGTACAACATGTTTGACTTGGCACAAGACTACGTGGCACGCGGCATGACCGCTTACGTGGAAAAAGTGCAAGAGCCTGAGTTCGCTGCCCGTGGCCGCGGCTACACCTTTGTGAGCCACCAGCAAGAAGTCGGTACCGGCTACTTTGACGAAGTCACCACCGTCATCCAAGGCGGCAAGTCAAGCGTGACTGCACTCACCGGCTCGACCGAAGAAGAGCAGTTTCACTGAAAGTTGCACGGGCTAGGCCAGCGTAAAATCTGATTCGCGTTTCAACCCACCTCAAGCGCGGCACCTGCCGCGCTTTTTTGCTTTATGACCATGGTTCAGATCACACTTCCCGACGGCTCCTTGCGCGAATTTCCTGGCCCCGTCACCGTAGCCGAGGTAGCCGCGTCCATTGGCGCCGGTCTGGCCAAAGCGGCGCTAGCGGGCAAGATCGACGGTGTGACAGTAGATACCAGCCACACCATCAGTGGCAACAGCGCCTTGTCTATCATCACCGCCAAAGACGCCGATGGCTTGGAAGTGATTCGCCACTCGACCGCGCACTTGCTGGCCTATGCGGTCAAAACTCTGTTCCCCGACGCCCAGGTCACTATCGGCCCGGTCATCGAGCACGGGTTTTTCTACGATTTCTCCTACAAACGCCCCTTCACGCCCGACGACTTGGCGCTGATCGAGAAAAAAATGACCGAGCTGGCCGCCAAGGACGAACCCGTCTTGCGCCGCGTGCTGCCGCGCGACGAGGCGGTGGCTTATTTCAAAAGCCTGGGCGAGCATTACAAGGCCGAAATCATCGAGAGCATCCCGGCGGAACAGGACGTGTCCCTTTACCGCGAAGGTGATTTTGAAGACCTGTGCCGCGGCCCCCACGTGCCCAGCACCGGCAAGCTCAAATTCTTCAAGCTCATGAAGTTGGCGGGCGCTTACTGGCGCGGTGACCACAAAAACGAGATGCTGCAACGCATCTACGGCACGGCCTGGGCCACCAAGGACGAGTTACAGCAGCACCTGACCATCCTCGAAGAGGCTGAAAAACGCGACCACCGCAAACTCGGGCGCGAACTCGATCTGTTTCATATTGACGACCACGCCCCTGGCTTGGTGTTCTGGCATCCCAAGGGTTGGACCCTGTGGCAGGGTGTGGAGCAGTACATGCGCCGGGTCTATCAAGACAACGGCTATCTCGAAGTCAAAGGCCCGCAAATCATCGACAAGGGCTTGTGGGAGAAAACCGGCCACTGGGATAAGTACCGCGAAAACATGTTTGTCACCGAGTCGGAAAAGCGCGAATACGCTTTGAAGCCGATGAACTGCCCGGGCCACATCCTGATATTTAAGCAAGGTATCAAAAGCTACCGCGACCTGCCGCTGCGCTACGGCGAGTTCGGCCAGTGCCACCGCAATGAGCCTTCGGGCGGTTTGCACGGCATCATGCGTGTGCGCGGCTTTACCCAAGACGACGGCCACATTTTCTGTACCGAAGACCAAATTTTGCAAGAGTGCGTGGATTACACCGCCTTGCTGCAAAAGGTCTACAAAGACTTCGGCTTCAAGAACATCATCTACAAGGTCGCCACGCGCCCAGCGCAGCGCATTGGTTCGGACGAGATTTGGGACAAGGCCGAGGCCGCACTCATTGAGAGCCTGAACGCATCGGGCTGCGAGTACGAAATCTCTCCAGGCGAGGGCGCTTTTTACGGTCCCAAGATTGAATACACGCTCAAAGACGCCATCGGGCGCCAGTGGCAGTGCGGCACGATTCAGGTCGATTTTTCCATGCCTGAGCGCCTGGACGCCGAATACGTAGGTGTAGACGGTGCCCGCCATCGCCCCGTTATGCTGCACCGCGCCATCGTCGGTAGCCTAGAGCGTTTTATCGGAATTTTGATCGAAGAAAGCGCTGGCGCGCTGCCGGTTTGGTTGGCGCCCGTGCAAATCGCAGTGCTCAACATCACCGACGCACAGGCCGACTACGCGCGTTTTGTGGCTAAAACGCTGCAAAATCAAGGTCTTAGGATCGATCTAGACCTTAAAAACGAAAAAATTACGTATAAAATACGGGAGCACTCGATGCAAAAGTTGCCGTACTTACTTGTTGTTGGTGACAAAGAGATGGCAGCCGGTTCCGTCGCAGTGCGCGCCCGAGGAGGTAATGACCTCGGTGCAATGCCGCTAGATGCCTTTGTGCAGCTAATCAAAAGTGACATTGCTGACAAATCCCTTGTCTAAGGTCGTTTCCAAAGATGAAGTTGGTCCGTCGCATGCTGCGCGGTTTTAGCCCTTTTGGGCAGATTTTGTGAAGGATTGAGCCATCGCTACTGAATTTCGTGACCGCCGTCAGCGTGAAGAACGCAAACACCGCCTCAACCGTGAAATCATGGTGCCGGAAGTCCGGCTCTCGGGTATTGAGAATGAGCCCCTCGGGGTCGTTAGTCTCATGGAGGCCCTTCGCATGGCCGGCGAGTTGGACGTGGACTTGGTTGAAATAGCCGCCACTGCCATCCCGCCCGTATGCCGCTTGATGGACTACGGAAAGTTCAAGTACCAAGAGCAAAAGAAGGCAGCGGAAGCGAAGTCCAAGCAAAAGGTCATCGAGGTCAAGGAGATTAAATTCCGGCCCGGTACCGACGATGGTGACTACAACATCAAAGTGCGCAATATCAAGCGCTTTTTGGAAGACGGCGACAAGTGCAAGATCACGCTGCGTTTTCGCGGTCGAGAGATCACCCACCAAGAAATTGGTTTGGCCTTGTTGCAGCGTATGCGTGAAGAGTTGGCCGACCTGATTGTGGTGGAGCAGTTTCCCAAGCTCGAAGGGCGCCAGATGGTCATGATGATTGCGCCGGGCAAGAAAAAGCAAGGCGGATCGAACAAACCAGTGCAAGAGGCTGCGGCCTAAAGCGCGGGTTTATTGAGAAAACAGAATTTGCGCCAGTCTGGTCACTGGCGCTTATGCCCGGAGATAAATCTTCGGGCGTGCGGCACAAGCAATTGCGTCGTACAACTTGCGCACTCAGGTTGCTTGGTTTTAATCCACCGACCAGGGTGCTGCAAGAAAAGTGGCTCGGGGCCAACAAGGCTGGAAATTCTTTTCAGACGCCTCACGAGCACAAGATAGAAGGAGCATCAACATGCCCAAAATGAAGACCAAGAGCGCGGCGAAAAAACGCTTTCGCGTTCGTCCCGGTGGCACCGTCAAACGCGGTCAAGCCTTCAAACGTCACATCCTGACCAAGAAGACCACCAAAAATAAACGCCATCTGCGCGGCACCACTGGAGTTCATGAGACCAATATGGGTCACATGGCGCAGATGCTGCCGGGTCGTGGCATTTAATTAACGACGAACAAGGAGTAAACACATGCCTCGCGTCAAACGTGGTGTAACGGCTCGCGCCCGCCACAAAAAAGTTCTCGCCCTTGCCAAGGGTTTTCGCGGTCGCCGCGGTAATGTCTTCCGCGTCGCCAAAGAAGCGGTAATGAAGGCTGGGCAATATGCCTACCGTGACCGCCGTACCAAAAAGCGTGTGTTCCGCCAGTTGTGGATTGCGCGTATCAACGCCGCAGCCCGTCAATGCGGCATGACGTACAGCCAGTTCGCGAACGGACTGAAAAAAGCGCATATCGAGATCGATCGCAAGGTCTTAAGCGATATCGCGGTGCACGATATGGCCGCTTTTGCGGGCATTGTGGAACAAGTGAAAGCCAAGCTGGCCGCCTGATTCCCGTCCCCTGCGCCTTCAACGCGGCGTATGGCGCACCAGAGACAAGGGCTAGAGCTTGCAAAAGCGCTAGCCCTTTTTCCTTGACTCCCGAGATTGATCCTTTTGCTATGACCGACCTGTTTGAGATCGTCGACGCGGCCACCGCTGCTTTTGCCCAGGCCGTGACGCCGGCCGAGCTGGAAAACGCCAAGGCCTTGTTCCTTGGCAAGTCCGGCCGCATGACCGAGCTGATGAAGGGTATGGCGGCCCTGAGCGTAGACGAGAAAAAGTCGCGTGGCGCCGCCATTAACCTGGCCAAACAGTCGATCGAGGCCGCACTCACCCAGCGCCGCCAGGCCCTGGCCGATGCCGAATTGCAACTGCAATTGCAGGCCGAAGCGCTGGATGTGACTTTGCCCGGCCGGCAGCGTGGCGCCGGGGGTTTGCACCCGGTGTCATTGACGCTGGAGCGTATTGAGGCGATTTTTGGATCCATGGGCTTTGACGTGGCCCAGGGCCCCGAGATTGAGACCGACTGGTTCAACTTCACCGCGCTCAACACGCCCGAAGACCATCCCGCGCGTTCGATGCACGACACTTTTTATGTCGAAGGCGGCACCGAAAAAGCGCCTTTGCTGCTGCGCACCCACACCAGCCCGATGCAAATCCGCCACGCGGTGCAGCACGTCAAAAAATACAGCCAAGCCGCAGGCGATGCCGACAGCACGCTCTTTTCTGGTGATATGCCCGAGATTCGTGTGATTGCGCCCGGACGCACCTACCGCGTGGACAGCGACGCCACGCATTCGCCCATGTTCCACCAGTGCGAAGGCCTGTGGGTGGGCGAGAACGTAAGTTTCAAAGACCTGAAGTTTGTTTTTACCGACTTCTGCCGCACCTTTTTTGAGAGCGACGACCTGGTCTTGCGCTTTCGGCCGAGTTTCTTTCCGTTTACCGAGCCCAGCGCCGAGATTGACATCCAGTTTGCCGACGGCCCCTTGGCCGGGCGCTGGTTGGAAGTGGCCGGGTCGGGCCAGGTCCATCCTAATGTGATTCGCAATATGGGCCTGGACCCCGAAAAATACATCGGGTTTGCCTTTGGCATGGGCCCAGACCGATTGACGATGTTGCGCTACGGTGTCAACGATCTGCGTCTGTTTTTTGATGGCGACATTCGCTTTCTGTCGCAGTTCCAATAATTCCAAGAAAAGCATATGCAATTTCCTGAATCCTGGCTGCGCGCCTTTTGTAACCCGCCGCTCACCACTGCGCAATTGGCGCACACCCTGACCATGGCGGGCCTGGAGGTAGAAGACCTCAAGCCCGTGGCGCCGCCGTTTAGCCACATCGTGGTGGGCGAAATCCGCCACGCTGAGCAACACCCCAACGCCGACCGCCTGCGCGTGTGCAAGGTAGACGTGGGCGCGCCTGAGCTGCTCAATATCGTGTGCGGCGCGCCCAACGCTCGCGTGGGCATTCGCGTTCCTTGCGCACTGGTGGGCGCCGAGCTGCCACCGGGCGCCGACGGCAAACCCTTTGTCATCAAGGTTGGGCAACTGCGCGGCGTGGAAAGCCAGGGCATGTTGTGTTCGGCCAAAGAGCTGCAGCTCGCCGACGACCACGGTGGTTTGCTGGAGCTGGCTGCCGACGCGCCCCTGGGCCAAAGCATCCGTATGCACTTGAACCTAGACGACACCCTGTTCACGCTCAAGCTCACGCCCAACTTGGCGCATTGTTTGAGCGTTTACGGCGTGGCCCGCGAAGTGGCTGCGCTGACCGGCGCGCCGCTGCTGGCGCCCGAATTTCCTCCGGTGGCCGTGGGCAATGCCGACACCCTTAAGGTCACGGTCAGTGCGCCCGACCTGTGTGGTCGCTTTTCTGGCCGCGTGGTGCGCAATGTCAACCCAAAGGCCAAGACGCCGCAGTGGATGGTGGACAGGTTGGCACGCTGCGGCCAGCGCAGCGTCACCGCCTTGGTGGACATTTCCAACTACGTGATGTTCGAGCTGGGTCGCCCATCGCATGTTTTTGACCTCGACAAAATCTACGGCGGCCTCGATGTGCGCTGGGGCAAGGCGGGCGAAGAGATCAAGCTACTTAACGGCAACACCGTGCAAGTGGACACCAAAGTGGGCGTGATTGCCGACGACGTGCAGGTCGAATCCCTTGCCGGCATCATGGGCGGTGACGCCACTGCTGTGTCCGACGACACCCGCAACGTGTACGTGGAAGCTGCGTTTTGGTGGCCCAAAGCGATTGCCGGGCGCTCGCGCCGCTTCAACTTTTCTACCGACGCGGGTCACCGCTTTGAGCGCGGTGTGGACCCGGCGTCCACCGTCGAGCACATTGAGCACCTGACCCGTCTGATTCTGGAAATTTGCGGCACCGTGGATACCACCTGTGGCCCGGTGGACGACCAACAACCGGCCATGCCTGCGCGCACGCCGGTGCAGTTGCGCGTGGCGCGCGCAGCCAAGATCATTGGCATGCCGCTCACGCAAGCCCAGTGTTTTGACGCTTTGCAGCGCCTGGGGTTGGACGTCGCGCAGGCCGACGGCGTGCTGACCGTGCTGCCGCCGTCCTTTCGGTTTGACTTGCAGATTGAAGAAGACCTCATCGAAGAAGTGGCGCGCATGGTCGGCTACGACGCGCTGCCGCACACTCCGCCACTGGGCCCGATCACCGCCAGGCTGCGGCCCGAGTCGCAGCGCAGCCCGTTTGCGCTGCGCCGTGCGCTGGCCGCCATGGGCTACCAGGAAACCATCAATTTCAGCTTTGTGGAAGAGCGCTGGGAGCACGAGCTTGCAGGCAACGCCCAGCCCATCAAGCTGCAAAACCCGATTGCCAGCCAGATGAGCGTCATGCGCTCGTCTTTGATTGCGTCCTTGGTGCAAGTGCTCAAGTTCAACCAGGCGCGCAAGGCGCCGCGCGTGCGCGTGTTTGAGCTGGGCCGCGTGTTCTTGCGCAACGACGCGGTGCAAAACACCGATACCACGGTGCAGGGCTTCGATCAGCCCATGCGCGTGGCCGGTTTGGCCTGCGGCGCGGCAGACGCACTGCAATGGGGCCGCAAAGAGACGCCGGTGGATTACTTCGACGTCAAAGGCGATATTGAGGCGCTGCTCTCACCACTGAAGGCCGAGTTTGTTCCCGCTACGCACCCTGCCATGCATCCGGGGCGGTGCGCCGAGGTGCGTTTGCTGGGGCGCACCATTGGCTATGTGGGCGAACTGCATCCCCGCTGGCGCCAAGACTACGAGCTGCTGCAAAACCCGGTGGTGTTTGAGCTGGATTTGGACGCCCTGCTGCAAAGCCGCGTGGCCATGTTTGCCACCGTGCCCAAGTTGCAGCCGGTGCAGCGCGATATCGCGGTGATGGTGATGGATGCTGTGAGCCACCACACGCTCATGGCCTGCATCAACGCTGCACCCACGGGCGGGCTATTGCAAGAGGCCCAGTTGTTTGACGTCTACCGGCCTAAGGCAAGCGCCGCCGAGGCCGATAGCGCGGCCCCGCAGCGTAGCCTGGCCGTGCGCCTGACTCTTAGCAGCGCCGACGCCACCCTGACCGAAGAGCAAATTGAGCACACCGTCAAAGCCGTGCTCGAACAGCTCGACCGAGATTTGGGTGCCCGCCAGCGCGCCTAAGCGCCTGCACCACCCGCGCCCGCAGAAAGACCACCATGCAGTTATCCGTAGACAGCCTTGAGACCGCTGCAGTCACCAAGGCGCAGCTCGCAGACCTATTGTTTGAACAACTGGGCTTGAACAAGCGCGAGTCCAAAGACATGGTGGACGCGTTTTTTGACCTGATTACCGCCCAACTCGTGGCGGGTACCGACGTCAAGATTTCGGGTTTTGGGAATTTTCAGATTCGCACCAAGGCGCCGCGCCCCGGGCGCAATCCCCGCACCGGCGAAGCCATTGCCATTGAGGCGCGCCGGGTGGTGACCTTCCACGCAAGCCACAAACTCAAAGACCAGATTCAGGACGACAGCGCCGCGTCAAATGCAGCGGCTAAAGTCAAACCCTGAGTCAGCGCATACGGGTTCGTCCCGCATTGCGCCTTCCAATAAGCTAGAGTAAGCTCTGAGGTTTTGCGTCTACCGCTTTGATTTAAATGGAGAAAATCCTTCCATCGATTCCCGCCAAACGCTATTTCACCATCGGTGAGGTGGGAGATCTGTGCGGCGTTAAACCCCATGTGCTGCGCTATTGGGAGCAAGAATTTACCCAGCTGCGCCCCATGAAACGGCGCGGCAACCGCCGCTATTACCAGCACCACGAGGTGCTGATGATCCGCCGCATCCGCGATCTGCTGTACGACCAGGGCTTCACGATCAGCGGCGCGCGCAACAAAATGCAAGAGCTGATGGATCATGAGCGCGACAAAAAGCGCAATGGCGAAGTGCTGCTTGACGGCATGGAAAGCCTAGATCTCCAAGACGATACCAGCGCCCAATCGGCCCATGCGGATCCCCATCCCTTGTCTGCCACCAGTCTTCAAACCTGGGGCCAATTCCGGCAAGAACTGCTGTCTATCCGCGCTTTGCTCGATACCGAGGACTAAAGCGGGCCGATGCTGCCGCCAAGCCGGGAAACGGCCTTTGACCGGCTATAATCATCAGCTTGATTCGGTGTGTGGCGCAGCCTGGTAGCGCACTTGCATGGGGTGCAAGGGGTCGAAGGTTCGAATCCTTTCACACCGACCATTAGACAGTTTAAAGGCCTCTAAGTAGCGATACTTAGAGGCCTTTTTCATTGGTGAATCAAGGCTTGGATCGCTCAGGGCAGGGTAGCGAGCTGCAGTTCAAGCCGCGCGCCTTCTGCAATCACCGTCAGCGCTTTTCGGTTCAAGACGCCAATATCGAGCGTTGCATCAGCGAGCACAGGTTTGGCCAAGGCGGGGTCCAGCGTGATCGCCAGCGTTGCCGAACGGGTCGAGGGTTTCCATGGCTTTGCCAGGTTCATATCAAACGGGTGGGCATAAGCCATCGCAAGCGGTGCGAGTCCGCCTGGCCTGGCCATGAAAACGCTGGTTTCCAGGGCAGGCAGGCGCACTGGAATTTGAGTCGATGGCAGGCGCGCCAATGTCAACCGCACCCTGCAGTAGTTCAATCCTGTGGCCACGGGTATATTGCCTAGCGGAACCCGCCTGGCCTGATCGAGCGGCACGCGTTGCATGACTTCGCGCGCGCCAGGACCATCAAAATGTTCTCTATGGTTGGCCTGCGCCGAGGGGATGAAAAGCAAGACCGACTGTTTGGCTATTTCCAAGATCGATGTGCCGCCCAGTCCAGCGCCCTTGGCGGGTGCGCAGGGCAGCAATTCGAATGCATAGATTCCCATCATGTCGCCTGGCGTGCCGGGCTGCGATGGAGCGATAACAATATCAACCTTCACATGCAGATGGTCCGGGGCCTGGGCAGTCCCCGCCTGCACCAGCGATGAGGCCACCGCCACAAACACTACCAGCCAACGTCGTTTCACAGCCATGGCCTACTGCGTGGTTTTGGTGCCTTTGTAGCAGCCCATGTAATAGGGGAACTGCCGCGTCGCGTAATAGGCGTACGCGCCGTCGCTGCCCACCTTGCCATTGCACTGGTCCAGCGTGCTGCCGTTGTAGTTGGCCTGGTAGTTGTTGTAGGTCCATGCATTTTCGGTGGTGTAAGCGCCAGAACCGATGTACTTGTAGGCGCTGGTGATTTCCTTTACCCCGTCTTTACAGCCGGTCTCGCCCGCCGTGCAGCTTTCGTAGGGGGACAGAATCCGAAATCCGTCCAGCGCATAGCCAATCACCACACCGGGCGTCTTGTCCGGCAGGAAGCTTGAAACGCCGCCCAGTGTCTTCTGGTTAAAAAAGCATTCAGGGAAGGAATGGAAGTGGTATTTGTCAACGTGGCCGCCGCAGAAATTCAGGATGCCTGCCTTGTAGGGGTCTGCCGTGTAATCTGGAGGCGCTTCATTGGGGCCATAAATTTGCACCCCGTTGACCATCACGCCGATGGGTCCTAGCAGGTTCAAGCTTGTCGAACTTGCAGCCACTGCCGGTGTTTGGCTAAATTTCCAGGTAACTTGATTAACGGCGAAGGCTGTTACATCACTCGGACGTTTGCCAATGCCATCCGAATCAAAATTGGGTACGCCGTTGCTTTCGACACTGACCACCCCATTGGCGCAAGACACGCTGACTTTGGGTTGCAGCGTTGCGCTGGTATCCCAAGGCGTCTTGGTATCGGCGTTGTAGTCGATGAAATTGGCGCGCAAGCTCACGTCAGGAAAGTTGTTTGCTTGGCTGCAGGCGTTAGACGACGATGAGGGAGTGACCGAAATCGCGCTCGAAGCCGTGCCCTTGCCGGCAGAATTGCTCGCTGCCACGTTACAACTGTAAGCCGTACCGTTGGTCAGACCGCTTACCGTCAATGGGCTGGCAGCACCGCTGCTGGCCAAGCTGCTGCTACCTGCGGTGCAGATCGTCGTGTAGGAACTGATGCTGGCGCCACCGTTGGAACTTGGCGCGGTGAATGCGGCGACGGCCTGGGCATTACCTCCGGTCACGCTGGTCAATGACGGTGCGCCGGGTACCACCACGCTGCTGCTGCCACCGCTGCCGCCGCCACAGGAGGCCAGTTGGGCAAGGCAAATCGGCAAAAGAAATAACTTTAAAAATTTGTCAAAATCATGGAATTTATTGTGGGACATGCTGTCGGTTTCCGATCATTGAGGGTGTGGCACGTGGCGCGATTGAATCTTCGAGAGGGTCTTTGGCTTGCGTGCATGCCGCGATCGGCTGCCAATTCTATGTTAGTGACGCCACCGATAATGATCGCCACCCTGGTTCAACAGCAATCAAGGCCTTTGACTATGCAGCCCAAGTTGCAAAAGGCCGAGTTCCCGTCGGTGGGATGATTTGCCAAGTTTAGAAGTCCGAGCCTTGGGCGATTTTGGATTTATCCTCGTAGAGGAGCCGATGTTGACGCTTGACAAACGTTTAAATCATGAAGTTCGCATTTGTGGAGGTTTACGGCCTTCTTTTGGAAATTTCTTCAGTTTACTGGTCCCCCATTGGCGATACTTAGCAATCACTTTCATCACTTTATAAAAATGCAATACGACGAACCCGCCTCGAAATTGACGGGCAGAAAGAACACGCGATGTTTTTGAAGAGCGCTTGTTACCTTGCGGCAGGGTCTGCGAACTCGAACCTCATGCGCAATGGTGAAGCGGGCCGCGTGCAGGCGCGGCGGGTTACTGCAAGGCATTTGGTCGCGCTAGTCGCCAAGGCGACTGAGGCCTGCTTTTACGGCTTTACAAAACGCAGGGTAAACCGGTCGCTCTCACCAATAGCACGGTATTTTTCGCGGTCTTGGTCTTTCAGGCGGTAGCTAGGCGCCAGGGTCCAAACGCCTTCGGGGTAGTCTTTTGTGTCTCTGGGGTTGGCGTTGACCTCGGAGCTAGCGTCAAATTTGAAGCCAGCCTTCTCGATGAGCGCAATGGCCACGTCTTGGCGTACGTAGCCCGACGCTTGTTGGGCCTCTTGCGTCAGATCCGTGCGGCCCCGGTGGTCCACGATGCCCAGAACGCCTCCGGGTTTGAGCGCTTGGTAGAAGGCCTTGAGCGAGGCGTCCAATTCCTGGTCGGCCATCCAGTTGTGCAAGTTGCGAAAGCTGATCACCACGTCCGCGCTACCGGCGGGCGCGATGGCGTGGCGGTCGGCGCGAAAGGGGGTGACTTGCACTTTGCCGTACAGGCTGGGTTCGGCCTTGAGGCGCAGCAGCAGCTTTTCATGGTCCGCTTGGTATTGGGGCAGCGAGCCGTCGCGGTTGGCGGCGATGTACACACCCTGGTCTTTGAGCCAGGGCGCAAGGATCTCCATGTAATAGCCGCCGCTGCCAGGCAGAATTTCAACCACCGTGCTGCCTTGCCGAATGCCAAAAAACGCCAGCGTCTGCGCTGGGTGACGGTAGGGGTCCCGCGCCACGTTGCCAGGGGAGCGGTGCATGTCCGAGAGCAGAGGCTCAAAGGTAGCCGGCGTGACCGTCTGCGCGACTGCTATGTGAGCTAGCAGGGCGATGGTGCTTAACAGTGCGAAAACAGGGCGGGCAAAAGTGTTCATGGCGGCCGAGTAGGTTGAAGGGGGTAAGAAAGTGGAAACGGCACAGCTTAAGACAAACGGTCGCGCTGGGCCAGTGCAGTGAAAAGCCCTAGCCACGCCGCCGCAATGAGCACCGTGTCCACGTCGCCCAAGACCACTGCGCGCACGGGCCCAAGACCACCCATCTAAAGGGCCCGAGCAATGCTGCGATGGCGCCAAAACAGAAGTCACCGCCTTTCTTTCACGGGCGGTGACTTTTTTTGATCAAGACCTTGGCTTGGTGTTCTCGGGGTCGTACAAGGCGGCGTAACCCACGGCTTCGACCTTGACCGGGTAGATGTCGTCAAAGTACTGCATCTGCAGCTCACGCCCCACTTGGCAGTAGTCATGCGGCAAATAGGCCAGGGCAATGTTCTTGCCCAAGGTGGGTCCATACGCAATGCTGGTGGTGTAGGACCGGCGGCCTTGCGAGTCAATCAGCGTAGCGCCTGTGGTGGGGTCCATCACCGCGCAATTGCCCATGGGGTAGCGGGCAACGCCGGCGCTGTCGATGTTGTGGATCATGGTCAGCGTGCACAAGGTGGCCGGCTGATGTTCGCGCTCGCGCAATGCCATGTGCGCGGCTTTGCCGTGAAAGTCGGCGGCCTTCACCTTGGGGCGTGCCAAATCGGCTTCGAACAGGTTGTACTCGGTGAGCAAATCGCCGTTTTGCAGGCGCAGGCTTTTCTCCAAGCGGCGGCTGTTGGCATAGGTTTCCACGCCCACGGGCGTCACGCCCAGGGCATAGAGCGCGTCCCACAGTGCCAGGCCGTCCTCATATTTGAAGTGCAGCTCCCAGCCTTGCTCGCCTACATAGGAGATGTGGAAAGCGAGCACCGGCACGCCAGCGAGCTTCAAATTGCGCAGGGCCGCAAACGGAAAGGCTTCCAAGTTCCAGGCCTCGGGCTCGTCGGCAATTTTTTGGATAGTGGTGCGGGCGTTCGGCCCCCAAAGCCCCAAGCAGCCGTATTCGGTGGTGGTATCTTTCACGGTGACGTTTGCGCCACGGTCTTGCGCCATGCGGCGCACCCAGGTGAAGTCGCGGTGGCCGGCATCGGCGCCGTCCACAATGCGGTAATGGTCTTGGCCCAGGCGCAAGACGGTCAAGTCAGCGCGCACGCCGCCCTTGGCGTCCAGAAAGTGGGTGTACACGCCCTTGCCCACGGCGGTGTCGCCACCGACCTTGGCCACGCAGATGTATTCCAGCAAGTCAGCTGCGTCCGGCCCCACCACGTCAAATTCGGCAAAGTGCGAGACGTTGATCATGCCCACGTCTTGCGTCATCTTCAAATGCTCGGCGTTTGACACGCGCCAAAAATGGCGGTTGTCCCACTCGTTGGCGCGCACTGGCACTTTGTCGCCGTAGACCTCAAACAGATGCTCGTTGCTGGCGTAGCCGTGGGCTCGTTCCCAGCCTGAGAGTTCCATAAAGTAGGCGCCGAGCGCTTTTTCGCGCTCGTAAAACGGGCTCTTGAAGATGCCGCGACCGGCGCTATAAGGTTCTCGGTTGTGCACCGGCGGGTTGTAGATTTTGAAGGCGCCTTCGTAGCAGCGGTCATGGATGTATTGCTCTTCTTGCTGATACGGGTAGAAGCGGGCCACGTCGATGCGCGCATGGTCCAGGTGCGTGGTGCCGTCCGTCATCCAGTCGGCGACCAGTTTGCCCACGCCGGGGGCGTCTTTCACCCATATGGCTTCGGCATACCATAGGCCGCGCACTTTGCTTGATTCACCAATCGAGGGGTTGCCGTCGGTGGTGACTTGCAGCAAGCCGTTGAAGGAGTATTTGTCGTCATAGCCCAGTTCGGCCAGGATGGGCGTGAGTTCCATGGCGCGCTCCAGCGGCGCCATGATTTGCTCTAGCTCCAAATCGCGCTGCGATGGGCTCAGGCGCGCTTCTTCCTTCTCCAAGATGTCGCGCGGGTGGCACATGCGCGGGTTTTTTTCTTCGTAATAGCCCCACTCAATCTGGCCGCCGTGGGGCGTTTTGGGGTCCCCGGTGTCTCGCAGATAGGCCGAATTGCCCTGGTCACGCAAGAGCGGGTAGCCAATGTCTTTGCCCGTGCCGGCAAATTCCAGATAGGGTTTGAAAAAGGTGAGCGGGTGGTCTACCGGCATGATGGGCAAGTCTTCACCCGCCATATTGGCAATGAGGCGGCCCCACAAGCCGGCGCACACCACCACGTATTGAGCGGCAATAAAGCCTTTGGTGGTTTCCACGCCTTGAATGCGGCCGTTCTCAATACGCAAGCCGGTGCAGGCGGTGTTGGCAAAGGATTGCAGCTTGCCCGAAGCCACCGCAGCGTCCACCAGTTCGCCCGCCACCATTTGCGAGCGGGGTTTGACCAAACCAGCGTCCGGGTCCCACAGAGCGCCCTGGATCATGGACTCTTCCAGCAGGGGGAACTTGGCTTTGGCTTGCGCCGGGGTGATCATTTCGACCCGGTTGCCAAAAGCCTTGCCCGAGGCCACGCGGCGTTGCAACTCGACCATGCGCTCGTCGTCGCCGACGCGGGCCACTTCGATACCGCCGATGCGCTCGTAGCGGCCTAGTCGGTCGTAGAAGTCAATGCTGTATTTGGTGGTGAAGATCGTCATCTGATCGTGCATCGTGTTGAAGCAAAAATCAGACGCGTGGGCCGTGGAGCCGATGTCGGTGGGGATGGCGGACTTGTCGATGCCGACAATGTCAGTCCAGCCGCGTTCGATCAGGTGGTGTACCACCGAGGCGCCGACGATGCCGCCTTGGCCAATGATGACGACCTTGGCTCGTTCGGGAAATGTGGCCATGTTGCGCGTAGCTCCTAGGGGAATGGTTAGCCGTTGAATTCGGCATAAAGTGTATTCCCCCTTGGGGGGGTAAAGGCGCTAATTGCGACTACCGTTTTCGCAATAACGGCGTGAAATTCCAGGTGCGCACCTGCCGCAACAGGCTACTCGGTCATCCAAGGCACGCCCGTCGAAGCAAGGCAATGGCAGTAGTTTTTGGGATGGAAGCTAAAAAGATTCAAATTTTTTGCGTATTTTTCATGAATATCACATACTTAAACCAAAAATTCATCATAAACATGATATTTGACCTAGTATCGCCTTCGCAAGCACGCTGCTCCCATCCGAAAGATGGCGCTGGATTGGCGCAGCTTTTGTGGCCTGACAACGCGTTTGTTTTTCTGTGTTTTTTCCCACCAAGGAGAAATCAATGTATTTGTTCAATCGGCTCGTTGTCACCACGGGTGACATGGAGGCAGTCATGCCTGTGGTCCATGAAATTGCCGCCATTGTCAAAAGTGAGGCCGGCATTCCCTTCAATGTTTGGGCAGGCAGCAACGGTTTTGTTACCGGCAGCATCGGCTTTTCCATTGCTTACGACTCGTTGGCCGCGCGCGCAGCGGCCACAGCCAAGTTGGGCGCTAGCAAAGCATGGTGGGCAGCCAGTCGAAAGCTGCGTGAGCATGCCCTGAGCGTCGAGCCCGACACCATCTACCGCTACATCCGCGGAGGCACCATGGGTGCGAGCATTCCCGTGGGCACCGTGGTCTCTCAAAACCAATTTCAACTCGCGCAGGGCGCGGACTGGATGGCCACCCTGAATTGGGCCATGGAATATGCCGAATTGACAAAAACGATCACCGGCGTTGAGACCAATGTGCTCCACAGCGTGTACGGGCGACTGGGCGATGTTTTGATGCTCGCTGGCCTGCCCAATGCTGCCGCTGGTGACGAGCGCCGCGCAAAGTTAATGGCGAGCGCCGAATTCATGCCGAAATTCTTGGAAGGCGGTCAATACGCCTTGGCTGGCAGCGTGATGCAGCGCGAGATCGTCAAGATTGCTTAATTTTTAAGCGGCGTCAGAAACCGCAAGCTTGATGGGTCGGTACATGCCGCAAACGGCCCTTTGTTTTTTTTCACCACTATTGGAGCAACACCATGAAAGAACTTGAAATATTCCAGAGCCTGAACCTGGCCCTGATTAGCAACGCCATCTACACCCTGGCTGTGTTTTTCATGGTTTGGGTCAGTTTGCGCGTAGCCCGGTCTGTGCGAGAAGAGGGCGCGGGCATTGTTCCCAAAATTCTGAGCAGTTTGTTTGGACTAGGGGTGGTGTTTAACGGCTTGCTACTGAGCGGTTTCATGCACTTCAATATTTCCAGTACAGCAGGCCACCTGCAGGCCCTCAAGGCGGCGGGCGAAAAGCTATCTACCACGGCGGAGATGTTTCTCACCATCCCCATGGTCGTAAGTTCCAACACCGGTTTCAGCATGATTCCAGGCCCTGTCATGGCAGTTTGGTGGCTCGTGGTGGTGTTATTGATTTTGGGTATTACTTGGCTTCCAGCTAAAAAATAATTGGTTTGCACAGGCTTTGCCATCGTTAAAGCCTGTGGCCCCAAGTGCAATTTTCGCTTTCACGCCGAAGGCGTCCGATATTGATCAGCTAACGGCCACAACATTGGCCGCCCTGTGCCGTCACGGTATCGTTGTCCAGCCCGAGCGCGTCCGGGATGTGTGCCACTTGCAGGCCTTGCGCCACCCCGGCGCGAACCCCTCGTCGTAGGCCTCTGCCGGGTGGCTTTTGCGCGTGCGTGCAACGGAGTCGCTGCGTGGCTTGCCCGGCGCGTCGGTGTGCATCGGCGGGTTGAGCCAATGCCATGCAAGACCCAAGAAATTCTCTCGATTCGCTAAATTTTCAGTATCTAAAACAACTGATGGTATACGCCGTTAAATAAAATAGTCCAGTTATTTTTATATAAAATAAATGTAAAACTCAAGGCCATTACCGTGGAGAAAAATACTAGCGCTTTTGACACTTCGTTCATGGGAGACTTTCTAGGGAAATTATCGGATTAATCTTAAGATATTATTTTCTGAATACTTGGACGAACACGAAGAAAATTTTCATATCCGAGCTCCATCAAATTCAACACACCTGGGAGTCGTGCTAAGAGGGCGATATATTTCCAACCGGGCAGTTGTTGCCAGAGGTGAACAAATGCAGCAGCACCAGATACGATCTCGCCGTCGGATGCAATAACGTGAAAGCGTGCCATGAGTTCTTCTTTGCTGTGTCCTGGTGGCGCTAAAAATTTGGCACTGGAAACATCTATCCAGCAAATTTGCGAAAGCAGATCACCTTTTTATATTGGCTTATCTCACGACTGCAAATAGGACACGAGCCGTCATACAAGACGGTGGTGGGTATGGCGATTTCTTGCATGCTTAAGCCATCTCCGCGCTCTGGTCTTCAAAGCTATCTTCATGCACATGCATTATTCTTTTTGCAGCGAGACCTTCCACATAAAGGACTGGGCCTTTGTAAGAAAATGTTGCTTGCTCCAAAAGTTCGTCTGAGCAATCCCTCTGCTCGATATGCAAGTTCACCAGTACCAATCGGCATTCCCGAATGGTTTTCTTCAATCGTAAGAAAACATTCACTATTTGGTTCGTATCTTCAACTTCGTGGATCCATTGCCAAGCGTTCCCTGCGGGAATCTTTCGGCCTTTTCCTGTTTTATTCCACAACATATACGAGATTTTCATGGGGTCTCCTTAAACATGCGCTGCGTTGGTGAACTTCGCCAAGTCAAACACCCAACTTGGAGCCAAAGGCAGGGCGGGTTGACGAAAGGGTTTGAGGTGAAAGGGTGTGTTGTTTTCGTTGCGCTCCGAAGCAACTGACTCATCCACGGGCAACTGCTTCAGCGCATCAATCAAGGGGTAGTTTTGTAGGAACTGGCATAGTGTTTTGTCCAATTGGATGGCTAAACCGACCACTGCTTCACTCTCGGGACTTGCGTCTGCAGCGGGGCAGGAGAGCACGTCGTTGTCGTTGAAGCAAGAAACGACGTCCCAGACCGATAAACGCTCAACCGCTTGATGAAGTTGGTATCCACCACCCGGGCCGCGGTAGGCCTTGATTAGGCCGCCACTCCTGAGCTTTCTCGTGACCATCTCTGTGCTGGACACGCACAGTCCAATGTGCCTGGACAAGGTTGTCGTAGGCATAGGATGTTGCTTCGAATGTGCCGCAAGAATTCCGACGGTTTGGAGGCCCTTGATTGCGTGGTGGTTGAGCGGCATGACGAGTGAGTAGATTAATTTGTGTGTAATCTAACACTGAAGAGAAATTTCCGGTAGAATTTATTAAAATACTTCTTTTTATCTACTCAATTACTACTCAAAAAATGAACAACGATGCAAAATCTGACGCCGCAGTACACAAAATTGGAGCGGTATCCAAGCTCAGTGGCGTTCCGACCCCCACCCTTCGGGTTTGGGAGTTGCGCTACGGAACTTTCACCCCGCAAAAGTCACAAGGGCAGCATCGGCTGTACACCGATGATGATGTGCTCAGGGCAACCCTACTCAAGCGGCTCACGGAGCGTGGGCATGCAATCAGCGGCCTGTCCAAGCGCTCTTCGCAAGACCTCAATGCATTGTTGATGCAAGGGCAGGATGCCAGTCGATTACGCACAAACGCGCGCCTCGCCGGCCAACCTGCATCTATGGCTGTCGTTGGCGTGGCTTTGGCCAGCCGCATCGAGTCGAAAAAGTTTACCCTTGGCTTCATTCCAAAGGACTTAAAGATAACAAACATCTTTAATGATCTGCCACACGGACTTGGATCAACGTTTGAACGACAAGTTCACTTTTTATTGATCAAGGTAAATTCTCTCCACGCAGGTATACAAATTGATATTCATAAATTAGCTCAAAACTGTAAAGCCATTCAGGTAATTGTTTTATACAATTTCGGTCAAGAAAATGTGATTGAAGTCATGAAACGTTCAGGGATGATTGTTCGCAAAGAACCTATGGCAGATTCAGACTTGGCGGATTTGATTAATTCGGCCTTACTCATGGGGACAGAAAAAGAGTCTACTGGCTTGGTGGTGGGTAGTCTGATACCACCCAGAAAATACAGTGAATTAACGCTTCACCGCGTAGCTAATATCTCTACCAATGTTCTCTGTGAATGTCCGCGGCACGTAGCAGAAATCATTACCCAGCTAGCGAATTTTGAGCAATACAGCCACGAATGTTTGAACAAGTCTGCAGAAGATGCACACTTGCATGCTTATCTAAGTGCAGTTTCCGGGTCTGCACGCGCTTTGTTTGAAAGTGCCTTGGAAATGGTGGCAAATTATGAGGGTATTGCGCTGCACGACGAAGTTCGGGAGTAAGAGTTTTGAAGTCCCGTGACCGTGCAAGCACATCAACTATCGCACCGGTACCGTCGCAAACGACGGCCGCTCTTGCGGTGGCGACCTATCGGCAGTGCCAAATAGCGACCAGCGCAAAAAAGCCTGCTGGTGCAAACCGGGCTGGTATTTTTTGGTCGTTTTGCGCAAGCCTATTTCAAATCCAGCACCCAAGCTACCAGCCGTTTTGATTCCTCGGGCGAGACCTGCGCGTTGGCGGGCATATAGACCACGCCCCAGGCGCCATTGCCGCCTTGGCGCACCTTGAGCGCCAGGCGCTCCAGGGCGGCGGGGTCTTGGCGGTACTTGTCGGCAACCGCCTTGAAGGCCGGGCCCACCACCTTTTTGTCGATGGCGTGGCAGGCCAGGCAGTTTTTTGCCTTTGCAAATGCCACCTCGGCTGCGGCGTCCGCCCAGGCTTGCCGTCCGAGCAGCAGCGCGGCGCACAGGGTGGCCAGCCGCGCGGCAACGTGCATGGTGCAGGCCAACTTAGTAGTTGTCCAGCACCGCGCCCTTGCTGGCGGTGGAAGCGTTAAAGGCAAACTTTGCCTGCACACCGCGCGTGTAGCGCGGTGCGGGCGCGGTCCAGGCAGCGCGGCGTTTGACGATCTCATCTTCCTCCACATTGAGCTCTAGGATGAGCTGGTGGGCGTCGATGGTGATGGAGTCGCCCTCATGAATGAGCGCAATCGTGCCCCCGGCTGCGGCCTCGGGCGCCACGTGGCCCACTACCATGCCCCAAGTGCCGCCGGAGAAGCGGCCGTCGGTGATCAGGCCCACGCTCTCGCCCAGTCCCGCGCCAATCAGGGCGCCGGTGGGGGCCAGCATTTCAGGCATGCCTGGGCCGCCTTTGGGGCCCAGGTAGCGCAGCACC
>Ga0209500_10000103_pt1 | contig 77014 bp, 62 predicted proteins | sample S_140212_EF_Meta_FD_187323 | JGI IMG/M metagenome (GOLD analysis project Ga0209500, IMG submission 187323) | Freshwater microbial communities from Lake Simoncouche, Canada to study carbon cycling - S_140212_EF_MetaG (SPAdes) (version 2) | ecosystem: Environmental > Aquatic > Freshwater > Lake ... | reverse complement strand
TTTAAAACAGTTAAATATCATTGACGACGATAGTTACAATGGAAAATACTCGTCTGTTTCCAAATTTTTAAATAATTGTATTACGCCAATGGGTTCGAGAAAATTCAAATATAAAATTCTTAACCCCATTTTTGACTGTAACAAATTAAATAAAGAATATGATATTACTGAATATATTATAAATAAACGGGGGGAAACTCTTATAACAGAGTGGCGTACAAATATGGGTGAGTTAAAAGATATAGAAAAATTACATAGACAAATTATTCATAATAAAGTCACTCCTAGAAGCCTATTTCATTTATACAATAACCTGACTACTATTTCTTTAATGTACGAAAAAATGAAAAGCGATGATGTGATAATGGGATATATAGTATCGGAGCTTGAAAATAAAAAAGATAGTTATGATTTAGAAGGAAAACCCATACCGGACATATCCCGTTTATGTGATAAACTCAAATCTTATATTGAATCTCATCTTGTATTAGAAAAATGTTTCAATATCGATAATCTTAATTTTGAAGAGAATTTCATTCGCCCGTTGGTGAGTGAAACATTAGACGATATTGTATATGATTATGAAAACTCTTATATAGAGTTGCAAACAATTCAAACATATTTTTGCAATTTAATATCATCGTGCGAGAAAGCTTCAAAAGCAGACAAAAAATATGAATACGTTAAAATACACGACACTGAAAAAATGGGATACAGTTTAATAACAACAAAACGTAGAGCAAAGTTACTCGAAGAACAATTAAAAAAACAAATAAAGTCCAATAAAAATCCCATAAAAACAGAAATACCGATAGAATATGAAACATATAAAAAGACAACCAGTGTATTAGGATTAGAATTATCGGGAATAACATATCCTATCGCAACGGGAAGTAATTCATCTATTCAATCTACGCAAATTGATAAAATATGTAGTACAATTATAAAATCTAAACAAAAAATGCGTACTGTTATAGAAACCATATTTACAGAATTTATTAAAAATATACAAAACATGTTTGAATCGGATATTCAAATTATAGTTGACATGGTAACCATGGTCGACGTTGTACAAAATCAAGTATATATTGCCTTGAAGAATAAATACTGCAAGCCTCTTATAAAATCGTCACAGTCACATGCGTCGGTATCGTCACGCTCAACTACGCATATAGACTCTGCTGCCGATAATACAGATGATACAGATGATACAGATGACTCGTTTGTAAAGGCGCGTGATTTGAGACACTGTCTTATTGAACACATTAATACAAATGAGATATATGTTACAAATGATATCGAGTTGGGTAACAATACCGAACAAAATGGAATACTACTATATGGAACAAATGCGGTAGGAAAGACGAGTTTAATAAGAGCGCTCGGAATCGCCATAATAATGGCTCAAGCTGGATTATATGTTCCGTGTTCTTCTTTTGAATACATACCATATAAAAGTATATTTACAAGAATTCTAGGGAATGATAATTTATTTAAAGGGCTTTCGACGTTCATGGTGGAGATGTCCGAACTACGCGTTATTCTAAAATCCGCAAATAAATTTGGACTTATTTTGGGAGACGAATTATGCTCGGGAACAGAAATGGACTCGGCGATTAGTATATTTGTAGCTGGTCTTAAAAAACTACACGATGTAAAATGCTCCTTTATATTTGCAACACACATGCACGAGATTAACAAATACGAAGAAATCGAAGAAATGGATAGATTATCTATGAAACACTTAGAAGTGACTTATAATAAAGAAAGGGATATTTTAGTATATGATAGAAAACTAAAAGATGGTTCTGGATTTAGTATGTACGGATTGGAAGTATGTAGATCTCTTCATTTGCCGGAAGACTTTTTAAAGTATGCGAATGAAATAAGACTGAAATATAGGAATAGCGAACAGAGTATTCTTTCGGCGAAACCTAGTAAATATAATGCAAAAAAAATAAGAAACATGTGCGAAATGTGTAATAATGAAATTGGAACAGAAATACATCATCTTCAGCATCAAAAAAATGCCGACCAACTTAACTTTATAGGACACTTTCACAAAAATCATGTAGCAAATTTAGTTTCTATATGTGAAAAATGTCATGACGCCGTTCACTCAAATGGTGAACAACATCGCAAAGTAATGACATCTAGTGGACCTATTATCATAAAAATGTAAAACGTAAAATGTAAAACGTAAAATGTAAAACGTAAAATTATTATATATATAGTTACTATAACTATATATATAATAAATGAGCAGTCCAGTAAAGATGCAAACTGTAGGGGAAGCCACAAATTCTATCACAAATGTTTTTCAATCTACATTTAGTAGTTTAGCCAGTTCATTAAAATTGCCCCAATTGAGAGATTCATTTTATCAAAATATTATATATATTTTTATCGCTATTATTATTTTAGTAGGTATATTGGTTTACATACAGATGGTGGGAACAACTCATACAAATCCACTCAATCTTCCAGCATCAAAAGAAATAAAAAAGATAGAAATTCAAAAAATAGTAGAAGGATTCGACATGGAACAAAATGGCGGAATAGAAGAGTTTGCGGGCAATATAGGCGGGGGTGGAGATTTATATGATACTGTACACGACACACATAATAATGAGCTCGCCGAACTAACCACCGATATGTTTCATAGTGACGAACCGAACAATGATAATAGAAGGAAGAGGTAAATTAAGGATATAAAAGCATATAAGTTGTGTTATGTGTTGTATAAAAAACTACAAATAAAATAAACAATAAACAATAAACAATAAACATTAAACATTAAACATTAAACAATACATATTATATAAAATTGATTTATAAAAATCTATATAATAAATATATAAAAACAATCTATATAACAACCAACGAGCGAAATGATTATTCCTATCAAGTGTTTCACATGCGGAAAGGTAATCGGGGACAAATATCGTTACTATTTAGCTGAAGTAAAAAAAAGCAAGATCGAGAAAGATATGAAGAATGACAAGGTTATATATTTAACACAAGAATTTGCAGATAAAACACCCGAAGGTTATGTTTTAGACAAATTGGGGTTCAATAAAATGTGCTGTCGCCGTCACTTTCTCACTCACGTCGACATCGAGTAGTTAAACCGGCGGTCAAATATTAAATACCAAAATATTAAGTAAAACAATATGCGTTTTTTTATAATGTATATTTTTTATTCATTTATAATAATATATTATCGTACTATTATATAATATAATAGTATAACATGGGTTCTTATTCTTATAAAAAACATAAAAAATCAAAACATAGTAAAAAACATAGACGACACACGCGACACACGCGACATATGAAGGGTGGTAAAGTATGCACGCAAAGTCCATACCAGTACAATCAATCCGGTGGGGGTAAAAAAGATAGAAACGGGAAAAAGGGGAGACGTATGAAGGGCGGAGGTTTCTTTGATTTTGTAAAATCATGGAATTCTAGTAACCCTGCCTCTGGTGGTAACGTAATACCACTTTCCCCTAGGGGTATTTCGCCAGCTGGAATAGGTTCTCCTGTATCAACGTCCGCATATCGACCAAACATTCAACCGTGGCCGGCACAGAATTTAATTCGTCCTCACGCATACACAATCGGTGGGAGACAGACAGGTGGTGGTGGTGGTGGTAAACATACAAGAAAATTGAAAGGGAAAGGGAGAGGGAGAGGGAGAGGAAAAGGGAGAGGTAGAGGATTAAGAGGTGGTGGCATTATAGATGATATGCAAACATTTGGTAACGATATTTTACATAGATTGGGTTCTGTTGTAAATGGCGTAAGTGGATACGATAATAAACTATATAACATGAATCCGAATCCTAGTATTCAATTTCCGAGAGGTTTAGGGGGTGTAACAACAGGAGGAGCTACATATAACGCATTAGATTTACAAAGAATATATAACAAGTCATATGCAGATGCTTCATTGAAATAATTTATCGTAAGTATAAAAATATTATTGTGAATATTTTTATATTAATAAAAAATAACATATCATAACATAGTATAATATATAGTATAATATAACAAATAGTAAAAATGATTTTAAACTTTTTTTCTAATTTATGCACACCCGCAAAATTATACTTTATTATTAGTTTGATATTATTAGTAGTGTCTCTATATTATGATATAACAAGAAACGAAAAAGATAAAATATGTTTAGGAAATCTGAGTTGTAAAATAGAAAGCAAGCCTATATTTTATATATTAAACATACTATTTATTTTAATATGGGCATTTATTCTCAACTTGCTATGTAGCTTTGGATGGTCAAAGCTATCATGGTTTCTATTTTTATTTCCATATATAATTTTAGGTATTATTTTTTTAATGATTGCCGGAATTGTAATTACTATAGCTAGAAATAGTAAAAAATAAAGTGTATGATATTTGATAAGATTTTAAATCTTCGAGGATGTAAATGTGCATATAATCAAATGTTACAATAATATTTGACTATAAAATTTGAATATAAATGTAAAAAAGCATAAAAAATACTAATGATATAATATAATAGTATAATAATACAATTCAAACAATGAATTCAGAGATAGCGTGGCAGATAATAGATAAATATTTTGACGACAACCCAAACATTTTAGTTCAACACCATTTAGAATCTTATAATGACTTTGTGACAAAAGGAATAAAAAGAATATTCAAAGAAAAAAACCCAATTGTATTACAAAAAGAAGAAGATGTATCGAAAAATATCTTTAAACTAAGATGCGAACTATTTATCGGAGGAAAGAGGGGCAATCGAATATACTACGGAAAACCGGTTATATATGATGACGAAAACAACGGTTTAGTAAAAAGGGCTCATTTTATGTATCCGAATGAGGCGAGGTTAAGAAACATGACATATGGAACTACTATTCATTATGATATAGAGGTGGATTTTATAATGCGAGATTCTGACAATAACGTAATTGTTGAAAGCGCGATATTGGAAAAAATATTTCTAGGTAGATTTCCTATTATGCTTCAATCTGAGTTATGTATTTTAAACGGACTGAATCCTTCTGTTAGGTTTAACATGGGTGAGTGTCGCAATGATTATGGTGGATACTTTATCATAGACGGGAAAGAAAAATTCATTATTTCGCAAGAAAAATTTGCAGACAATATGCTTTATATCCGAGAGTATGATGACAAAGATGAACTATATAGTCACTCCGCCGATATACGCACTGTGTCAGAGGATGCATCGAAACCGGAGCGAACAATGTCGGTGAGAGTGATTGCACCAGGTGCGCGATACTCTAATGGACAAATCGTAGTTTTAATTCCGAATGTTCGCAAACCAATGCCTCTATTTATTGTCATGAGAGCGCTAGGTGTTTTGTCGGATAAAGATATTATAGAATATTGTTTATTAGATTTGGATAAAAATGCAAGTATGATAGACCTGTTTATTCCATCAATTCATGACGCAAGTAGAATTTTCACACAAGAAGTTGCGCTAAAATTTATATCCACATTTACAAAGTCAAAAACGATCTCACACGTACATGACATATTAATGAACTATTTTCTACCTCAGCTCGGAGAACTCAACTATATAAATAAAGCGTACTATTTGGGATACATTGTTTACAAATTATTACTAGTATATACAAAAGTCGAAAAGCCAACTGACCGCGACAACTTCAAGTTTAAACGTGTTGACTCGCCTGGTCGCCTGTTATATGACTTATTTAAAGAATATTATTCTCTACAACAAGCCAATATTCGTCTAGCAATTGACCGCGAATATTATGGTAATGCATCTAGGTACAACGCGGTAAACACGTTTCCTTCGCTTATTTTACTAAATAAAAATGAAATCTTTCAAGATCGAGTTGTGGAGTCGGGGTTTAAAAAAGCATTTAAGGGAAACTGGGGGTCGGTAGAACATACTAAAAAAATCGGTGTTGTGCAAGATGCAAATCGTCTTTCATATAATTCATTTATTTCGGGTTTCCGCAAAATAAATTTACCAATGGATTCGTCTTCAAAATCAATTAAACCTCGTCTTCTGCATAGTTCACAGTGGGGGATAATTGACCCGGTGGACACACCAGATGGCGCAAATTGTGGTTTACATAAAAATATGACTTTAATGTGTCATATTACTACGGGATTCTCTGGACAACCTATGATAAAATGGATGCGAGATATAATAGGTATGAAATTATTAGAGGAATGTCCTAGAAAATATCTGTTTAGTGCAACAAAAGTATTTATAAATGGGGCATGGGTGGGTGTACTATCGAATCCTGATGAGGTAAGTATTCAAATAAAAACGTATAGGAGATTTGGATTAATTTCGCCATTTATAAGTTCGCATTGGGAAATACAAAACAACGAGATGTTCATTTTTACGGATGGTGGTAGGTTATGCAGACCTTTGCTATATTACGATACAATTGATATGCGATATTCTTTTGAAAAAAAAGAAATATTAGCGGCTTTACAGACGGGTAAATTTAGCTGGAAGAGTTTGGTTGTCGGGATGAATGAAATATTGGTGGATGGATATAAAATCGACTCACCAATCATATATACTCCAATGGCATTATATGGTACGGAAACAATTGTCAATATTCAGAAAAGCAAAATTCCGTCTATTATAGAATATGTAGATACGGCGGAAGAAGAATCGCTATTGATTACGTTGTCATATAATGCGCGCGATAAACCGTATACGCATGTTGAAATTCACCCATCCATACTATATGGATTTATGGGTAATCAAATTGTGTTTCCGGAAAACAACCCTTTGCCAAGAAATGCATTTGCGTGCGGACAAGCAAAACAGGCGGTTTCTTTATATAGTACAAATTTCTTTTCGCGGATTGACAAGATGGGTGTAATGTTAAACTATGGACAAATACCACTAGTTAAAAGTCGTTACTTAAAACACATAAACAACGAAGAACACCCATGTGGTGAAAATGTAATTGTTGCTATTATGTGCTACTCGGGGTACAACGTAGAGGACTCTATTTTATTTAATGAAGGTTCTGTGAAACGCGGAATGTTTCGAACAACATATTTTAATAGCTATGAAACACGCGAAGAGTCTAGTAAAAACAAAGGTGTTGCGCTTGATTCACATATTGTAAATATTGAAAGCGAGATAAATGTAATTGGATTAAAACCGGGATACGAATATAACCATCTCGACATGTATGGAATGATAAAAGAAAACACGGAATTAAATGATAAAATTGTATTGATTGGGAAAGTTAAAACAAATCTTGATAATCCCGAGAAACCGATTGACGAATCTATTTTTCCTAAAAAAGGGCAACTCGGATTTGTAGATAAAACATTTATTACCGAAAGTGAGGAAGGCGCAAGATTAGCAAAAGTGCGTATTCGCGAAGAAAGAATGCCTAGCATCGGAGACAAATTTGCTTCAAGAGCCGGGCAAAAAGGAACTGTTGGTATTTTAATTCGAGAACAAGATATGCCTTTCACGTCGGATGGGATACGCCCCGATATTATTATAAATCCGCACGCAATACCATCGCGTATGACGATTGGTCAATTAGTTGAGACACTAGTTGGAAAAGCGTGCTGTTTATATGGTGCATTTGGAGATTGTACTGCCTTTTTAAATACAGGTCCAAAAGAAAAACAATATGGCAAGTTATTAGTAAATGAGGGGTTTCATTCAAGCGGGACACAAATATTATATAATGGAATGACGGGAGAACAAATACAATCGGATATATATATTGGACCTACATACTATATGCGTTTGAAACATATGGTAAAAGATAAAATTAACTATCGAGCTAGAGGACCAAGAACGCTTCTTACACGTCAAACTGTACAAGGTAGAGCAAATGATGGTGGTTTACGTGTAGGTGAGATGGAACGTGACGGAATAATAGCACACGGTGTTAGTCATTTTCTACAAGAGTCTATGATGATTCGAGGTGACGAGTATTTTATGGCGATATGCAATAAGACGGGAACGATTGCAATTTATAATAGTATGCGCGATTTATTTATTAGTCCTATGGCGGATGGTCCTATAAAGTTTACGGGAAATTTATTGAGCGATATGAACATTGATAAAATAACAAAATTTGGTAGGTCATTTAGTATTGTTCGTATTCCATACTCTTTTAAACTACTGATGCAAGAGTTAATGACGATGAATGTTTCTATGCGAATTATAACAGAAGATAATATCGACCAGCTTGAGAGTATGTCATATTCAAATACGATTAACAAACTTATGTTTGATAACGCACCGCAAACAACCGATGTTATTTCGCGCGTAATTGAGTCGAATAAAGAAAGAAGTTCGGTGGGATATGTGGTAAGTAAGACAGACCGAAAAGCCGAATTGGATAAAAAACAAGAGAATACAAATGCCATTTTGTTGGATAACCAAAAGGCGCAGGAGAAGATGCTTAAAGATATTGAGAATCTTGGCTGGAGATTGGAAAGCCGCGAATTATTAGAAGGATCTGAAGGAGAAGGAGCGCCAAAGAAGTACAAGTATATTTTTGCATCGTTAATTTTAGACGATCGCGGTTCTCCTACAGAAGTATGGGACGGTCCATCAGGTGGATATGGGTCGTTTCCAAATACTTATCCTGTTGGTTGGTCTGAGAAAGATTTAGTATACCCAACAGGAGAAAAAATACCAGATGAAATCATGGCGAATGAATTGGCTAGAAATCAGACACCAAATAACTGGTTAAGTTCGTATGTAAATATAGTACAAGAGTTTCAAAAAGTAACATATAGAAAAAAAGTTATGGAAGAAGCAAAACAGCGCGCAGAACAAGGTATAGAAGAAGGTGCGCAACAGGGATCGCCCATTTATTTTCCATCATCTCCCGGATATACAGCATCAAGCCCCGTTGGTGTTGGGAGTTCGCCTCTAGCACAATACCAACCTATGGGGTTTGGTTCAGTCGCAAATTTGTCTCCATCGCCTTTGAGTTCGCCTCAGTATGCACCGGCATCACCACAGTATTCCTCTATTATGAGCCCTACGGGTTCTCCGATTGTTTTGACGGGAGCGCCAACAAATGTTGTGCTTTCCGCAAATCCACTACAACCAGTAATGCCTATGGGAATGCCCTTACAACAAGGACAAATGGCGCAAGGACAAATGGCGCAAGGGGTATTATCAGTTGGCGCAGAAAATACAAACGAAGGCGCTAAAACGGAAGGACAAGGTAAGAAAACGGTAATCGTAAATCTTGGCAACCAAGGTCAATAAAAGAAAGACAAATAACAATAACGAATAACAAATAACAATAACGAATAACTAATTTAATAAAACAATAATAAAATTGAATTAAAATTATTGTTTTGTAATATAAATATAAGAAAGAAATAAACAAGAAAACCAAGAATAAGTAAATAATGTCTTCAGCACAACAACAAAAAACATCGAGTGGATTAATAACCATGATTCACAAATCGAGAAAAACAATTCTCGATTTATTAAAAGAACAACAATATGATACATCGGAATATGATAATTTTGGAGTAAATGAAGTGCACGCAATGTATACAAATAAAGATGTTCCAAAACAGTTGGACATGATTCTTGCAACCAATGAAGGAACATTTAAACAAAAAAATGTATATGTAAAGTTTCATTTAGGGAAAACACTGCGAGTTGAAAATATACAGGATTATGTAGACGACTTGTTCAATATAGAACAAGTTTTGAATAAAAAAACCGATACACTGATAATAATAATAAAACAGGACATGAATCAAACATTAATGAATATATTAAACGAATTCTGGGACAGACATAAAATATTTATTATATTATTTAGTTTAGAAAGACTACAGTTTAATATTCTAGAACATCAATATGTTCCAAAGCATGTTATTTTAAACGAGGATGAAAGAAAGGAGATGATTAAAAGATACAATATTTTAGATGTAAAAAATTTGCCCGATATTTCTCGATTCGACCCCGTCGCACAAGCAATCGGAATGAGACCGGGAGATATTTGTCGGATAGAACGACCAAGCAAAACATCGGTTATTTCAAATTATTACAGGTACTGTACACAAACGATGTTATAAGTCTGAATAAGAGAAGAGACGAGATGGGATGGGATGGGATGGGATGGGATGGGATGGGATGGGATGGGATGGGATGGGATGCGAGCGCTGCAACTACATGAATGCATCCAACTATTTTTATTTATAATATTATTTTATGATTATATGATTATATATGTATGTTTTATGTTTTTCACATTTGTTTTTATAAAATAATATTTTATTATGATATTATAGATATCACACATTATAGATATGGCGGAAATAATAAAATATTATTCGAATTATCTTAATAATTTAAATAAGAAATACGACGAATACACAAAAAATTACATAACCGAGTTTGTAGAATTTAAAATACCGGTATTTAGTTGTAGTTTGTCGAGGAATGATTTAAATTCTGTTGATTGTGTTAATAATTTTTCAAAGAATAATGCATTTGTAAACACAAAAAATAATATAGATTCTTTAAATGATGACTATTTAAATATAACAAAAGAGTTAAAGGCTTTATTTATAGAACAGTCAAGATATGTAGATAGTTTTCAAAAAAAAATAGACGAATTAAATGACGAAAATAAAGAATTATTAAGTAAAGCGACAAATATAAAAGATACTAGCGCAACGTCAAAGCCGTTTTTTGAGAATGAACGTATATTATATTATCGTTCTTTGATTTATATTATATCAATTATTATTGGTATTATTTTTGTTCTATATATGTTACAGTCTACACCGTTTATAGAAGTTGCGTCGAGTGTAGCCGCAAGCACCAAAAATCTTGCTGAAACTGCGGCAAAGGGTGCAAAAGGATTAGTAGAAAATGCGAATACTCAAAATCCCGATGGAACGGAATCGAATAATATGATTAGAAATATTATTATTTTTGTGTTAATAGCCGCTGTTATAATTTCAGTGTTTTATTTTATAATATACGTATTAAGAAAAGTAAATCCACCCATAGAAAAAACAAATACAGAAAAAGAAATAAAGAGAATAGCAGACAGTTGTTTAAAAGATAAGAGTGAATCGTGGGTCAATAGGCAAATAGAAAATATTAAAATATTTTTAACAAACAAACCAAAATAGATTGACGAATAGATTGACGAATAATTTTAATAATATGAATAGTATTTGGTAATATTAGTAATATTGGTAATATTAGTAATATTAGTAATATCGACATTATAAAAATACATTTTCTATTTATATGTTATACATAATTATTTTAAGATGGAACTATTAAACATGTTTAGTGATTTAGCACCTATTTCTAATAATGGATACAGACAACAGCTATATACCGATCCAGGGATTTTACAAGGTGTAGAGTTTTTGCAAAATGAGAATAAAATAAAAAACCAAATAAAGAAAAATTTGGACTTAAACTTAATATCAAATTCGCATGGAATAGAAAGCGCTACCGTTCACATGGCGGAGTCATTAAATGATACAAGCGATATAGAAGGGTTTCAAGAAACAATGAGAGGAACTACTACAAAATATTACGATGATCTCAAAGCGCAGTATAAAATTGTTGTAGACAGGTTCAATGCGATTATTGGTGAAGCTAAAAATACACCCGGAAAGGGTATAAAACCATTAGAACCTGTTGCAAACGAGACCAAAGAACAGATGGCTAAAAGATTATCGGATGATAAATTGGCAAGAGAAAATTTAAAAAATAATCTAGACCAGTTATCGCTGCAGATGGCAAATATTTCGGCAGAACTGATGTCTAAAGTAAAAGACAATACGGGTAAAGACTTTTCGTCTTATAATAAAATGCAAATAGACATAGACAATATTCAGAGGCGAATTATCGAGGTAGATGAAATAATGAAAAAAAACAAAACAAAAACTATTTATGATATCGATACTTCGCTTGCAAAAGAACACGAGACATCGTTGCTTACAAAACAGAGATATTATGTTTATATTATATGGTTTATTATACTAGCAATTATTTTATATATAACAATATCTAATTTAGTTAGCCCTGATTCATCATTTAGCGTGTTATTAATAAGTCTTATTTTACTAATATGTCTATTTATATTTTTCATGTATAGCCAATGGAACGTCGAATGGTATGACTTAAAATATAAACTCAAAAATTTAGATTTTGGTCTTCCTGATATCCCCAAAATAGATTTTAATCCATTGGTTTCTATTAAATACACTTCGTAATTTCTCTTTGTTATTGTTATTGTTATTTGTTATAACTATACGATATAACAAATATTTTTATCTGAGTATAATTATATTTAAGAAAATAGAAAACATAATTATAAATAAAAATAAATGTATAACACTAAAAGTATAACTGATGGATTACGATTTATAGATCAGTCTAATATACGAGTCAATAAAACATCTAATAATCTTAAAAATAACAAATATAAAACCAAAAACAATAAAAATTTTATACTAGATAATGATTTCGAAATTATTGAAAATTTTGAAATAGAGAACGCGGCTTTAATATCAAAAAACAATAGAGAAACTGCCACAATGAATACAAATATATCTGGATATAATGTTTCTATGACGGATTTAAATAGAATTCAAAATAATATTACCACACAAGCGAGGATTTTTCTGGATATTAACAAAAAAAGTGACGACACGACGCTAAGAAATAAAGACGTACAAATTGCGAATGGTAGCTTTGGTCGTGTAAATAATGCTGGTTTATTTAAATTATATCCCGCAGGTGCTACGAAATGTGGTATTCCAGCTGTACCTAAAACGGTGGGTTTCGATTTAGTCGGTAAATCGGCGAATGATTATTCGGTGTTAGAAGATGGTACAGGAAACCTTGCGCTATACGGAACGCCGATGGCAGCTGGGAGTAGTGGTTCATACCCTTGTAGTGAATATGCGGGGGCAAATTTATATGTATCGAAGCCCATCGATTTTAACTATGACACCGACATGGTATACGTGGGTGTATATGACCAAACCGCTGCGAATCAGGGTGGATTATCGCCGCAGATAGATTTGGCTAACTCTACTGTTAAACAGTGCGTAACAAGAGCGATGGATAAAGGTATGTCTTTTGCGTCGCTTTCAAATTATAACTCTACTAGTAAAACCGGACAATGTTATATTGGAGACAAGTTACTCAACGGTGGAGTACCGAATGCATTTAAAGTTATCGAAAGAGCAACTATTTTTACAACTATTGCTTCACACGATGCGGTTACTTTTGCAGCAGATGGTGGACTTTACTCCGGAACGAGTGGTAATCTTTTTATAACACCACTGATATCCGCCACGGGCAATACAAAAGTCCCTATCAATATTTTGAGTCCGCAATATGGCGCAACAGTTAACGATCTTACTGCTAGTTATGCTTATGAATCGGGGTGGGATAAGTGGGATAATATAATAAAGTTTAATCCTTCCCCTGTAGGAACGCCGGGTGGAAGGTTAGATACTACCAGACAGTACAGTTACTGGGAACCCATTTTAAGAACTTATAGTTATCAGTGGGGTGAGAATACATATTCTTATCAACAATATGATTGGGTAATGCGTACTAAAACTGAAACTGTTACATGGCAGGGTAGCGGATATGTATATATTAGATATAAATGTGGCAAAAAGGATATGACACCCACATCAACGCGAATAAATTTGGGAGAAGGTTTTAGTATAGGTTGTTGGGAGCTATACGAACAATATCCGTCATTTTCTTTAAGATTATCAGATGACGGTGCTATTACAATTGTAAACAATAAAAACTCGAATGATATTCTTTATACAAATTTGAATCAAATATCAAATCAAGCGGAAACTCAAATAATAGCAATTGTTGGTGGAAATAAAACAATGATACCGTGGGCTGAAAGACCTGATTGGGTACGTGGTAGTATTAATAGCGGTGGTTTATTAACTTCATTTTCAATGAACGTGCAGACATTAACAAATGGACAATATATTTCATCGCCGACGGGGAAGTGTAGGTTAATTTTTAAAAAATCAGCGGGGGCTTCAGGAAGTTTAATACTAGAATATTCTGTTTATAATGTATCCCAAACACAAGGAGCGACGACGAGTGCTGATAAGGATAATAATTTAATAGGAAATTCTAGTAACTATTCGCAGTATTATTTAACTAAAGTAGACAATCCGAATGTAAAAGGTAAAATGGCGTATATCGATATAAATAATGGTTTGCGTGAATACCCTGTCGCTATGACAGAGTTTGAGAATGAATATATTCAGATGAAAGGTTTCGAGCCTTCGATGGTGGGAACTATTGTTCCAAATACAAAAGAAGATTTATGTAAAGTAGCGTGTAATGGTGACCCGTCATGTGCAGGGTATACATATATCAACTCTGTGTGTAAAAGGTATACAGACGGGGATATATATCCAAATGGAGATAGAATATTGGATGCTAATAAAACTACATATATTAGAAAGAAGAAGATAAGTACTACAAATAGTAGTCATTTTTCTTGTAATAAGTTTGTGAACGATGTAAATAGTGCAATATATATGTCTTATCCTGCATCGGGTAATATGACGGTGAACGAAAAATGTGCACTGGGTTTAATATTAGACCCGCGAATGATAGAGTTGAAAGAAAAAAATCAAGCTGCTATTGACAAAGGAAATGAAATAAAAAGTTCTATAAATGGTGTCTATACAAACCAGAATAATTTAAAGGATACAATTAATACAAAGTCAAAAGACATAGAGAAGGGAATTGCGGGACAAGAAGCGGTTAAAAAACAAATAGATAAATATGAAGAATCAAATATAACAAATACGGCAACCGTTAATGATACAGAGTTACTTCTTGTTAGTGATAATTACAACTATGTATTGTGGAGCATAGTAACAGTTATTGCTGGTATTGTTGCAATTAAGTCATTTAGAAGTACAATAGACTAATGACGACATGATATATATATATATATATATATGAATAAGCGTAAAATATAATTGCAACAGTATAACAAATAATATTAATAAAATATAACTAATATTATTTTATTGTAATATTGTATATTGTATATACATGTCATCATTATCTGTAGATCCATTGGTTACTTATCAAGATGATTTTAAAAAAAATTTAGATGAACAGTTTACCAATATTGCTGAACTGCAAAATATACAAAAAAAATTATTTACCGATTTAGAAAAGTTGGCTGGTTCACCGAATATTGCCGATCCTAGTATTCAACAACAAATTGCCGATAAATTCGGACAAATCGATAACTTAACAAAGTTGCGAAGTAATATTTTTGAAACAATTAAGGCAAATTACGGTATTACGCAATCTGATTATAACATTCAAAGAAAATCATATGCTCAACAACTTGTTGCACTAAATATTATCGAAAATGACTTGACCAACACATCTAGTCAGTTAAAAAATTCAATAACAATTCGAGATAATGCTGAAAGAATGGTTGGCGTGAATAACTATTACACGCGAAGATACGAAGCACATGCTGATATAATGAAACATATTATTTTTTATTGTGGTATTATAATTCTTGCAATATTTTTAATAAAAATGGGTATAGTTACAGACGAAATAGCGAGTTTAATTATAATTGTTGCTCTTTGTTTTGGTGTTATAATTGTAGGCAAAAAAGTATACGATTTATCGAGGCGTAACAACGTCGACTATGACAAGTACAACTTTCCTTTTGACATAACAAAGGTGGAAGATAGCACTAGAAATACGATTTCTAGAGAAACCAATAGAACCTTCGGGCAAGGAGTGTTACTAGATGTATGTAAGGATATTAAAAAGGAAACGTTTGTACCATTTCAGCTTAAAAATCCTAACTGTAAAATAAAAAATGGCGATGACGGAATGTCTCCTATACCGTCGTCAGATACATTATATGATTGCAATTCATCCTATAACACTTTGTAATATCCATTGTAATATCCTTTGTAATATCCTTTGTAATATCCAATATATAGTAAAATAAAAATAGTATTTTATTTTACATTAAGTAAAATACCATTTATTTATTAATATAACAATAATATAACAATAATATAATAATAATATAACAATAAATTTGCAATGTCAGAAAGTGAAAAAGCCAAGCAAATAGCCAGGGATGTTGAAAAAACAAATAATGAAAATGCTTCAGAGCTTAAAGGTGCGATGAATGGTGGATGTTCTCCCGAGTTGACAAAACAGGCGACAGGAACAATGGCTGCTGTTATGGGTGTAGTTGATAAAGTAAATAGAGCGTTGACAACAACCGGTAGTGGTGGTGGTGGTTTATTTAGTGATGACAGTTTACAAAAAATATACGAAAGTGCGAAGAAGTCAAATGACAATGCTTTATTAAACGAATACATTGCGGAAAAAAACTATATGATAAATAAATACGGAACTACGCCGGATAATGTATCAAATGGTACAAATGAGTATAATGAATTATTGACGAAACGATATAACGCGCAAGGGACGAAAGATTTAGAGGAGTTGAACAATAAGTATATTGAAGTAAATAATCTAATAATGGACTTAATAAAGGTAACACAGCAACAAAATATTGCTGTTGAAAATATGCGAAAGGTGATGGAAGATTTAGACGAGGATAATAAAGAGTTATTAAGTATGATAAATGGAGGCAAGAGTGATTTATATACATATAATCGAAAGTCAATGTATGAAAATAAGTTAAAGGAAAGAGTTGAAAACTGGACGCTGATTCCAGTAGTAGTTTATTGGACTTTAGTTATTTTGTGGATATGTATCGTGATGATATATTTAAGAAATGTAACAATTATGTCAGTACTTATTCTTGTAGGGTTGATATTATATCCATATTTTTCTACTCCAGTATTTTTATGGATATTGGAAAAAATCCAGTCAGTGTGGAATTTTATATTTGCTGCTGTGCATAATAGAATTATGACATAGGTGTGAAAGAAATGTAAAAAATGTAAAAATGTAAATATGTATTAACTATTTATATTTTTAACACATGTATTTTTTGGTTAGCATTAATTCTCTTCTTCTATTTCGTCGTGACTGTAAATAATAGAGATATTTTTCCAGCCCTTTGTTGTATATTTCCCATATTTCTTGTCGAAAACTTCATAAATTTCATTCCCGCGAGGTACATTTCTGTCGTAGTGTTCAATATACCAAATTTTAAATGACTCATACATTTCTGTTTTCTTAACATAGTGTCCATCAACTTTGCGTATCTTGTCGCGAACAAATTCATTAATATAGTCTTGACTGTTACGATAACTTTCGCTGCTAGCGAGAACAGCCGGTGTATCTTTCACCATACCACCAGTTTGAAACGCCTTGTCAACAAGCATTGCCAAGAATACGGGTGCCCATGTTTTAAATTTCTCGTCGAGTCTTTTGTCGATTAGGTATTGATATGGTTTGTCTGGATCATCATCACGCGGTGTTTCGCAAAAGATAGCCTTGTGGTCGACTTTGCGAATACGTCTCCATGTACCTTCGTCATTTGCTTTGATATCAAATAGGGTATTTGTGCATACAACCAATTTGAATTGAGGTTGAAAAGTAATCATATTTTTGAATAGAGCGCGACCTTGGATGGGATCACCGCCTGTAATTTCCTTCATAGGACCTTCTTCGAGACGCATTCCTTTAGATGGTTCTTGCATAACGGCATATCGAATGCCAACCAACTGAGCAATTTCCGAGGACGTTCCACCGATAGATGCGCGCTTGCTAGTAATGAGTGAGATAGGCACAACTGCTTTATATTCACCGAGAGTTACAGACATCAACTCGACAAGTTTTGATTTTCCGTTGCTGCCGCAGCCAGTATAAATATTGAATGTTTGCGGATAGTTTACACCAATAAGACACGATGCCAAATGTTCCCACATGTAGTTTCGAATATCTTCTTCGGGGTATAGTTTGGCGATGAAATCGTTAATTTCCGCAATGACTTTGCCATGTTTTTTATGGTCGAGTGCAAAGTAGTCAATATTCGTGCTTTTCGTGATGTAGTCGTCGGGTTGTCCTTGTCTTGCGCGTTTTTCTTTGAAGTCAAGAACGCAATTATTGCAGCATAAAAGGTGTGTTTTTGTGTCGATACTTTGTGAGAATTTTTTATCATAGAACAATTCTTGAGCTTCCTTCATGATGTTTGTCTTAATCCCTGTTTGTTTTAGTTTAATACAAATGTCGGATATTCTATGTTGGAATTGATTTGGTTTTCCGGATTCGTCGGTAGTAGAAGCATTGCCGGTGGATGAAGAAGCGGCAGCAGCGGCTGCAATAATTTGTTTATTTGCTTTTTTCGAGTTTCCTGTTCCAAGTGCTCCGCCCATTGAGCCGATGCGACTGATATAAACGTTGTACATTTCACTTGATATCATTTGCTTAAGAGCAATACCGGAGTCACATTCTACCCAGCGGTTATTTTCAAACTCGTACCATGTATTGTCGCCGAAATTAGCACATACGAATTGATTTTTAAACATATTAAATAAAACGACCGCCAAGTCAACCATGGTTGTTTCTGGTTTTCCGTTAATATTTACCAGGTCATTTGACAGTGTAATGTCAACGTAGTAGTCAATTGTTTTCTTATATACTTGATTATATCTATCTTTTGCGTCGTGTTGTGCCCAGTATATAATTGAACGACGCGTGAGACCATCTTCATTTTCCATTGAGAACGTCAACCATTTTTCATAAAACTCGCGAATTTTGTCGTAGCTGAATTTATCGGATTGCGAACTGAAAAGAATCCATGAAAGGAATAATTTATCGCTAGTATTTCGGAGTGCCCAGCCGACACGTATCCACAAATCATATTGATTATAGTATTTCTCGGGAAGACACATGGTGTACTCACTGGTTTCCTTGATGAAGTGTTCGCGCGGTTCAATGCTACTAAATAGTTTTTCAATTTCATCTGTAAGTTGTTCGCGATTAGTAATATCGAATATATCACCATTATTAGTATTCGTTGCTCTGCGTCGCACGCCGCCTGCTTTGGCAAGTGTTGGTTTTCTCACCTTGTTATTTTTAATTTCATCATATTCGCGCTGAATACACTCGCGGTTTTCAAAACGCGGATGTCCGTCAAATTGTGCGGATAGAAGGTTGAAGTTTTTCACATAGTCGAAGAATGACACATTTTTTGGCTGATATTCCCAGATATGTTCGGATTTTTCGCCGGATGCGTCTTCATTATCACTATCACCGTCGCCTCCATCCTCATCGCCTCCGTCCTCATCGTATTCATCGGTATTATCATTTTTCACATATACAAAATTAAACTGCAATTTAAGTTCGTAAGCTTCGTGTCCGGGTTTTCTAGAACCGTATAGTTGCCAACCCACGGGGTTCTGAATACGCGATATATTATCATCGAGAATATCTTCCCAAGAATTTTTCAACGGCAAGTGTTTTAAAACATCGGGAATTTTCTTAAGAATAGAGTTTCGAAGCATATGTTGAATAACTCTATCGGCGTGTATACCAATAATCAAATGAATTCCGTCCTTTGTATGTTTTTCATCGTCTGTATTCACATTTGGCTTTTCAAAAACGAAAACACTAATTTCCTTCTTAACTCCATCTTCAATGTTCAATATTTTAGAAATTTCATTCATATAGAGCGCGACAATATTTTCAATATCGTCCTTCGTGTGCTGACGCGCATCGATATGAGATCCATACTTAAAATCCAAATCAACAAGAATTGGTCCTCCGCCCTGTAACTGTTTTTCGGTTAAATATTCATGACGCCTATTTGCAATAACATGTTTCGAGTATTTTGTCCAGAATTCGGGCAACTGTTCAGGTGGAATACAGAATGTTCCGCCGGTTACGCCGTGTTCTATACTAGGGATTCGAGTATGTGTAAACGATAATCCGGCGGAAGAGGATTCGCCCTTTTTTATATAGTATTGTTTTATATATTGTTCATACTCACTTGCACTAGATGAAGCTGAAGACATTTTTGATGACTCTGGTTTATTTCGTGTTGAGTTGTTTGAAAATTCCATTTGTATATTATAGGTAGAGATATTTTTATATCAATTTTATATGTTTAAAAATATCCCTAAAAGTAGACAATCGTGTTTTAACGAAAAGTAACATATGTATAAAAACAACATAAAAATAAAACGCGTATAGTATACATTGCTGAGGTATCGACAGAAGTTACAGTATATAGTTTTAGGATGGAAAAAAATGTAAATGCAGGTGGAGGTGCAGGTCTGGGTGGAGGTGCGGATGTGCCAAGTGACGAAGAAATACAAAATGAAATTATAAAAAAAAATACACCTACATCAGATGATGTTTCTAATGTACATATACCCAAAGAGACAATAGAACGATTATTAAAGGATATAAAGGACTTATATGTATCATCTCTGGATGCGGATGGTATTTATTATAAACACTCGGATACAAATATTTTAAAGGCGTATGCAATGATAGTTGGACAACCGGATACTTTATATTTTGGTGGATACTATTTCTTCCAAATTAATTTTCCAGCCGATTATCCACATTCTCCTCCCGTTTTTGAATATCTTACGAATGATGGAATTACCAGATTTCATCCTAATTTTTACAAGTCAAAAAAGGTATGTTTATCAATCCTGAATTCATGGAGGGGGGAACAGTGGACGAGTTGTTTAACTATAAAGTCAATTTTATTGACGCTCTCGTCTATAATGGATAGTCATCCGATGTTACATGAGCCGGGCATTACGGAAAAACACCACGACTATCATAACTACCACACTATGATTTTTTATAAAAATATCGAGTTTTCATGTATAAGACTTATGGATGAATTTATGACCACCACCATTATTTTTTTTGAAATAGAATATAAGGAATATTTTTATAAATTTATGGTGGAACGATTTAAAAAAAATGCAAATGAATTAAAACAGGTCATTCATGGCGCTATGAAGGTAAAGAATTATAATAAATCTTATTCAATAACGGGGTTATATAATATGTCATTTTATGTAAATTTTGACGAGTTACTAGAGAAGCTATTAAAGACATCGAAAAAGTATGATATTGTGTTAGAGTAGTATATTGTATATTTACACCCTTTTAAAATTATTAATAGGTCTAATTCCGATTTTGACTAGTTTTATGTTTATGTTTATGTTTTACACTTTATACATTTTAAGTAAAAGTTTAAGTAATTATGTAAAATTGAAATAAACAAATAATACTATAATATAATATACGGACATCCAAACAAATCAGTATGCACTTTTGTACAAATTGTAGCAATATGTATTATATTCGACTATCTGAAGAAGACCCCAATTCGATTGTCTACTATTGTCGAAACTGTGGTCATGAAAATAAAAATATTTCACTAGACAGTGTCACAATTTCAAAAACAAATTTTAAGCACAACAAGCAAAAATATAATTCGATTATCAACAAATATACCAAAATGGACCCAACCTTGCCGCGCATCAATACAATAAAGTGCCCGAATCAAACTTGTCCCAGCAATGAATCACAAAAAGAAAATGATCGAGAAATTATTTATCTTCGTTACGATGACGTCAACATGAACTTTGTTTATATGTGTTCGACGTGCGACACTGTTTGGAATACCGAACAATCGATGTAATGACCATTGTTATGGATGAGTTACTATTATCTTAATGATATTCTAGTATAATTATTATTTTTTATTGTTTTTTTATTATTTTTTATACCGCGTTATCTTGAATATAACATTATTAACATTATTAACATTATTAATAATATTAATATTAATATTAATATAAAATTGAAATAAAATCAACGTAATATATTATAAGAGACATATAAACATCAATACTTTCAATGCAAAAAGCTGCTTCCAAAAATGTTTCCGACGAATTTGAACCCAATTCACCATCCGATTCGGAGGGCGAAGATGTAAATAGTGATGGCGAACAACAAGCCGCCAATAGAGACACTACAAGTAAAGTAAAATCAATACTAGGGTTTGGCGAAGAAGAAGACTCGGATAATGATAGCCCCAAAGTATCAGATTCCGACGATGAAACCGACACTGCAGGTGATGAAAGCGAAGGCGATGATAACGAGGTGGGTTTACAAGAAGAAGTTCCAAGTATCAAAAGTGGATTTTCAAAACTACTAGGAAGTTTGAAAAATGCCGTTGGTAATACAGGAAACGATACTGGCTCTGCTGCAGTTGAAGCAGAAGAAGCAAACATTGATAAACCGGGTAGACGCAAAGGAAAATCGGCTACCGAAACTGCATCAAAGCCTAGCTCATCTAGGAAAAAAAAAGTACGCGGTATTCAACCAACAGAAGCAGAACTAGGATATAATAGCGACGAAGACGAAGATGGAAATAGTGATGATGAACATATGGATGATGGCGACGATGATGACGATGATTCAAAGTTGAAAAAATTCGACAAAGAGTTAAGAGACGACTACTTGGTGAATTTTCATCCGGAAAGTCTTATACAAAACTATGATGAAATTTATAATTTGGCTCGCGTTGTTAGAGATGCGAATGGCGTAATTGTAGACAGCTTGCATAGAACGTTGCCCATGTTGACAAAATATGAGAAAACGAGAATTTTAGGACAGAGGGCAAAACAAATCAATGATGGCGCTACCCCGTTTGTAAAAGTACCCGAAGGTGTTATTGATGGTTATCTTATTGCTTTAAAAGAACTAGACGAGAAAAAAATACCATTTATAATCAGAAGACCATTGCCAAATCGGGGCTCTGAATACTGGATGGTCGAGGATTTGGAAATTGTTATTTAACACTTCCACCTCTTCCCACAATCAAGACATGAAACAAATGTTGTCATCGGTTCATCCGCCGATCGCGTTTGTAACTGATAATACGTACATTTTTTTGAATAACATTTGCGACACGTGAACTTATCAGTAGATGCTTCCAATTTCGGTTCATATTTATTTTCATCACGAATTTTTTTATATTCGATTAACTTTTCCCATTTCTCTGGACTCATTTCTTGGTGTGTCATAAAAGCTAGCTTATGTGCTTGAAATTCTCGATTCTTTATCATATTTAGTATTCTTTCATTTTTTAAATTCACGTATATAGTTCGAAGAAGGTCTAAGTAAATTGACACAAAATATATGTTATCCCATTTTCGAATAATACATTTTTCACGTGCTTTTCCTAAAGAACTATTGAAAATACCCCTTTCGAGATTTTTTGAAATTTCTTCGTCGCCGATAATATAACATAGCTTTGTGCAAATATTTGCACGAAATTGCTCAGGGTTTGTTATTTGACGCATTTTATTATAGATTGTGTGTGGTTATGATGTGATTGTTATTAACTAAGTGTGTTTATATTAATAACAATCGAATTGTCTTTATTCAATTTTCCTATATATATAAAATCCCAAATATATGAATTAAGGAAGGTTCAATGCGGATGAAACCATACCAGTTGTATCGAAAAATATACTTTTAACTGTTTCGATTATGTAAACAAAAAAAGCAAGAAACATAAGAATCCAAGGAAGAAGAACCAAAAACCACGAAAGATTGCTAAACCCCTTTTTACATAAGTACGATAAAACCCAAGTCCATAAAACAATGAATACGGCTTGAACTACATATGATGTTCTCGTATCTTTTTGATAGGTAAAATTAAGGCTCTGTAAAAACGAATTATTTGCCTGATTCAAAGTAATCTGCTGAGATATGGCAGATAACCCAAAATAAGAAAGTACCATTAAAATAAATGAAACAATAAGATAAATCTGAGCAGGAGTGCAAATCTTATCAAACATCGCAAAAGTATACTATATATAATAAATTATAAAAAAATAAATTATAAAAAATAAATATTAACTATTTAAAATATTTATTTTATACGTTATTAAAAAATCATTCAAAAGTATTATATCGCCGTTTATCACCATCCTCTACTTACTATACGAATATTCTTCTTCGCTTAACTCGCTAGATTCGTCCGTTTTCCACCCCGAATTGTCATCTTCGTCTTCTTTTAAAATATGCTTTTCATTATCACTCGCGCCATGTTTATTTTTAGGTTTAATTTTAGTTAATACATTTTTAATTACAGCGTTTCTGTTTTTTTTTAAATATACACCTTCTATTGTGCCATCACCGTCGAGACCCGTGTCAACATCACCATCATTGCTACCATTTTCCGAAGACTTGTCGCTATCTGTATCACTATCGTCGGCATCATCATCATCGTCGCCATCGTCGTCGCTATTTCCCGCAATTTCTATGTCAGAATCGCCGGCAACTCCCCCATCAACAACAAATCCATCTTTTAAATAACCATCGCGCGTTTTCCTATTTTTGGGTACGGATTCCAATTCATCTTCCTCGTCGTCATCATCATCATCATTTGCGACCAACGACTCAAAACCCCCGAATAAATATTCATAAATTTTATTCCACTTATCTCCAGTCAAGTTTATATAGTTATTTTTACTGTCGCGCGCAACCAACGCACACGCACCAAAAAATAATTCAGTGTCCACTGGCGGAGGAAACTCATATTTATTTTCACTATTTGCTATACCATCGTCTTTTGCCCATAATTCTACTATTATTTTGCTTGACAAATTTTCTTTTTCATTTTTTGAAGAATAATTCCACTGCGTACGCTTCATAAATCCATCAACTTTTTTAAACTTACATTTTTTTGATAATTCTTCCGCACAAATCAAATTCTCTTTAATATCGGTATCTTTTAAACTTCCATTTTTTTCAACAATAACAAATGTCACGCTATTGTCTTTCTTGCTTTCACCTTTCTTGTTTTCACCTTTCTTGTTTTCACCTTTTTTGCTTTCACCTTTTTTGCTTTCACCTTTCTCATGTTCGGCTATAACACTTTTATTAAGTTTTACATTTATTTTTCCCGATTTACCATTACCATTACCATTACCATTTGTTTCCATCTTTTTGAATAGTTGCTAGAATATATCATTTGATTGCAATCGGTTTAAATAGTTTATCGTATAATATATAAAGTTCAACTTAAAGAGATATAAATATAAATACTATATCGTATATATCGTATATATAGCGTATAGTGTGTAGTACAAATGGAAACATTACGCGATAAAAAACAATACAACCAACACAACCAACACAACCAACACAACCCTATTAAAAAAAATACTAAAAATAATAAAAAGGATAAAAATGTGAATTATTCAACTCCGATAAGAGTTTATTTTCCGAATATTTCAATAAATAAAATGAATGATGTTTTAAACCCGGATGTGAACAAGGCAATTAAAGCAACCAACACAAACAAGGCAACCAAAGCAAATATAATAGACATATCAAAATATTTAGTAGATGAAAGTAACAAAATATTAATTTATAGTTCTACGGGAATTTTTGAAATGATAAATAATAGTTTATTTCAGTTGTATCCGATAGACAAAAATGTTAAGGAAATAACCATTAATAATAAGTTAGAATTATTATTGGATGCTTCATATATGAAGCGACATGATACTCCTTCATATCAAATACCATATAATCATAATATAAAATATAAAACAATTAAAACATATAAAAATGATATTAAGTCCAATATAAAATTTATTATAGAAATGGAGAATGGGTCTATATATGATTTTTATATGTTGATTACTTCAGCAGATGTAACGAATGACGAAAATAAAAAAATAGAAATAAATAAATTTGCAAAAGACGAAGCGTTGTCGTTTTTATCGAGGTTAAACTTATATAGGTAATTATATACAATAGATAAATGTGGATCTGGATAATAAAAGTTACTATTATTTCATTATTATTAATATTTTTACTTCATTATTTATATTCATTTTTTAAAACAATGTTGACATCTCCAAAGTTGAAAGATTTAGTAAATAAACCCAGAGAAAAATACGATACTATTTATAACTCACTAAAAAGTACAGGAAGCGCAGTAAGCGCAGGAAGCGCAGGAAGTTCGGGGGATCGAGGATTGCAAAATTTAGGAGAAGATAGTAAGAACAACTATGGAAGCATCGATAACAGTAACTCATCTAGTATGAAAGATGAACTTAAAAAATATTTAAAAGAGTTAAATATTACCAATAATGCTAGTGACACAAATAGCAATGATTTAAAATCAAATAATGAAAACATGCATATTATAAATTCTCATAATGATACAACAAATAATATATACCCTCCAAATAATATTATGACAAGTGTCGGTGCAAATGGTATATCTACTCGAGTAAATAATATGCCAAATTACGCGCCCAATCTAAATACAAATAACACAAATAACTCACACGTTGCACCTGATTATGGTACGCCATCGATGTCGTCTTCTTATGCTTCTGCATATTCCTCTTATTAAGGTATATAATATATGTAACATAGTTAAAGATAATTATATATTATAGTACATTATAAGAGCCTTACGTGTGAACCATTATGACAACTAATTTTAATAATAGAACTCCATATGTTAGTAAAAGGGAGTTGCAGGATTCGTTTAATTTATCTTTTGACGAGCAGAATGAAATATTGCGAAATTTTCCTTCAAATGTTAAATTTTCTTATGAAAAAGGTACTCATAAGAAAGTTTTATCAGATTTATATGTAATTATTCCAAAAGGTAAAAAATACTTTGTATGGTTTACACATCGAAACAGAAAAAATATTTGTATTTTTCTCGAGGTGGGGTATCAGAATAAAATATTGAATATGTTTTATCGCAACGTTTCATTTGACGACGTACTATCTTATGGAACAATATTTTATGGAACGTTATTTAAGACAAGATGTGAAATTAGCGATAAAAAAAATATATGCAGTAGTGAAATATTTTCAGTAGAAGATATTTTTTATTATAAGGGCGACGATATATCTCAATACAACTATCGGGATAAATTAAATGTAATTAAAAATATATTTGATACAAAGTTGAGATATAATATGGCATTTTGTAATAATGGTGTTGTTTTTGGGTTACCTATTATGACTACGGACTTTACCGAAGCTTATGATAAAGCTGCCGAGTTGCCTTATTATGTTTACTCTATTCAGTATAAGTATTTTGAGGATAAAAATTCATACAATCCCATTATAGAATTTTATCATTTTAACAGCAATGCTACTCTTAACCGGTCCGCGATTGGCGAAAATTACCCCACACCTATAAATAAATATAGCGATAAACCGTCAATATATAATGAACCAGTAAAACAAAAAATAGCATCGAATGAAATATACAAAGTATTCTTCGTGAAACCAGATTTGCAAAATGATATTTACTACTTGTATCAAAACAGTACTACAGACTTTGATGTTATTTCAAAAGAACTAGCACATATACCCGATTATAAAACAAGTGTTTTAATGAATAAATTATTCCGAAATATTAAAGAAAATATTAATTTAGATAGTTTAGAAGAAAGCGACGAAGAAGATGAATTCGAAAATATACAAATCGATAAATTTGTAGATTTAAATAAAATAATAAAAATGCGTTGTATTTTTAACTATAAATTTAAGAAATGGATTCCTATTTCTGTTGTATAAATTAATATTTATTACTATATTCGCAGATGTATTCATCTATGTCTTCGTATTTGTCTTCGTATTTGTCTTCGTCTATCTATTTGAAATACGCAACGCTCTAAAATAAAATATTTTATAAATATATATTATTTCATTTTAAATTCAATGCCGTCATTATTGAATCCCGCAAATGCGCACGTGGGGGGAATGTTTCCAACCAGCACAGCTGGTGCAATTGCAAATGCAGGAAATATGCAATTTGGTGCAACAGGAGGGAGTGCCGCTGCTTTACGTGGTGGAAGTGGAGGGCTATATTCCGTAAGTGGTGGTAATGTAAACCCTAGTTCCGTTCAAACATCATTCGGCGGTTCTGGTTCTTGTGGCGCTATGAAAGGTGGCGGAAAACGTCGCAGACATAGTGGAAAGCGTAGCAGAAAAAATAAACGCTCTCGTTCATCGAAAAAATATGCACGCAAACGCAGTCTTAAATATCGCATGAAGCATAGACGTTCGCGTTCGCGTAGAGGGGGGGAGGCGAGGGGAGGAAGAGGACAAGCAGGCGGATATCACCAGTATATGGGAAATACCCAGTTTACGCTAGGATATAGAACTCCCGGTTTCACTTTACCCAGCGCTCTGAGTGGTCTTGCAAATCCTGCACCCTTTATGCCATATAATACTTTAACAGGTGGTAAGTAAATTCTCGCAACCGCGTTCAATATTAATAAAGTAATAAAGTAATAAAGTAATAAATAAATAAAAAATATTAGAATTAGTCCATTATTTAGCAAATTATTCTATTCGTTAAATAACGCCGACACATCAAGTAGACAACCTTTATTCTCTAACCCAGATTTTCCCTTCCCTCTTTTGCGTTTATTTTCATGTTCTTCCTCTTCCTTTTCAAAATCGTCACACTCTTCGTGATTATTGTCACAAATATTGTCATTCTTTTTTGGCACGGTAAGCGTAAGTTTAAGTTGTTCCGCTATACTCTTTTGCCCCGAGGGGGTTGTTGCCTGTATCTTTTTCGATACACTAGCATCACCAGCACCGTTTCTCACCTTAATTATCGCGCTTTTGGGCTCCCACGACACTTTCCATTTCGATATATCTTTGTTATACCCGCCATTATACTCGTGGTTATCGCATACCAAAATTTTATAATTCTGCGACTTATAATATTTTCGTCTTTTATACCATTGGCTCATGAAAATGTCATGTTCATCTATGATATCAATTACAAGAGGAGAACTATGTTTTTCTCTCAATATTCTCCCCACCGACTGACAAACATCCGTCTTGGGCGAAGCTAAAATCAAACTTGTTAACGTCTTGATATCCAACCCTTCCGACGCCATCGCATATGTCGCTATAATTATCTTCTTCCCCTCGCTTTGTTTTAGCGCGGCTTCTTTCATTCCGCCAATGTAATACCCAACCGACCCCCCCGCTATGTTTCGATGTGCTATCGCGTCGTGCAAATATGTAATCAATGACTTATTGTGCGCCAATATCATAAACTGTTGGTCGGGATTCAACTCTAACTCCGATACCAATACACGCAGAATAAACTCACTCCTATGACTATAGCTACACAGTTTAGAAATCATTGTGCTAAATTTCGGATTGCCCATATAATCATGCTGCGTCTCATTGAACTCCTCGTCATCCACATTGTATACAATACCCTTCACAACTACACTGTGTTCGGACTCGGTCTTCTCTTTATGCACCACAGGTCCAATAAACATCTCAAATACCTTTGTTAGTCCATCTTTTCGCTCCATAGTTCCCGATAATCCCAGCGTATATGTTGTATTCACTTTCATCATGCATCTCGAAAATACTTCCGCACCCATATGATGACAATTACTTACCACTGGATTGAGATATTTTCCTTCCATTTTTAACGCGAAGTTGTGGTTGTCTTTCACCTCAATATCAAATACGTCATAACCTTGGTCTGAATTCCCGAAAATTTTAATGTATTCGGTGGTTACAGGCGGTATGTAATTCTCGGTATATAAGAATGCGGTCGGTGTTAGTAAACCTTTTAGATGTTTTTCCGCTGTTGTATATAAGTTCATCATGCTAATATCTACTTTGTCGGAAATATTATGCATAGACTCCATACATTGAATATAGTCACCGATGCGTAGATCTTTTGCACACTTATATCCCTCTTCGGTGAGGATTTTATGTTCGGGTGTGCAAATGAATGAACCGCACATCAAATATACCTTGAGTAGTTCTTTTCGCTGTCTTTTCCAAGCGTGCGTCATTTGCGACCATTCAAATCGCAACGTAGTTTCATTATAGCTGAGAATTTTCGGCAATACATCTACCAATTTCTCTACTTCCGTCTCGAGTCTTATATACTTTTGCGTAGTATTTCGCGCAATCCACATATCATATAGTGACCCTATTTCCATTGGTCCGCGCGATGTGTGAATAAGCGTATTGCGTGGAAAACATTCGTCGTATATCGCTAACCCGAAATTGCGAAATGTATCTTTTGGATATTCCTTCATTGATAGCGACTGCAGCATTCCAATTACAATATCTTTATTTTCAATATCTAGAATTTGTCCTTGTATTTTGCCAACACGCGCACTGGGTAGAAACTGCCCTATTCGCTCTATCCATTGGTTTAGCAGAAATGACTTATGCACAATTACAAGAGTACACTTTCCTAACCGCGCCACGATATTTAACGCCATGACCGTTTTACCTTTGCCGGGGTCTACATCAAGAAGTCCGCCACCACATTCTCCGACGCATTTTATATATTTATCTACGATTGCATTTTGATATGGACGCAACTCACCGCTGAATTGTAATGAAATTGTGCTCCCCCGGTTTATAAGTATTCTATCGGGCGGTCCATATGTGTCTATTCCAAAATATCGCGGCATATACAACTTAAGCGGCGATTCTAAATATATAGGAAATGCTTTGGGTTGTATCGGCGATTTAGGAATAAACGGCTTTACGGTTAGTTCCGTTCTTATAAAATGCTGTTCTTCCACTGATAAACATTCTTTAAATATCGAATATCCCTTTTCGCCCAAATATGTCGAATAGTTTTTATCGCTATTGTCATTCTTGTCATTCTTGTCATTTTTTTGTTCCAATGCACTATTTTTTGATGTAGACAAAGAAGATACGTTTTTCGCGTTTTTCTTCATACTAGATTACTATGCGTTGTTTCTTTTTAAAGATATAAAATTTTGGTTACTACTATTGCTATTTATATTTAGCCGTTTTCAATTTTAAATTATTTTGGAATTATTCTAAAATATTCCATAAATAAAAAATATAATATTATGATATACGGAAATGTTGAAAAAAAATGATAGTGTCAATAAATTAATGAACGGTCAGTTTTTATTACTCGTTGTTTTTGTTATTTATATTATTTTTAATATACAAACACCTGAACCGTTGGCAAATATAATTGACTCAACCATCGGGTATGTTGTTATTATCGGTCTGTTCGCATTTATGTCCGTAAATCTTCATCCTTTAGTTACACTTGTCGGAATTTTCGCAATTTATCTCCTTTTTAAGCGGTCTAGTATGTCCACCGGTTCTCTAGCTATGACTAGATTTCTCCCCACAGAAAATCTTAAAAGTCAGCACTTGTCTGCATTTAACCAATTCCCCGTTACACTAGAAGAAGAAGTTGTCCAAAGAATGGCTCCCTTACAAACTGGTCCAGCTATGGGTGTTAAAACATTTACCCCCATGTTAAATGACTTGCATGACGCTGTAAGCATAAACTAAGTCGGTAGTGTTTGCAGTGTTTGCCGTGTTTGCCGTGTTTCCCGTATTTACCATGTTTGTCAAATTTTATTATTACTTCGAGTAGTAATAAAATATATATTTTTACAAATTACTGTGCACCCTATGTTCTAGTAAAAGCCCTCTTTCCTACGCTCAGTACAATAATTCCCAACACGATTGCTAGTATAAATTGGACCGAACCGGACTCCATTAAAGAATTAACTAGTTTCGCACCATACGCGCGCGATTCACTACCGATATCGTCTTTCGTTTGTTTATATAGTTCTTTCCCTTCTTCGCCGGTGGGTTGACAGTCGATATATATTTTATCATCTGTAGCCTTCCCTTGAAAGTTAGGACCATTTGAGTTAACATATAACGTTTGTTTTGTTATAGCAGGATACAAACTTTGAACTCTATTCTTTATCAATGCTGTATTTAATTTATCGACAGCAGTTTGACTTATTGTCTGCCCGCTCTTTAACATATCAAACACGATATTGCTTTGTTTACACGAAGCTGTATCAATGTGAAAGAAATAATAGGGCGTGTTTGGTATAAAATTATTCAAATTAAAATTATTTATATTAATTTGATATCCTTCATTTTGATTTACGGTTCTTCCTGCACTTTGTTTTACAAATTCGTTAATAATGTTGTCTAAAACTATCCCCCCTGATTTTAAATTTGATGACGAAGATGAACCAGCGGATACTACAAATGGTATTGATACTAATAATTGCTCTTTATTATCGCCTTCGTGGCTTATTATAAGTTCGATATCTGCTCTTACTCCTTTATATGTATTTCTAGATGGTTGAAATATTTGTATTCCTGAAACATTGTATTTTTTTTTATTTAGAAATGCTTGCGAAACAGTTCCGTCGGATTTTAAATCATATTTTATTTTTAACGTCTGTCCTAAATTATATACTATACATGAACTGTCGTTATATTCGTACTTGTAGTCACAGTACATGTTACAGTTTTCGGCTTTTTCTGTTGTGTCTATATTTATTGGAAAATCACATGACTGTGACATTTTTTATTTTATGTATTGATATATTATTATTATACTAAATATATTTTATATAAATCAAAATGTTTTTTTAGTTTAATAATTAATTAAAGCATAAAATTAAAAATATAGAAATAATATATATTTATTATATAGATTATAAACAAGTAACATGACTTCTGTACAAAAAGTTATTACAAAAACTCAAAGATGGTTAAGAGAAGGTAACTGGTTTAGTAGTTTATTTGATAAAACAAAATTTATCCCAGATGCTACATTACAAACTGCTAAGTTACAAAAAATAGAAACTAGAGTTGTCGAAACCCCAGCACTTGATACTTATGATTTAGTATTTAATGTACAAATGCCTAGTCTTGTTAATACTCGTTTCGTTAAGTATGCTAGAGATAAAGACAATGTCGACTACTACTGCAATAATAAAATACATGTTCGGTTATATTTTAATGATCCAAACATTTTTGATACCTTAACAGAAACCTCATGTATTATAACCCCCCCAATATTTCGTAGTAATGTAACTAGTAAAACTGAAGGAATGTATCTATCCACTTTAAGTGATATTAGAAAAAGTGTTGATGATGCAATCGAAGAAGCGATGACCGAAAGAAATGATAAAGACGAAGGAAGCAGAACCGGTCCTTTTGCAGAATCTGATAAGAAAATTAGTAAAGAAAATATTGCTGTAAAATTAGGTAAAAGTAAATATCTTGACAAACTTATAGAATACGTTAGTGATAGAATAAAACCGGGTACTGGAACCTCTCCATTTAAAGTGTATGATACTCGATATGATAGTAAAGACCCCAACCAAACAGGATTTGTATCAAAAACCAATTTTATGAATACTTCAACAGAAAAGAAGTTTTTTGATAAAGACTATCCTCATTATGTACAATTTGATTTTAATTTGAATGAGTATACTGTTATAAGAGATCGTAAAACTCTTAAAATAACAGGACTCAAAAAAAAAACTAGCCCTGGTTCTCCGAGCCCTGGTTCTCCGAGCCCTGGTTCTCCGGCTTTAGATGATGCAAATGAATCAATAATTTTATTGTTAAAAAAAAATCAATGGTTTAATATTTTATTTCATAATATAACTATACCATTTGATATAAAAAAAATCCCCAAGGATATGATAAGAATTGAAATAGAAATAGAGAATGTTACCCCATCTGATTCTATAGGAGACGTAAATATTTTTTATAGACAATTTTTTTGTGAATTCCTTAATATGCGTCTTAGACATGATAATTTATCGTCAATCAAAATACACGATGTTGTGTTCCAATATGATGATATGATTCGAGCTATAAGTCAAAGAAGTCCAAAATTTTTTAATAAAATAGCTCAGTTAAATTTCTTAGCAAGAAAGGTAATACACTACTATTTAAAAAGTATTAACGATAATGAAAACAACAGATACACAACAACCTGTGAAACGATGAAAACTGCAATACAAGCTGCTAAAACTAGTAGTAAAAAAATTGTCGATGGAATTTCAGTAGCTAAAAAAGAAGATTTGACCCAGCTTAAAAATTCCGTTACTGCAGCAAACGCCGAGATTAAACAATTTTCTAGTTTTTTTAGACGTGGTAATATTAAAATTTTTAGACACAAATTTCTTCAATCTCTTATGAGAGTGAATGGAAAAACTGGGTTGTCACTGATAAAGGACAATGAAATTTCAGAAGAACTTGCAAAACGTCAGAATTTTTTGGATATAGCCAAATCGGGTACCGCCCCCAAAGATGTGAGTACAGAGATAGCGGCAACAAATATTGCAAATAGCGCGCCAGGATTCAGTGGTGGTAATATTGGTGGTGATAATGGTGGTAATATTGGTGGTGATAATGGTGATGTGAGTCACCAAACAGGCGGTGGTGGTAGTGGACTTTTCCAATCTGAAGATTATAATCTTATGATTCCAATGGATATTCACGAACCAGGAACTGGAATAAATGATATGGTAGTTAGGATACATAAAATACATCTTTTACAACAAGGGGGTGACGAAACACAGAAACTGGACGATGAAACGGGTGTAGACATTCAAGTAGGAGATGCTGTTCGATTTGTATACTATGGTAACGTAATTTATGCTATTGTTTGCGGATTTAAACCGGGCAAAGATTTGAACAAGGATGGCTCGGATAAACAAATGAATATCACAGATTTTCGTGAAACGTATAGAAGTATAATAAAAACACTTGAATCGAGCGACTTAACTAAAACCCCCGAGGAATATCTTAGTTTAACCAACATGCGTGGTATTAAATTTCTTCCATTTAAATATAATGACGAAAATTATAGTTATGTGCCATATGATGCTCAATCAAGTGTAACTAAAACTCTCAATCCAAACGTAAAAAGAGGTCTTGATGGAAAATTTGTTTTTTCGTGTAAAGATAAAAAAATACCAATATTACCAAATGGATATAAACTTCCTTTTGTTAGTCGTGTCAAAGAAAACATTACAACCACTTTAAATAAGCTTAACCCATTCTCTACCGAAGCAGATATTGGTAATGATAATACCTTACCTCAGTACAGTCTACCGTCGTACATGACATTAGAAAAAGTTTTTGTTCCTCCTAATTTTAGTGAAGTTATAAAATTAATAAAGGATTTTAGAGGAAATAACCCTGACGAGATTTTTGAAGCAATTAAAAAAATAATGCAAAAAAGCGGTTTAAATGAATCGAATGATTGCGAAAAAACGTCTGATAAGGTTGCGGCTTCTGATTTTGCAAATCGTAAAAAAGATTATCAAGAACAATTGAAAGCAATAAGAGATGCATTTAATACTAACTATGTTAAAAATGGTAAAATTATAAATAGACCCGGAGCGATACGGTTTATAAAAAATTTATATAATCAGCAAGTTAAACCAGGAATTTTTGTCGATAGCAACGGAAACCCCCTAAGAATAGCTACCAAGTTGACATTTGCTTTATATTTAATACCCAATAATCCTAAATTAAATATGGAATTATTACTTGAATCGTTATCGCAAGGGGATGTTCTCAGCATTTCAAGTAGAAAGAGTACACTAAGTCAACAAATTTTAACATCTGAACTAGGTAATATAAAGGCAAGGGATAGTGATAATTTACTTGATAATGTGGGCGGTAGTATTCAATATGGTGGTGCTGAAGATATGGAAAAAGCTGAAGACATTATTAAAGATACTATTAACCTATTATATAGTCAAGGGTTTATTGTAGAAAAGGAGAAAGATATGAATATCGCTAATTTAGAAAATACCAAAGCTACATATGATCCAACTCAAAATGTTGCGACAAGTGCATCATCTACCGGTATGGTTAAATCGGGACTTGGAAATAGATTTGGTCTGGGAGCAGGAACAGGAACAGGGTTTGGTGCTAATTTTCTTTCAAATCTATTTAAAGGTTCTAGTGGAACATCTTCTTCTGTGAGAATTGGTAATGACTCTTGTGGCAATAATACAAATATTGTATGTAATGGAGAAGATTTAGTTATTACTGTTACTCTTAAACTAAATGAACTAATTTCATCTTGTATGAACCCAGACATGATACAACACTGGGAGGGTACACATGGACCACACCTACTGGAAAATGGTAATAATGATACGACTGATATTGTCTCTTCTAGTGTAGATAATGCTCCGGCTGCTCCTGCTGCTCCTCCTCCTCGAGCGGCTGTTGTTCCTGATGCTGAAGCTCAGGCTGCTGCTGAAGCGAAGGCTGCTGCCGAATCCAAGGCTGCTGCTGAAGCTCAGGCTGCTGCTGAAGCGAAGGCTGCTGCCGAATCCAAGGCTGCCGCTGAAGCGAAGGCTGCTGCCGAATCCAAGGCTGCTGCTGAAGCAAAGGCTGCTGTTGAAGCGAAGGCTGCCGCTGAAGATAAGGCTGCTGCCGAATCCAAGGCTGCCGCTGAAGCTCAGGCTGCCGCCAAAACCAAGGCTGCTGCCGAATCCAAGGCTGCTGCCGCTAAACCTACAGATATAAATGCACTTATTGCTCAGACTAGAGAATTATACGAAAAACTTGACACTCTTGGTAAATCTATAAAGGAAACCATGAAAGAGAATTTTAAAAATATAGATGACGCTATTGAAGAAGGTATCATGCCCTCAGAAAACAATGAAAAAATTTTAACTGATTTAAAACCCATAGTAGAGTCTAAATCAAAAGATCCCCCAACCATAAAAAAAAGTATTGAAACAACTTATAAAGTTGAAATTGATAGAATAAAATCCCAAATCAAAAAAATGTATGATAAATTACTAAACGACTATTTTAAAACATGCGAAGAAATTAAACAAACTATGGACAACATTAGTGGAAATTTAGAACAAATAGATCCAGCCACGAAAACCTCATCTCAGGAAGATAAATCCAAAACTCAAATAACCGACCTCAAAACCCAACAAGATGAAGCTGCTAAAAAATTTAAAAAGCAAATAGAATTTGCTACTACAGTGTTGAATGTTGGTGAATATATAAATGATGCAAACATAAAAGACGATATTATTGTAGCAATTATAAATTTTCTCGAACGGACTGAACAAGCACAAAGCGGAGATTCGCAACTTTATGAAGCTCTTCAACGTGTCCCCCAATCTACATTATATAAAGAGTTAACTGAATTAACTCGGGTGGAAGATGATGAGAGTGTGTCTGGTGCGTCTGGTGAGTCTCGTCAGTTTCTGCTTGGTGGTAGAAAAAATAATAGTAAGTCTAAAAAAAATAAAAAATCTAATAAAAACAAAACAAAAAAAAGAAAAAGTTCCACTAATAGAAAATTTAAATTTTACAAAGTAAAAAATATATTACTGTAGTGCAGTATACACCCATATAATTTATATAAGGTAATAAAAACCAGTGGTTCTTATTACTCTACAATTTGTATTTTTCATCATTTTCACTCTAAAATTTCGGTAATAAGCGCGTCCATATTACTTATGTTATTGAAACAAAATTTATTTATTTCTGCAGGAGAATATTTAAAGTGAAGATTGTTTTCCATATCATTTATTTTATCCTCTTGTTCTGTTGTTAGTTTCGTTGAGTAAAATAGCTCTAATAACTGTATTATCATCTTTCGTGTACATTTCGTAAATTCTATATGTTCGTCCAGCCGACCGGGTCTTTTAAACGGTTCACTAATTTTACTTGGATCATTCGCAGTACATATGATAATTCTACCACTTGTTTCTACGAGACCATCCATAATTGTGAGTATATCGGCGTCATTTATTATCGATTTTTGTTTTGCAATAGCTGAAGCCGCTGCCCGCTGTTTCCCTTTCGCCGCCCCTTCATCGTCTTTGTTTGCCATCTTTCTTTTGCCGTTTTCAAAACCCGCATCCCCATTACCGTTCCCATTCCCGTTTTCACAACTACTTGAATCACTATCCATAACAATGACCCCGCTACTAATATCATTTGACATACTCAATCCCATAATTCCATTTAATAAATTTGTGCTCATTGCATTCATTGCCGCAGCAGCATTAGAAATTGCGGGTTTTTCACTAATCGTATCTAATATTTTATCGAATTCGTCAATGACATACAAGCGCTTATGAGTGGGAATATGCCTACCATTAATATAATCGCCATAAAAAATATTTTTCAGATCCGACACCTTTTTGATTTTGTCGATATCATTTACATTAATAATATGTCTATCAAGTTCTCGCGCAATGGCTTTCATAGTAGATGTTTTACCGCAACCTGGTGGTCCATAAAATAAAAACCCAAGTTGATATGGTATTCCACGAGACTCATACCATGCCTTATTATTTATAAAAAAGTTAATCCGTTTAATGATCTTATCGACATCTGTGAAAAAACAATTTTTATTCAAATCTTTTGTTGTATTTAATTGATACTCGGAGCATAAAATATTTGATAATTTTTGGTCTCTTCTTCCATCATTCCAATCATCATCGTTACTATTTGAACGACTACCCTCGCTTTGCAGAAACTCATATATGAATATCTTATCTGTCATTCTATCTTCTATTTTCTTATTATATGTTTTTTCGCATTTTTCAATAAATTTATACATATCGTCCAAGCATTTATCTCTCCCCATCATAAGTGTAAAATTTATTTTCTTAAAATCTTGCGTATCTGAATTTTTCTTCTCTCTATGCGAATGCATTTTTTCAATTAGTAGATAAATTCCATTCTCTATTTCAATGGGCAAATTTGTACGCGGAGTGTATATTTTTGATGAATTATTATTATTATCAATAACTTCTACATATCTCAGATTTATTACCGATGACTCTTTTTCTGTTTTTTTACGCATCTTCTCTATTTTATCCGTATAGTAATCCAAAATATGTATCATGGGTTCGGGATACTGAATTACAAAGCTTATAGATGAATACCCCATCGTATATTGATTTCCTTGATACATTATTCTGTGCATATTTCCCTTTTTTAAATTCATCAATACTTGTTTCGTCGTTTCTATATTCATTGAATATATGATATTGATAATATGTGTCAAGTATTTTAAAACATCACTATTATGTAGTATAAATAAAAATAAAAGAATTATGAATGCATCTATATAATAATTTCCTGTTTTTAAATTTTGTATTAAAATAATATCACCAATACCACCTAAATTTGGCATAGGTAACATTTTTTTACTATGTTATATTTTGTATTGACTATATATTTATAATACCGTTCCTCTAAATCGATTATAATTATATTATAAAATGCTGTACTATTTTATAATAAATATTCTCACGTTATACTCGCGTTCTGTTTTATATTGTCTGGATAATATGGCATTAATATGGTATAGAATATTGCATAGCTGTGTCATATATAGTAGCTTTAAATGCGTCATTATATCCCTCAACATAGACAGTATCGCCGTTGTATATGTTATCGCATCCCATGTCGCTAGTACAGCTTCGCCGTTTGTGTGTAACGGGTAATTTAACCGAATGATTTTTATCGCTCATAGTATAAAATTGCCACTTATCCTGACTAGGAAATAACGGTCTTCCCATAAGAGAAAGAATTGTTTCCTGTCCATTGACGCGAGTTAATATTCCTACTTGACGATATGCCGAATTTACAGAACGCGTTGGCACATTAATTGGTATACTACCCCTTATATCGCCACCCATCGCACCACCCATCGCGCCACCCATCGTATTTGTTCCATATTGATTAAAGTATCTATCATCGCGAAGTGGTGGCGTATATGGATTCAATAAAACATCAGCCGGTCCGCGACTATATCCTGAACCGAAATTTGGTATTAAATCTAAAAATCCTCCTCCTCCTCTCCCACTACCGCCATCATTATATTGTGTACGAGATGCTTCACCTGTGTTTGCGTTTGTATTCAAAATTGAACCGATACCGTGCCCCGATGATTCTCTATTAAAATTATAATATGCTAAATAAATAATAAAACATGCAATTACTAAAAAAATAACGAGTGTTATATTCTCGAAACATATTACGCCCGGAGGGCACTTCTTTGTCATTATATAAAAATATGGATATTATATTTTTATATTTTGTTTTGTTGTAGGGGGTTACGATTTAGTTACTCGAATTTCGATTAATCTCACGCATCTGTAACATCTCAATGTTTTAATCTCTTACTCTTTAGCTTCCTACAGGAGCGGGGCTTGACTTATTTCCGCCACTTCCCGTCAAAAGAGACATTCCCGGAAATCCGCCACTTCCCGAAAACATCTTGCTAATTGAACTATTTTCAAATTTATCAAGAAAATTTTGAGCAGTATTCAAAATGGGCTCTATCGATTTTAGATTATTAATCATTTCAGTCTGTTGAGCGACCATGTCGCCACCTTGTCCACCCATATTAGATAATATATTATACGCCTGTTCCTTTTGAGCATTCTGCCCCGATGCCATACCTGCACCCATCGCGGGCATCATCGGGTTAACCGACTCTCCATTCACAGGAGCAGGACTTAACTGCGACATTCCATCTCGTGTAGCAGAATTACTACTTGTAAAAGGCTGCTTCACACTGTTTGCGGGCGCAGCTCCCATGGTAGCAGGTTCACTAGAAGAAGTAGGGGTAGAAGCAGCTACGGCAACATCCTTCGCTTTAGCGGCAGCTACGGCATCATCGTGTGTTTTTTTTGCTGCTTCATATTTTACTTTAAGTTCGGCTTTCTTTTTATCGTCACTCTCGGTCTCCATCGCCGTTTTCGCATCATCCATTATAGCTTTTAACTTTGCGACCTCTTCTGAAGTAAAACCCTCCATCATCATCATGGAGTATTCTCTATTTTTAAACATAACAATAAAGTTAGTTAAAATAGTAGTCGTCAATAAAACAACAATCATATTTTTACTAAAGTATGTGGTCAATACTCCAATAATAATAAAAATTCCAATAGCTTCTAAATTATTTCTAAGTAAATAGTTCGCCGCAGTTATAATTGCAAAAAAGAAAGATGCGTATAATACATACTTATTCGAAAGTATACTACCCGGGTTATTCGAAAATTTAAGCAAAGACTTTTTTGATTTCATTTATGTGTATTATATATATATGACATAGAAAAAAGGTATTATAAAATAATAATAATTAAAAATTATAATTATTATTATTATTATTATTACATCTATGTCAACTATGTCAACTATGTCAACTATGTCAACTATGTCAACTATGTCAACTATGTCAACTATTATTAATTATATAAACGCTAAACATGAAAAACTGAGGTACATTACTCGCTAAAATAATACTCGTCATCCGAAGATATGTATTTATTCTCGTCACCCCTCGCCCTTAAAACGTATTCTATCTCGTCGCGAATATTTTGTATTTCTTCCAGTAACAATGTCTGATCCGTTTTAACGCGATTCAATTTGAAATCATCATTCTTAATATTTCTAGAAATTTCGCGGATATGGTCTGACAATATTTTAAGCGCCTTTTTTTGTTTTACCTTTTCTTCTAAAATAATATTATTATAATTCTCATAGTCGTCTAATACCGTTTTTAAGAAGGAATTTTGTTTACCTATATCTTTTATTTCCACTTCTTTATCAAACATTTGTTTACGCTTTTTACTAAGAATATCCTTCATCCTATAAATTCTTACATCCTTTTTCATGGTTGCATTCGCATACGAATCGTCTACAGAATCTATCTCATCACTTTCATCACCTGTATATGAATCGTCACTAATACTACTCGCATACGATTCTCCGTCTCCCCTACTCATCGTGGTTAGCTTGTCGCCTATACCTTGGAACATATGAGACGCATGAGGTGTATGAGGTGTATGAGGTGTATGAGATTGGTGAGAAATAGGATAATTATCTTCTCCAAATTGAAAAGCTGGACTTATCAAGGACCTTTTCATAAAATCCTCCATTTGTCTAGATTTTGTTGTACTTGTACCTTTCGGAGACACACTTCGTTTTTTTACCATTATATTACTATGGATATTTATATTTCTATTATTTTTATTTCTAATCCTATTTATACCAATACATATTATACATACCAATACATATTATACATACCAATACATATCATACTTAGACACTTGCTGTTCCGAGCGATTTTGCGCACAAATAAATGCGTTTCGTATTAAATAATACATCTAAAATGACAAATGCGCTGGCATATATTAATCCATGAACCAGTGATACCATTACCCTGCTTCCATTTTTTGGAATCTGAAAAAAGAAATCAGGAATCAATAATATGAATAAAAAAATAAATAAAAAATTTCTTGTAAAGTTAAATATAAACTCGAACATAAGTATATTATATATTTATATTATGTATTTTGATGATTACTTAAATTGTTGCGCAACATTTATTAAATATTTTAAAATAATAGGTATAAGTTTAAAAAATATCAGCCATATGATATAATATATAAATGAAATAATTAAAGCGGGTATAATCTTGTCTTTAAATTTTTCCCATATTTCCGAAAACTTCGCCTTTGTATTTACAAATTTTTCATTAAAATACATTCTAATGTCAGAAAGAATACCACTATTCTCTCCATTCTTTTTATTTTCGACGTCTATTTTACTTTGCGTTTCCTTTTTTATTTGTTCCAATTTTTCTTTTAACGGCGTCATTATTTCTTCCTTCTTTTCTTTCAACATCTTGGGCAACGTTTCTTTGAAAAATTTTACAATAAAACTTGGAAATATCTTAGATGCGTTCTTTTTAACAGGACCGGGTACAAGTTTATATAAAAAATCCATGAATTTTTTTGTCGTTTCTTGTATAAATTCCAAAATTTTCTTAATAATACCATCATACGGGAAAAAAGCAAACACACAAAAATATATAATAAATGTAAATAAAAATGAGCAAAAGAATTCCATTAGAAGTTGAAACTTACATGGCATCCCACCAGATACCATATTCGATAGAGAAGTTTTATTACTTCCACCATTATCAGCTATACCATTATTAATTATACCACCTAAAGTTGTGTTACCTCCGACCGAATAAGAATTCATTTTTTTAATTATATATATATATGAGCAGTATTAATATATTATGAATAGACTATATATATATATAATTAAAAATATCCATATATTATATTATAACATTTAGAATGTCTTTAAAACAAATTTCCCCATCTACTAGTAAATCGTGCGAACTTATTCTTACCGAAAATGATTCTCGCTACGTAATGTTTCCTATTCAAGATAATGAAATATGGAAAATGTATAAAAAACAAATCGATTGTTTCTGGAGAGCAGAGGAGATTGACTTATCGAAAGACGTCACCGAATGGAATAGCGATGTTTTAAACGATAACGAGCGATATTTTATTTCTATGGTTTTGGCTTTTTTTGCAGCAAGTGACGGAATTGTCACCGAAAATCTAGCAGTGCGTTTTATGAGCGATGTACAACTCGCAGAAGCTCGCGCCTTTTATGGATTTCAGATTGCGATGGAAAATATTCATAGCGAAGTATATAGTTTGTTAATCGATACCCTTATTAAAAGCAGTGAACAAAAAGAGAAACTATTCTCCGGTATAAATAATTTCCCATGTATTAAAAAAAAAGCCGATTGGGCTCTTAAATGGATAAACGATAAAAGAAGTTCATTTTTTACGCGACTAATTGCCTTTGCATGCATCGAGGGCATATTTTTTTCAGGCGCTTTTTGTTCTATCTATTGGTTAAAGAAGAGAGGGTTGATGCCTGGACTCACGTTTAGCAACGAGCTTATATCTCGCGACGAAGCGTTGCATACCGAATTCGCAATCTTATTATATAGTAAAATGCAGAAAAAATACTCTAAACAGAAAGTACATGAAATCATAAAAGAAGCAGTAGAAATCGAAAAAGAATTCATTTGCGAAGCATTACCGTGTCGCTTAATAGGAATGAATTCAAAGTTGATGTCGCAATATATTGAATTCGTCGCCGACAGACTATCTCTCCAGCTTGGATATGAAAAAATATATAATTCTTCAAATCCCTTTGACTTCATGGAAATGATTAGCATCGAAGGCAAAACTAACTTTTTCGAAAAACGTGTTAGTGAATATGCTCTATCGGAAAAAACGAAACCGGATACAATTTTTGACTTTAATGCTAGTTTTTAATTTATTCAACGCATGCCACCCATGCCAATTCCTCTGTAGATATTTCTTCTTATAGATTGTGGTGGGTTATTTGGTTGCGGTGGGTTATTTGGTTGTGGTAAAGGAATACAAGATTGAGGTTTTGGCAATACGACATTCTGATATTGAACCGGCGGGTTTTGATGTTGGCGTACACCTATATTTTTATTCATTTTTACACTAAGTATGTTTTTAATGTCTTCTTTTTCCAGACGTATTTTTGATTCGAGTGCTATATTTTGTTCTTCAAAGCGTAGCATTCTAGGATCGCGCATTGTTTGAAAATTATATACATTTATATATTCATCTTTAAATTCATAATTTAAATTTCGTATCGTAACAAGTCCATCGGTTGTTGTCATATTTACTACAGTCGCTGCCTCTTTTCTACATATAAGTCTTTTAACACCATCACATAACTGTAAAATATTTTTATCTAAAATATTAAAAAAAAGTGACCTGTCAATATATAATCCGGCATATTCTACGCGTTTTTGCATATAGTTATCTTCACCACCCCATGCCCAAAAATTAGGAAACCCATTTGTCCTTTCAAAGTCTCCCCCCTTTATAGAAAAAATACCACCAAGTGCAAATTTAAAACCGTAAAAATGTTTTACTATACCTGGTGTGGTATCGTAGTTAATTACATTTTTGCTATAGGGAACGGTATCGACGTCATTAAAAACAAATGTAATACTTTTGTAATCATCGGGATACTTGTATTTTAAAGCCAAAAATCCGATATTTTTCATAGCCCCACGATTAAATGGTAATGTATTTTTCTGTTCTACAAAATATATTTCGTAATCTGTTTTAGGAATATCTTCTAAAACATGTTTCATATAAACAGTAAAAAATTCTTTATGTTCTACTCTATCTCTGTACGGAATTATAAACACGATTTTGGGGACAAATAAAGAACTTGTAGTATTTTCATCGACATATTCTCCGGGTTCTCCGGGTTCTCCGGGTTCTGATTCAGCGATATTTGTAGTCGTATTTACATCCATGCTGCCAAATATATATATCTAAATGTAAACGATATAATAATATTAATTTTATTTTTTTAGTTTTTTGGCGAATACTTTTCTAAAATAACCCTAGGCATCAATTGTTCTTTAATACTTTCTAATTTTTTGAAACATTTATTTATCGTAACCTCGCTCGTTTCGCTTATTTTATTCACATCTTTTTTGGATATGTTAAGTCCACAAATTTGCGAGACAAAATATATAATACCTGCGGCAATAGAATGAGGCGTATTTTCCGGTATTAAGTTATTCTTTTCGATTCGAAGAGCAATGAACTGACATAACTTCGTAAGTTCTCCATTTACGTGTAACCTTGTGCAATATCTTTCTATAAAAGCCTCCGGTCTCGTCTTACAGAAACTCGTCTTCTCCGAATTATGCATATCATTTTCAATGTCGTTTATAATGCATACCGCGTTTTTACACCCCTTTGTTGCACTGGTGTTGTCCAAATTAAATATTGTAGCAATCTCCTTTGCGGTTCGCGGACAGTCATGAATTCTAAATGCTATATATACAGATGCAGCAATAATACCATCACGATTAGACCCGCGAAATGTCTGATGTTCTGATATTTTTTTATGGCATCGCAAAGCTTCGTCAATTATAATTTTCGGAATACCGGCATTGTTGGCAATAATCGTAATATGTTGAAATTCATTGTACTGCGTCTTCTCTTTATGTGGTGATGCCTGCCATTCCGTATACCGTCGTATTTTTCGCATCTCATAAGAAGAGATACCGTCGCATAATATTTTACAACCAAATGATGACTCCAATAGCAATGGATTAACTGGTAACCCACATCGAGTGGGGTCACTTGTTTGATTATCGTCAACTCCATAGTATCTCCATTCTGCGGTTTGGTCTACAATATCTTTATAAATTATGCTACACTTTGGGTTAGTGCAAATAAGAAATCCTTCATCTGATAGTGACACGGGTGATTGACAAGTATCACAGTTTTCTCGTTGTCCTGAGTTTCTATAAATACACTCAACACTTGATTCATCTTTTTTGAAATTTTTTTTATCGATATCTATGTCAAAAGATTCATTGATTTTTTTCCACAACTCTGCTTTGTTACTATTATCCTTTATTTTATTTTTATGAGTTTTATGTGTGTTTGGTATTCGAGATATAGATTGTTCGGTCATGAGTAACTCGGTGTGTCTCTGTTGTCTTAAAGTATGTTAAATATTTTTTAATTCAATTTTATTCATATAAGAAATGTTTATTATCAACAAAATAATTATTTTGAATAAATAAATTAGTTAATATGAATGAAATAAAATGAAAATAAAAATAAAACACCCAATAATATATAAAGCATTATATATAATGGGTAATTATTCAAGTACGATAAAAAATAAAAAGAATGAATCAATATTAACATTTAAAGAATTAAATGATAATAATGCCGAATTTGTTTCTAAACTAAATGAGGTTGCTACAGACTACATACTAGGACAAAACTTCCAGGATATGATTCGACTTACAAATTCAAAATATTGCAATGATTTAGTAATTATAACATCAAAAATACTAAAGAAGTCGTTTTTTTCTAATCAGATACAAGTTATTTATAATAAAATTTTGGAGAGTGATGCAGAGTATACACCACGTGTATCTGGTAGTACCCAAAAAGAACAAACCAAAAATATGTGTATAGAAATTGCTAAATATTATGTTAAAATTGCTCATTTATTTTCGGCTATAATAACAACATTAAATCCGGTATTTTCGTGGAGGTCGTCTGCTAGTTCTTCTCGCGCCATACTTAGTCCACATGTCCCCGATGGAAACACTGGAGTACAAGGCAGAGAAGGCATGGAAGGCATGGAAGACCTCAGCGATAGTATTAGTAAAGCAACATTAGAAAACAAACACTACATATCTCAAATAGCAAAAGATGTAAAGGTAGAGAATTTGAACTTTTGTAATTCCCGTATCGCAGATTTAATGGATATGGACGATCTTACTGATTTACTAAACGATGAATCTATTATTAATGGACTACAAACACCATCAGAAATTAAAATAAAAACAAAACTATGTTCATCTAATTTAAATAACGGTTCAAGTATGGATATAAATATGGGTGATAATACAAGCGGTATACATAAAGTTAAGACTGTATATGATTTGCCCGGTTTTGCAGAGCTTAGTCGTTTATATAAGGACAAGTATAATGCGAGCAAGGGTAGATTTGATAAAATGTCTGCAAAGAGTAGAGATGAGAAAAAGAGAAATATTGATTTATTGTATACACTATTTACAGGAAACCCTAACCCCCCTAAAGATATTAAAAGTTTTCGGGATATTCCATTGCATTCATTTTCGGATACTGAAGACTGTAGTACACCCGAATCAATGTTAAATAAAACTTATATAGGTAATACAAAGGATAAGTTATTTGTAGACTACGTAGAGCAAGTTAAAAGAATGATTTATGATTCTAATATGATAAGGAACTCGTTACTGGAAATTATAGATAGTGTATTTATTATCAATCCCACCGACGAAATAGAAGACGAATCCGGTGCTAAAATGAAATATATAATAAACCCCGATTTAACATACGAGGAGTTAAATAACTTGATAGATGAAACAAGAAAAATTATACTAAAACTTTACGTAAACTGTGAGAAAAATTTCATATATACGTTAAAAATTTTACAGGCGATTATAGAAGCGCAAATGTTCGAAACAGGACAGCAACAAATACGAGAATTAGAACGTGGTATAGATGCCGAATATTAACATGAAAATAGCAAAATATTTCTAAATAGTTTTCACATAATAGTAATAGGCATCAAACATCAAGCAAAATAGATTATATGATAAAGTAATAATTATCATATAAACATTATTAAACGAGTAATCTCGGTAATTAAGATTTACTTATTCACCTACGCCGACGAGTGCTGCGATTACGTCTAGATCTGTGGCGTCTTCTACGACCTCCTTGCTGTGATTGCGACTGCGACTGACCTTGTGCTTGCGATGCGCGACGACCGTGACGACTGCGACGATGACGTCTCATAGTTCTTTTTTTAACCATTTTATATATAACGTATAGAAAAAAATATAAAATAATTGAAAAATATTATTATTATATTTTTAATTATTATTTTTCTAAATATTATTGTTCTTATTGTTGTTATTGTTCTTATTGTTCTTATTGTTCTTATTGTTGTTTTAATTATTATTTTTTCTAAATAATATTATTTTTCTTCTAAATAATATTGTTGTGTTTAAATATTGTTATTGTTTTTATCTATTTATTTACTATTACACCAAATTGTATCATTATTCCAGTACATGCGGTCTCCCTTTTTTACATCATATAACTTTTTGAATATTTTTAAACGAGACATTGGACAATTTGTCCTATATTTCACTAAAGGATGTGGATTCGTCTTAATATTAAAATTTACCGACTGTTTATAGATCGCCTCTCTCCACTGAAACGCTATATATATAAAGAATTTTTTAAGCGCATCTTCTTTAACCTTCTTCGGTTCATCATTGCTATTCAAGTAGTCATTTAAATAATTCACACATATCTCTATCCCCGATATATCCGCCATACTTTCCCCAACCATCATTGATGCATCCATCTTTATACCATCCCACGACGCAAATAACTCGTATTGCTTAATAACATTTTGTACTTTACTTTCAAATATCTTCGCATCTTGGGGAAGCCACCAGTTTCTCATATTACCTTTATAATCATATAACCTACCCGTATTATCCAAACAATGCGACAACTCATGTCCAAACGTATATCCAATATGCGCTAAATTATATTCGAGACCAGTCAAATTCAACGACACAAACGGTTCTTGTAACGTCGCAGCAGGAATATATATGTTGTTTTTAGTAGAATTATAAAATGCATTCACTATATACGGCTGCGTCCCCGATAACGCCAACCCACCATTCACGCTAAAATTAATATCCGGAAGTTCCATATAATGCTGTCCGTCATGCGCTATTAAATACTCACGTCTAACTTGCGACTGTGCATACATTATACCATACGCGTCCATTGTCGGCAAATCCGCCACCAAATCATCTATCATATATTTTGGATATACCGTCTCAATTGATATCGTTTCTAACTTTTTTATCGCCTCTAACTTCGTCTCTGGTTGTAACCATAAATTTTCTTTTATTATTCTTATGAATACATTTCTCATGTCGTGTCCTATTGTATTCGCTATATATACCGCCTGAGAATGCACATACTTCTCTACATATAACCTCGCCAATAATGTATTAAAACAATACGATAATGCAAATAATGGAAATAACTCATTCGGCAGATTTGCTTGTTGCCCCTTCGCAAATTTATTGAAAAAATTAAACCTCAAACGACTTGTTTTATTTGAATACATACATAATTGCCTTAAATACATATAATACCAATACGCCTTCCACTTCGGAGTCTTCCACTCGGCGTGCAACTTCTTCATTATACAATTTAAATAACTTATGCTTCCCACTATACACGTTCTCGGTGCTTTTTTATAACCAACACCTTCTGCAAATTTTTTCCAATCAAAATGATACATTGTTTTATTTTCGTCCGACCCAACTACATTGTAATATTCATCCGAATCCCCCCTTTCATTGCAATCCATCGAATCCAACATGTCTATCTCACACTCTATCACATGTCTCGGATTTAATCCATGCCCTTCTCCCAACATCTTGTCGTACAAATCCATTACAAATTCGCAAAACTTAGTCGCAAAATTTTCTTTAAATTCTTTCGTGTATTTTTTATTATCCCTTCCGGTTATATACAAATCATAATCGTAAAATGATAGCTGCGGCGACTGAATATGACTTCGCAAATTTACTGCATCTTTTTCGTCTTGTGAAATATCCCATACAATAGGACAACCCCATGAAATTATCTCGCATCTATTTATCGACGCTAAATATCCTATTAAATCGTCCTTGCCTATATATTCTTCATATTCGTTCTCCATGGTTTTTACATGTTTTTTTACTTTATCATCTGCAAGATTTTCATACGTCATAGAATCTATTACATTTTTAACCTTTCTAGACAAAGGGGTGTTATTATTTTTGCAGTACTCATTTGCTAACCGAATTACACGATAATTTACAGTATTTTGTACAAATCTAAATGTATCCAGCTTGATAAAATAATAATTCTTATAATCCATCACAATATTCTGTGTTTTCATCCACGCATAATTTATATATGTGTAGAAATCTCTTTTAGGACTAAGCTTGTGTTCTTTTTGTATCTTTTCTATATCGATAACCTCATCTAGTAAACTCTGCTGATTATCAACACTCTCTTTATTCGTATGTATATTCTTAAGCGGCCATAGCAAATATTTAGACTCTACTAATTTAGTATTTATATATGGCATTTTTATTAACTTGAAGTTTTTATTCACTTTACTATTTTCATATTTGTTAAATTCTATTTTTTTATTATTTGTTATTTTTCTTTTACCGTTTGTTGTGTTTTTTTTCCTTTTTATTACTTTTCTTCTAGAATATTTTCTTTTACGGGTTAGTTTCATATTCTATCTAAGATACCGTTACTACTATATGTATATATATATTTAACAATATATTATTTATTCTCTTAAATATATTACTAAAAAGCATAAAGATATAATATTATGTCATATTATAATGGTACATTCAATGAAGACCTTTCTGCTGTTGGCAAGTTTGTCATTTGCTTCAGCTCTTATGTTAATGCCGCACAATGGGAATGAAACGCGGTCCAGCATCGTCGGTGCTGTAATTCCTGAAAACTCTACAAACATGTCAAATATTTTTGTTAATCAATTAAATAATACCGATACCGATAATATTAAACATCGCCCACATTTAGCTATTGTTGAAAGTAGAAAATTATTGGAAAATGAAAATAATAACTCGTCTGATAGTAGCGATAATGCTGCCAAGAGAAAGCTTCTTATATCGATAAAGAGTTCTCCTAAGAAACCTGCACCAAATCCCGCACCAAAGCCTGCATCAGTCGCACCAAAGCCTGCATCAGTCGCACCAAAGCCTGCATCCGTCGCGCCAAAGCCTGCATCAGTCGCACCAAAGCCCGCATCCGTTGCACCAAAGCCCGCATCAGTTGCACCAAAGGCTTCACCAAAGGCTTCACCAAAGGCTTCACCAAAGCCTGCATCCGTCGCGCCAAAGCTTGCATCCGTCGCACCAAAGCCTGCGCCCACGGTTAACAAGTATTCATCAGTCGACTCAAAATTATCAACAAAGACGAAAGAAATTGCTAAAAAATTTGAATCTGAGTTCGCTACATGGGTTGTAACAACCGAAGGACAGGAAGCTGTCAAATTCTGCCAGTCTTTGGGGATTACCAACAAACAAGATATCTATAATGGGTGCATCGAAGATATGCGCGTTACCAAAAGCAAGTCTATTGCAAAAGAGAGCGCTATCGCAGCCGAAGAGTTTTTGTCCAAAGCGGTAGAAAATCCAAGCAAACGTTTTTGCGTAGCATCGGGCGACCCTCATGTTACCAACTATGATGGTACACTTTTTCATATACAAGAACCCGGCATTTATACTGTTGCACGCACCCCCGATAACGTGTTTGAGATTCAGGAAAAGATGCGTAAAAACGGTGCAGACAAACCCGGCGTACCTTCTTGTATGACAGGTGCGGTTGTTCACTATAAACAAATGAACATTGAAGTTGATGTCGCTAATTTCGGAAAAATTCGCGTAAATGGTAAGGAAATGGATCTCCCTGAAGATTTTACCCTTACTTTTGGCGGTGTACAGATTCGTTACGGAAACCAAGTCGTTGAATGGAAGGGCGCAAATGTAAAGTCGATAGGTGTGAAGATTACTACACCTAATGGCTTTTCTGTTATGATTTCAGGTGGTTACTGTGGCGTTCTCGAAACAAATGTTCCTACCATGTTTTTCGGAAAAATGCAAGGTATCTGTGGAAATGCAGACGGTGCAAAAAATGGCGCGGATTATATAGACCCAAATGGTGCGACCATGAATGTAAACTATGGTGGCAAAAACTGGGAAATGAGCGGCTATGATGGTCCTAATTCGCCCCTTTCTAAATGGCAGCTTTCATGGAAGCCTCGCGGTTCTGAATGCTACTTCACTAAAGATTGTGAAGGTGGTGTTGCAACACGTAAGGTGATCGTTGCGCCTACTCCTGCACCTACTCCTGCTCCTGCTCCGGTTTCTATACCTGTACCCATTCCCGTTGTTGTAGTTAAATCTACACCTGCTTCTGTAGTTATTAGTGGAACGTCTGCCAAAACCATGTCCATGTCCAGCTCCAGCTCCAGCTCCAGCTCTGCGGCTGTATGTAAACCTGAACACTTCCCCGCTACATCTCATAAAAAAATCAAGAAACAGGTTACCGAGATATCAGCTAGGGCTTCCGCTAAGATGAAAGACCTCTACGTTAAGTTTAAGTCGATGATGGACGACATGCAGAAAAAACAACGCGAACAATATGAAGCGGATAGTAAAATACTTACTGAAGCAGATGGTAAAGCATCCAATGGTTATATCAGATATACAAGAGTATTTAATAACTCTAAACAAATTTTACAACAAATCAATATGTTAAATATTACTTTGCATCGTCATCATAAAGTTATTGCCGAAGAGTCTGGATACTTGGCTAAACTCGAGAAATTTAAACCTAAATTCCTATTCTCGCTCGACAACATCAAAGCACATGTGATGGGTATTAAAAACGATATTCATTCTACTATAGTTGAAGGCAGTGATAAAAAAGGGCTACTTTCAATCTTGGAAGAAATTCGTTCTTCTACTGATAAATCGGCATCTCTGTTGGCAAAGGCGTTTCTTGATCACTACGACAAATATAGTAAACAATTGAAAACAGATACGAACCAGTATGACGATGAACTTAAACGTATGGGATTTTTAAGTAGTACTTACAGTACTTCCGTAAAAGAAAGCACTACACTATGGAAAGAGTATTCCGATATTCTTGATATCGCAAATAAACTTAAAACTAGTATGAAATTTTCAAAAGACGATGAAAAATCGTTCGATGAATTGATCAGCAAAGTTGCACTAGCTTTCAAAAAACAAAGCGAACAAAGTGATGCTAAACTTTCTACTCCCAATACTCCATGTGCGGCTGATGTATTGAAAGCACACATTGACCATAATCGCGTTAAATAATCAATATTGATATTTATTTCATAGTTATTTGTTATACAATATATAACAAATAAGTAACACCCAAAATACCAATATATATGTAGAGAATCGCATATATAATATTAAATCTTTTTATCTACATGTATTTCTTTTCCGATATTTTTTATTATTTTACGTTCGTATTTCTCATAGTTTTCAATAGGTTCACATATTGAACGCATCATTGTGAGGTACTCAATTTGCTTTCTCTCGGTTTCCATCCAATCTGGGTTATCTATTGCCCACTGTTGCAATGCGGTTCGCTCCTTGTCTGCTATTTTCACGATTGTGTTTTTCATTATCTCGTGATTGTCGTCTTTTAACCACTTGTCTTCGTCTTTTATATACATGATGTCGCGTTTTATATCCGTACAATGAATAGGACGTTTGCAAATGTCCAACTCTTTGAGACCTTTTATCATAACATCTGTTATACCACGCGAAATACCGTTTGTTTTTGAAAATAGTAAATCCTCTAATGTTATCTTCAACGAATCAATAAAGTCCGATATGTTTAAAGCATCTTTGCACTGTTCGTTTAGAAATATATTTAAATTAAAGCTGTTATTCATATTATTTGTTATATTTGTATTGCCGATATTTGTATTCCCAATCTTAGGAACTATATCATGTATCGTCTTAACAAGCTCGCCATTCTGTTTTATTAAATCCCTAACCAACTCCTTCAACTCTTTGTCCGTTTTTGCGTCTACCTTTTCTTCTATTTTATTTTCTGAAATGATACCATTAATGGTGTCGTTATCTTCGCACTCTTTTTTTGAAGTATTAAGCGTAATACAGGTTCGCTTATGCTTTGCTAAACTTGAATGGTGGTTATATTTGTTACCACATACGCAGTTAAATTTTTGTTTATCTTTGTTTGGCATTTTTTTTGTAGTCTCATGTAGTCCTTTATGCTTGATGGTGTCAAGGTGTAATTTATAGTTGGACGCTTTGCTGCTTTTAAAGTCACATTTTTCGCAGACAAAAACATGGCATTTTTCGGCATTTTTTTGTGTAGTCATTTCTATATATTATAGACTACATAAAAAAATGCCTAAATCCTTTTCATATAATATATAAAAAAGTTGAAAAAGTTATCGTCACAAATTTTCAATCTTAAAAACACAATTTAGAGCATTATGCTCTGAGTGATGAATTCAATGTTTTTTTTATATTTCTACCCCCGGTTTTGAAAAAAGGACATTTATAAATGTCCATTTTTGAAAACCCAGCCTTAGATTTGAAAAAAAGAAACATCATCACTTCTTCGGCGTCCGCCCTCCCAATTTCCGCGGGTTACCTTTATGCTCTCTGTTTCGATGCGGCGACGTGGTCACGTGGCGACCATAATGCTGCAAAATATAAAAAGTGATAAAATTGGGTAAAAAATGGGTAAAAAATGGTAAAATGTGTAGTTTTCGGTTGGCTATTCTTTTGATGTCCGTTTTTAAGGAAAGTAGTTTTTCGCAAACAGGTTTGCCACTTTTTTGACCATCGCGCGAAATATCTTGCGAGGTGACTATTCTGCTCCATCTCGCCGAACATGATCGCGTCGTACTCTCCATCTCACCGAAAAAATCTTGAAAATCGCGAAAAATATTGACGGCAAAATAATTGCCGCAAATATTTAGGAAAACTTGTCTTCTATTTTTTTGAATAGTTCTTTGCCATATATTAAATTGCCGGTTGGTTTATAGTCGTTTATGGGTTTAAACTCCTTTTTATTCGCGATGTCGGGGGTATTTTTAGAATTTATTTTGCGCGTCAGCCCCATATTGAATGGATCTAGCGTATTTCCGCTTAATGGATTATTCACCGGCTGAGATGGTGGCAACGGATTACCATATTCGTCTAATTCGTCGACGCGATTGCCGTGCTCGTCGATGATAATGCCGGTCTTTTTTTTAAATTCATTTCTCACATATGATGGTACATAGTGCTTCCATGAAATAAATATCAAATTGGGATGAGTATACCGAACAACAAAACCATTGTTTGTAAGCTCCTCTAAAATATAACTAATACATGAAACACGGTCATAAGATGCAACACCTAACATAATTTCAGGAATAATATACCAACAAAATTGCGTATCTGTTTTTTGACGAGATGTTAATTTTATTTTTTCATGAATTCTATTCAAAATCTTATTATAGATCGAGAGTTTAGACAAATCATACGTCTTCTTCTTATCATATAATTCCTCTAAATTTATTTTTTTTATTTTGTCACTATCTTCTCTATTTCTAAACAATTCGTCCATAATACGTATCGGTCACTCCTAAAACATAAATAGAAAAAAATATATATAATCAATCCTATTGGGTTAATATATTAATTAAAATTTATTATTATATTAAAATGACAATTAAACATCTAGTTATTGGCGGTGGAGGACCATATGGTCTTTGCGCATTGGGTGTTTTAAAACATTTACACGATAAAAAATTCTGGGATATAAATAATATCAAATCTATTTATGCGACCTCCGTTGGAGCTTTAATCGCCGTATATATATCTTTGAAATATGACTACGATTATATCATCGAATATATACTTAAAAGACCATGGGAAAAATTATTCCAAGATATAGGGGTAGAAAATATACTCGATTTATATAACAAAAAGGGTTTAATTAACCCTCGTTCCATTTTTATAAAAAAGTATAGTATTTTAATCGAAGCAAAAGGACTGTCGTCAAATATAACGATGAAAGAATTTTATGATTTCTCTGGCATAGAGTTTAATTTCATAACTTGCGATGCAAACACTTTTACAAGAATCTCTATTTCACATAAAACGCACCCTGACCTCGAGTTAATTACCGCTATATGTATGACAACCGCTTTTCCAATCGTTTGTACACCCGTTATTATAGACAACAAATGTTATATTGACGGAGGCATTTTTTGCAACTATGCTGTAAATATTTGCTTAGAAGAAACAGGATGTAAAAAAGAGGAAATACTAGGAGTTAAAAAATATCAGTCAACAAATGTAAATGATATTATTATTACCGATGAATCAAGCGTTGTTGATTTTGTAGAGAAAATATGTTTAAGTATTTTTAATTGTATAAATAATGAAGATATGTTGGAGAAAATCCCATTTCAGGTTGTATGTGATATGAATGTATTTACTACATATGATGCGTGGACTCAAGTTCCTTATTCGTCTGAACACCGCAATAACTTAATTACATATGGTGAAAAAATAGCCGAAGATTTGCACGAATCATTCGTTTCTCATCGCGACTCCTTGTCGGAAGAACCTATTAACGATGCCTCTTAAACATATGAGGCGTTACAGATGCGTGAGATTAATCGAAATTCGATTCAATAAATAAATAATGAAAACCATAGTAATCTTTCAATCTTTCAATGTTTCGATGTTTCAATGTTTCGCCTTTCAATGTTTATTATATCGTCTAAAGAGAACTATTTAAAAATTGCAAGAGAGCATCTTTTTCCGGTTTTGATTTAAATTCAATAACATCTGACCCAGTATCTAATTTAACTGTTGGATATCCCGATACATCGTACTTATCAGCTAGAGCAGAATCTTTGTCGCAATCCACTGTTACAAAATTCACTTTCTTGCCATTAAATGTTTTATTTTCATTTTCCTTAACAAAAGACTCCCACTCAGGTTTAGCATGTTTACAATGAGGACACCACTCTACGCCAAAAAAGTATAGCGTTACAACTTCGCTGTCGGGGCGATCATTCCTTATATTCATGCCATTCGCATAGCCTTCTAGACTTGACGCATCGGACTGTGGAGCAATATATGTTTTATAAATATAATAGGCACAAGCTATTAAAACAGCAGCAAAAGATGCTATTAAAATATACCTAGTAACCGTTGGTAAAGCATTTACTACTTTTTTTAACTTGAAAACAGAGTTTTCCATTTTTACTTCTATATTATTATATATATAAAAAGATTAAATATGTTTCGCAAATAAACGAATAATATACTACTAAATATTTATTACAATGATTTAAAACTACTGTATAACTAAATATAACTATTATCGCGAATTTTACAGTTTCATTTATAATGCTTGTTCGATGCTCCGATGGAAAAATAATAGATATCAAAATTCAATCATTTATTACCGATAAAGGGTATTATAATATAATTTTGAAGGCGACTAAAAATAATGAATAGGTGCGTACATAAGGGCAAGGGCGACTTATTTAAAAATAGTATAAAAAATATAAAAAACTAGAAGTACTACCATTATTTCAAAAGCACAATATAATATAAAAAACATCTTAACTTTAGACATTGATGGTTCTATAAATAACCCATTTGTGTTAAAAATTGTTCGAAGCGATTTATAAACAATCGTAAACACGTATAAATATAGTCCTACAATTCCTATTTTTAGTATCAATGAGATAAAACTATTATTACTTATTTTTGTTCCATATGTAATTATAATAAGAAACAAACCTAAAACAATAATATACGTAATATTTTTAACGGAATCGGAAAAATTCTTTAATGAATCTATAGAACTATTTGACATATTTTATGTTTATATATATATAAAAATAGATATATATAAATATAGTTAAATGGCGTATAAAAAAACATCCAAAAAATACAAATATAAAGGAAACAAAAATATAGCCACTATGGCAACGTCAAAATCAAAGTCAAAATCAAAGTCAATACCCAAAAAGCGTACATTTTCGCGTAAGGATTATATGAGTGGTGATGGAATGCTAACCAGTGTATGGGGTCCAGCGGCTTGGCATCTTCTTCATACGATAAGTTTCAATTATCCCATAAATCCTACGGATGAAAATAAAAAACAGTATAAAGAATTTGTCGAAAGCCTCGTACACGTTCTTCCGTGTAAATATTGCAGAATGAATTTAAAAAATAACTTGAAAGCCCACCCAATTAAGTCATGTCATATGAAAAGTCGCGATTCTTTTTCGAGATATATTTACAATTTACACGAGATTATTAATAAAATGTTGGGCAAAACGTCGGGACTTTCTTACTGCGACGTACGCGAAAGATATGAACACTTTCGAGCAAGATGTACTCAAAACGATTCACCTAAAATATTCAAATTTAATAATACGCGTAAAAACAAAAAAGAAAAAGGGTGCACCGAACCATTATACGGGAAAAAGGCAAAATGTATTATACGAATTGTTCCCCAAGAAGATAAAAAACCATCGTTTACAGTAGACAATAAATGCATAAAGGTTCGAGATGCATGATAATAAAAAGTATTCATGTTTTACATCATATATAAAACATGAGCATGGTATAGGTGCGTGAGATTTGATTTAATTCAAATAAATAAATCATAACTTGTCTGCCCAAGGAATTGGCAACTGATCCATCAACCCTCGGCTATTATAGTTGGGGACTTTTTTGCACTCAAAAGATGGTTCGGGACATCTTGCACATGGGGGGCATGGTTGACATTTTTTCGAATCATTCGTTGGACAAGTGCTGGGACACGCAGGGCAAATTGGTGGGACAATCTCTGACTTAAGAATATATAAATTTTCTTGCCCAGGTGGGATTCTACTTTTGGGAACTCCGTCTGCCTCTTTTGCTGTCGTTTCTTTAACATTATATGTTGAACCGTTCACATTTCCCTTCAATATGGTATCAAATACATTTAGTCTATCAAGAATTTTATTATGTAAATCATACTCATTACCATAATCGGAATATTTTGTTTTCTTAGTATTCATATTTGAGCGGTCATTTTCATCTCCAGCGTTAAGATCACTATGGTCTTTATTCTTGTCTTTATTCCTGTCTTTATTCCAGTATCTGTCTCTATCGGTATCATAATTCCAATTTGCTCTATTATAAAAGGGGTTGTTGTAGTTAGACGATTTTTTGTCAGAATGATTTAAACTTCTTATGTTGTCATCATTTTTCTGTGTATTATAATCCGAATAACTTTCATACGTTCTTTTATCATCGCTTCTATTTGAAAAGCCTTCCATTCCTTGGTTGTAACACATACCTAAAGTAGAACATAAAACAAGCGAAACTAATAGTATAAGAAATATATGGATTTTTGTTAATTTCATTATAAAATGTAAATATAATATAATATATATATGGAAAAAAATTGATTAAGATATATTTATATTATTATAAAATAAGAACAAAAATAAATACGGCAATGTCGTTCGTTACACCTATAACTAATTTTGAAACTGAAAACAAAGATATAAATAAAAAAACAAAAATCGCACATAAGGCAGAGAAGGCAGAGAAGGCAACGCCTCATATTTTAAAATCATCATATTTTGAAATCGGAAATACGCAAGTTGCGTCGTCGTGTCCGTTTACCGAAATCGGTATAGATGAGGCTGGAAGAGGTCCTATGTTTGGACGCGTATATATAGGAGCAGTTGTTTTACCTAAAGATGGCAAACAATTTGATTTTTCGAAAATGAAAGACAGTAAAAAATTCCATTCGGAAAAGAAAATAAAAGAAGTTGCTGAATATATAAAATCGCACGCCATCGCATGGAGTGTTACATATGCCGAGCATACAGAGATAGATTCAAAAAATATACGAAGAGCAACAATAGACTGTATGCACAAAGCTGTGAACGAATTGATGGAAAAAATGAATAAAACACCCAATGAACTATATTTACTTGTAGACGGTAACGATTTTATACCCATGATGAAACTATGCGAAGAATCTTATATTCAAATACCATACAAGTGTATTGAAAGTGGTGACAATACGTATGCATCAATTGCAGCTGCTTCAATACTTGCAAAAGTTACGCGGGATGAATATATCATACAAATGTGTAAAGAAAATCCGGAACTGAATACACACTATGACCTAGAAAGCAATAAAGGATATGGAACAAAAAAACATATGGACGGCATAAAGTTACACGGAATCAGCCAATGGCATAGAAAAAGCTTTGGATTATGCAAAGAGTTTTCTTAATTATATGTGTACGTGTCACATAAACGCATGACGTAGATTTATATAGTATAATATAATATAACAGAATTCATCTTCTTTTTGTCATTGATGGTGCAATAAAAATGTTATATAAAATATACAAAATGTAAGCAATAACAAAAAAGACGATTAATAAATTAAATAATTTCATAATGTTACAATACATTGACTCATCTTTTGAATCGCATTGTATAGTAGTTCCGAAAAACCCGAAAATGCCTGAACCTAAAATACCACCGCCACCACCTGACCCAATACCTGAAATTCGTTTAGCCATTGCGTAATGTTACGTGTATTTATATTTATATATTATATATATAATATTATTTTCAATTCATAATAAATTTCATTAAATTGAAACGAAACTATTTGGTTAAATAATATACAGCGTATAAATTCAAAAGAAGACAAAAGAAGAAAACATTCTAAAATGTCAAACCCTTCAACAACCTCCGAACAAACATCAAGCAAACAACCAATGAAAGTTCTTGTTTTTGACACCGAAACATCTGGATTGCCAAAAGATCGCAACCCATCTATATATGATACCGATAAGTGGCCGCACGTGATGCAAGTAAGTTATGTTATATATAATACGGGAAGTGGCGCTCTTGAAGAAACATATGATGCATATATTAGACTGAATTCGTGGGTAATCGTTGATCCGGTTGCTGAAGGAATACACGGAATTACGCGCGAAGTTATGGACAAAAAAGGCATACCCATACAAGATGCCCTGATTCGACTACGTGATGCATTTGGACGCGTAGACTTATGTGTAGGGCACAACGTTTCATTCGACAAGCGTTTTATTTTAGTAGAAGGAATCCGCAATAATATGAGAATGAATTTTCCACCCGATTACTGTACTATGAAAAATGGCAAAGATGTTTGCAAAATTGACTACACGTTTTCGAATGGAACAAAGGGATTCAAATTCCCCAAATTAATGGAACTATATGAACACTTATTCCCGGGAATTCCAGCTCCGCAAAATTTACACAACTCGCTTGCCGATACGGTTGTTACATTGAAATGTTACTGTATGTTGGCACATGGTGTAAATATTTCAACCGACTCGCGACATTTTCGTATCCTGTTTCGCGAAACTTGCTCTTAAATGAAAATTAAGAAGAACACATCGTGCAAGCATTTTCGTCGCTTCCATTTTCGCTTCCAATATTATACTTATTGAAACTAATATTTTCACCATCACCCTCGTTTTTTTCTTTACCTTCTTTACTTGCAATTTCGGGCTCGATTGTAAACTGCTGTGCTTGATGTTTTGCTTTTCTTCGCAAGTAATAAATACCAGTCTTAAGTCCGCGCGTCCAAGAATAAAAATGCATCGATGTCAATGTATTATAGTTTGGTTCTTCGAGCCACAGATTTAAGCTCTGACTTTGACAAATAAATGCTCCACGGTCTGCCGCCATGTCTATCAAGTGTTTCATAGGTATTTCCCAAACGGTTTTATACTTATTTCTGATATGGTCCGTTAATACCGACATTATAGATGGGTCTAAATGTTGTATACTTCCTCGATTCGCAATAATATTGTTTTTTACATTCTGATTCCATATACCCAGACTAATAAATTCCTTAATTAAATATTTGTTCACCATAATAAACTCGCCAGCCAAGGTTCGTCTCATATATATATTACTAGTAATCGGTTCAAAACATTCATTGTTACCGAGAATTTGAGATGTGCTAGCGGTGGGCATTGGTGCTACAAGAAGAGAGTTTCGTATACCGTGCTTTATAATTTCCGAACGAAGTGTGTCCCAGTCGTAACGACCCGGTGTTGGTGTTACATTCCACATATCAAATTGAAAAATTCCACTAGACATGGGCGAACCGATAAATGATGAGTAAGCGCCCAATAAATCGGGTGTATTTTTTAAATTATTATATTCATTGTCTGTTAGTTTAAATGTTTCGTCTAAAGATTGCGCTACTCTTGCGTACTCATAGTCTGAACTGCTTTGCGAATCAAAAGAGGAAACGAAAAATCGCGACCGTTCTGCTGAAATAAGATTCGATTCAGATAATGCGGCGTGATATATTGTTTCAAAAATTAGTTTGTTTATTTTAATAGCTTCATCACTATAATATGGTATATTCATTGCGAAAAAAACATCAGCCAATCCCTGTACTCCAATACCAATAGGACGATGCAGCAAATTACTTGTTCGTGTTTTTTCTGTCGGATAATAATTGATATCGATTACGCGGTTCAAATTCCGTGTAACAACGCGTACAACATCGTGTAAATGTTCATAGTTAAAAGTGTGATTGGGTGTATCTTCGTCTAAATAACCGTCTAAATAAACGAACCGATTTAAAGCGATACTTGCAAGATTACAAACGGCAGTTTCACACTCGTTGGAATATTGAATAATCTCCGTACAAAGATTCGACGACTTGATAGTACCAAGATTTTTCTGGTTGCTTTTATGGTTTGCCGCATCTTTGTAACATAAATACGGCGTTCCCGTTTCCATTTGACTGTCGAGAATCTTAAACCAAAGTTCGCGCGATTTTATTTTCCGTTTAAATTTACCGGCATTCTCATATTTTATATATAGTTCTTTAAATTCGTTACCATAAACATCCGCTAATCCGGGACATTCGTCGGGGCAAAATAAACACCAGTCTTCATTTGTTTTTACCTTTTCCATAAAAAGATCTGGCATCCAAATCGCATAAAATAAGTCACGTGCGCGCATTTCTTCATCGCCTTGGTTTTTCTTGAGGTCTAAAAAGTCCACAATATCGGCGTGCCACGGTTCTAGATATATCGCGAAACTCCCATTGCGACGCCCACCTTGGTCAATATATCGCGCGGTATTATTAAATACGCGAAGCATGGGAACAATACCCGTAGACGAACCATTTGTACCGCGAATTAAACTACCCGCTGCGCGAATATTATGAATGTGAAGACCAATACCTCCTGCCCATTTCGAAATATTTGCACATTCTTTTAATGTATTGAAAATACCGTCCAAACTATCATCTTCCATCGAAATCAAATAACACGAACTAAGTTGCGGGCGGTTTGTACCAGCATTAAAAAGAGTAGGCGTAGCATGTGTAAAATACTTTTCAGACATAAGCACAAATGTTTCACACGCCTTTTTCAAATTTTCACCATGTATACCAATCGATACACGCATCCACATATATTGGGGACGCTCTTGAATGACACCGTTTATTTTCATAAGATAAGCGCGCTCCAATGTTTTAAAACCGAAATAGTCAAATAAAAAATCATTTTTAGAATGTACCGATACAAAGTCATCTAAAAAATCGGCATTTTTCTCGATAATGTTCCAAGTATGCTGCGAGATTAGAGGTGTATGGATGCCGTCGTTATCCGTAAATTCATATAGACGCCGCATAACATTTACGAAAGATGGATCGGTATTTTTGTGATGGTTAGAAATAACAATATAAGATGCAAGAGTACCATAGTCGGGATGTTGCGACGATTGTGTTGCGCATTGTTCGGCGGTAAGGTCATCGATTTTTGTCGTTGGTATGCCATCGTACAATTGGTCAATAATTTTTATAACCAGTGCTGAAAAATTGATAGAAACACCGGATTGCTGCCCTATTTTCTTTACTCGTGTTAAAATTTTGTCGAATTTAACTTCTTGTAGCGAACCGTCGCGCTTCTTTACATGCATTTGATTTTCAAACGTAGTGTCATTTTTATGCATTTTTTTACAATTATAAGATAATCGTACGAATACAATAAGTGTATTATTAATACATATATTATATTTATATCCTTTATATTATTTATGTTTTCTCGTAGTAGTATTATTTTTGGATTTTTTCTTATATATTTTTATGGAGTGGCGACGGTGATGTGTTTTTCTTCTATATCTGCTAGCTCTGCTAGCTCTTCCATATCTGCTCCTATGTCTGCCTCTGTTCCCGTGTCCACGTCCGCGTCCACCTCCGGCTTGTTTTCTTAATAATTTGTATGCGTGATGTAACTGGTCAAATCGAACCGCAGCCTCAACAGAATTATGTGCATTTTTATCAGGATGTAAACGTAGCGCTTGTGCATTAAACGCGAGTTTAATTTCGCGATCCGTGGGTTCTGGGTGAGAAGGTAACCCCATAACAGCTATTGCCTCTCTTCTAGTATGCGGAATCGGATACTGTTCAATAAGTATCGAGCGCGGGCTAGTAGGTGTACGTTTTTTAGGGCTTGCTGGACGTTGTCGAGGGGGAGATGGTCCTCCACGAGCATAATTCTGTCGAGGGGGTTCATATTGGGAATGGGCATGGGCATGGGCATAGGCGCGGGCGTGGTCCTGTTCACGTTGCCAGTATTCTTTAAAATCTTTTTCTTGTTGCGCTTGCTGTTCATATTGTTGCTGTTGCTCTTGTTGCGATCCCCGAGGGTGCGCATATACAACTTTTTGTTCCCTTGTAGGGAATCGAGAGGCAACAGCGGTGGCTTTATCCCAGTCATCGTTTAATTCTCTAAATCTGTCTTCGCGTCGTTGTTCGGCTTCCAGTTGTTTCATTTTCTCTTTCATTTTTACATCCTTATCATTATGATATCTCATCATTGCTTCTTCATAACTATAATCATTTCCTTTTACAGCTCCATATTTTGTTTCCAATAATCTAAAAAATTTAACCTGCTTACTGCATTCTTCTTCAGCGGCTCGTGCGCGAGCTATATGACCGGATATTGTGCCACATGTTAAGGGGCGACTAGTCGCGTTAACTACTACAGATTTGGGACGCGGAAATACAGTGGGGGGTTGCTGCACTCTTCCTGTTTCGAATACATCTACTACTACTCTGTCTTGCGGTCTATTCGCGAAGACACGGCTTAATGCTGTAGGACCATTACGAAATCTCCCTACACCCATAGTTGCTCTACGTTCAGCCTCCTGTTTTGCTTCTAATTCTTCTTGCATTTGTTGTAAAGTTTTTTTCCCACTCATTGAATATTAGTAGGTGTGTTATATATTATAAAAATAAAAATATAAATAACATTTTATAGAATATTATTTTATCAAATAATAAATAAGACGCAATAATAATAAAATATTTTTAAATAATATAAAAGCATATTGTTAAATAATGAAAAATGCAACAACAAAGGGTTATGGCTTAAAATTTTTTATAGATATTATTTTAATAGTTTTAGTAGTATTTTTAATACTAGTATTCATAGGAACTATAAAAGTGTACCATACAGAAACATTTGCACCAAATATGAACAATAATAATAAACTTATGCCCAATGAAGTTTCAAGTAATGGAAAAGAGCAACTTCTTTTATATGGGGATTATGATGTGAAACAAAATACAGATATTACAAAAAACAATAACTTTAATATATGGAAAGAGTACCCTGTTTATCCGAGTTCATATAAACAAATAACCAATAATAAAAAACAATGGACAACACCAGATGTCGGAACATGTTCACCGGCAGAATTTTGCGGAACGCCATATGAAGAGACTGAGCAAAAAAAATATACAGTAAGTCAAGCTGTACCAATAGACGCAAATGTAACGCGCATTAACTGGTGGGCTGCAAATACATGCGAATAAATATAGGAATACACTACACTAGAAAAACAAACAATAAATATTGCTAAATATTTATTGTTAACCATTAGTTATAATAGATTGTATACCGTTATTAGATATTTAGTTCTAAATCGGATATTGCAATAAGACATCCCGTTTCGACGGTTTCCTCGTCATTGATCGCCTCGTTTTTTTTCTTAGGGGTTCGTTTTTTAGGAGCTCTATGTTCATAGCCTGTTTCTCGTTCTTTAAGAATAATATCCCATACTTTTTCTATTTTTTTAATTGCGGATTCAAACCATATGTCATTTTTTACGACGAGGACGCAACTGTATTGATTGAGATACCAGTATATATTTTTTAACCACGTAATACCCGCATTCTTGTCAATAATTTCTTCGCACCATTTATCGTATTCGTTGCGCGTTAAATATAACGGCGCGTATTCATAAAAGGGTTTTCCGTCTTTTATAAAATAGGCAATAACTCCTTTAAGCGTTTTAGCCGACGTTAAATAAAATTCAGCATTATTATCGGACGATGAGTCGTGTAGAAATGCTGCTTCATCGTCATACTCTTTAAAAGATGTCTCCAAAAAGTCGCACTCGTTGCAGTCACATACTTGCATTTGAAGTTGTGTCTGTATCCAATAGTCTTCAATTGGTATTCCCGTTATTTCACGATTAACTATATTTTTAATTTCCAATGCACGACCATAAAGAGGCGATGTTGGGTCAATATTAATACCGTCGGGGGATGCCCCTAAGAAATGATATGTGGGGTGTTTAATACAACCAAACTCTCCAACTTTTGTAGAATTTCTTGCTTCATATATCATAACCGATAATTTCTCATATTTTTGCCCCCAATGAAGTGGCGAATTAGTATTTACAAATGATTTTTCTATTATTGGTGGTTCTTTTTCTTTTTCCATATCATCTACCTCGTCTGAATTAGAAGCGACACGAATACCAAGTGGTTTACATTTTTCATAGATAAGTTGATTGATGCATGATTCCGATTTAAATACTTTCCATGCAGCGCTCGCAGTAATGAGATTATTTCGGAAAATATACCACCCCGCCGTTCTTTGTTCGTCTTGCGGTATTGATTGTAAGTATTCTATTTTTTTAGTTATTTCGGCAACATTCGGGGGGTGTAAAATACGCGATATTGGATAAGATCTAGGTGGAACAACTGTGTCAAAATATTCTTCTAAACAATTAGTTATAATTTCTTCGACCTGATTTTCCATTTTTTCTGTAAATTTAAACACATCGTTGCGGATAAACGAATTGTCTGAAAATGTCTCTTCTACAATTTCATATACGGAATTCTCCAACATTATATGAAAAGCTGGATCGCTGAACGATAGAGGATTATTTATCACGTTTTGTTCAATACAATATAATATAGACTCTCGCAGTTCTTCAGTATCCTTTTCCGATAGTGAAATACACCCCACGTCGCTAGAGGAATTTGCATTACCTGGTTCGCTCTCGCCATTATCGTCGCGGTCATTATCGTCGTGGTCACTATCTGTATCATCCGCGCCTTCATTTAGAAAATCCCAAACTAATTCTGTAGTTTCCACGTCACTACTGTTTATTTTAATAAATTCACTCAAAGGGATACCATTTATTAAAATATCTTCTGTTTGTGTTGCTACATCTGCCATAGTAATAGTTTTGCAAATTTTAAACGAAAAGCGGGACGGATTGTATTGTTACGAGGAACGATTAATATAATTAGGTATATATTTCTAAGTCAGTATCAATTTTATAATAGCTAAAAATAAACAAGTACCTTAACCGATATAGAAGTATTACATCTTTGGACATTTAAAACACCGATTTTTATTATAGTAATTATTAACTATAATAAAATAATAAATAAGTTTAATTATTTGATTTGTCAATTGTAAAAACAATATCGTCATAACGATTTTTATTTTTTCTTAAATCATATACTTTGATAAATTTTTTTAAATTTTCTGGAACTTCATTTTTAAGTGTATATATCCAGTCCAACGATTGAACATCTTCAATTATTAGTATTCCATCATCTGTCATTATTTGTGAATATAATTTTATAAATTGTTTCATACTTTCTAATGTATGTGGACCATCATCAAGCATAAAATCACACTTTATATTTTTATTTAAGAAATGAGTAGTAAAGAATTCGTTATCATATGCATTAGATGATGTATATAATATAACTCTATCATCATTAAGTAATTCATCCATTACTCTATCAATAGGAAGTATATCCAAGGCATATATAGTTGCATTTGTAAAAAAATCTCTCCATAATTTTATACTGCCGCCATTTTTTTCACCAAAATCTCCAATGCCAACTTCTAATACATTTTTTGCAGTTTCCTTTTTAGATATTAATAATTTTTGATAAAGTTGTAAATACGAATGTGTTGTATTTTTATCGGTTTTTGAATTATTAACTATCTCTTCTAAATTCATTATAATATATGTATTATTTTTTTCCTAAATAAAGTTAATAAATGAGTAATAATTTTATAATAGCTAAAAATAAACAATTACCTTAACCGATATAGAAGTATTAAAAGCGAAAGCGAGATGTGTTATTATGAATTATTTTGCATCATCGTCGCTGTTATTATTAGAATTATTTATGGAATTAGTTAAGCTGGATATTCCGGATATTTTTGCGGCTTTATTGTCACGAGTTTTATTCGTTCTTTTGGGAGGAAGAGATTTCAACGTGGATGGTCGTTTTTCACATCTTTTTAAGGTAAACTTGCGATTTATTTGATTGAACAAAAGACAGGGTATTGATTTTATAATACCTGTTTCGCGGTCATAAATAACATCTTTCGCCTTTGATAGACGTTTTTGGTCAAGACCTGTAGCCAAGAACGAGAGTAAGGTTTTTGATTCTTTTGCGGTAAGATTATTGATAGTGGTATAGTTTTCAACAAAAACGCGAATTTTTTGCATTTTTATTGTTTTATCGAGCTTACTCCAAAGTTCATTTGTATGTGTTTGTTTTTCTTTTTCAAGAAAGTCGTTAATATTATTTACATCATTTGTCTCTCTCGGACTTAAATTATTATAGTTACTATTACTTAAAAGCATTGACTTATATTTTATATTTTTCAGGTCTTTCATTTCTTTACTCATTTTTGTATATATTATATATAAAGTAAAGTTTAACCTTTTTTTCTATTTGTTATATTTATGATATAAAATATGAAATCAATTTCAATCACAGGAAAAAGAAATACTGATAAGATAAAAGGTTTAGAAAACCCCGATATGATTTGTGAAAGAAATGCTATGAAAAGATTTTCAAAGGAGATTATTGATTTTTATGAGAGTCACGAAGAGCAAATATCTGTTGTAAATAAGCTTTATATGGATGTGAGACCATTAGAGAACCGTGAGATATTTATAAAAGAACTTGAAAAAAAGATAAATGGATATAAACAACAAGATGTAGATAAAAAATTATATGAAAAAGAGAAATTTATAACTATGGAACATGTGTTATCTAAGTTAACTGGTTGTAAATTAGAATGTTATTATTGTCAGAAAAAATGTTATATTATATATAACGAAGTATTATCAAAGACGCAGTGGACAATCGACAGAGTTGATAATAACTATGGACATAATAATGATAACATAGTTATTGCATGTTTAGACTGTAATATAAGGAGAGGTACAATGAATAGTGACAGATTTAAATTAGGCAAACAGATGAAGTTTATAAAAAAAAATCATGATGACAAAATATTATAGAATACAAATATGTTATAAATATGTTATAAATATGTTATAAATATGTTATAAATATGTTATAAATATGTTATAAATATGTTACTTATTTTAAATTACACAAAAAGCATTTAAAATGAACTTTATTTTAATAAGTACAAATAAAATAAAAATATCATAAATGTCTTCTAGTACCACATATTCTAATTATACTACACAGAATGACCTTTTATTAAACAATCTTTTAAAATTTTACGAAGAGAGTAATAATATGGATTATATGCTGCGGATAATAAACGGGGAGTCTAAAATTTCTCTAAGAATAATAGACTGGTTCGCGACAAACTATGCAAAAAAATATTATACGGTATATGACATGCCAAACACAGAGCGTCGCTTTAAAGTATATGTAGACTACAAGTTAAAATTAAAAGCGTATTCAAAAAAAAGGTTTGACCCTTTTTGTAGATGGGATAGAATAACTGTACCATATAAAGATGGTAAATATATTCAGACGACAATAGGACAGTTAAATTTTTTCAAATGGGCTCTAGAAAATAATGTAATTCATTTTATAGAAGAAAACTATTCAAATATCGAAAAAGATATGAATAATAGGAATAGCACTTCAAAGAGCAAATCATTATCTGATTCTTCGGTATCTAGTTCGTCAACTGATTCCGTAAATATTGATATCAATGATGATGTTGGCGATAATGCTCTAGGTGGTGGAGTTTTTACAGGAGATATAAATAATAAGACAAGAAAAAAACGCGAAGAGTTATCTATTTCGGCGACAAAAAGTATTAAAAAGGAAAAAGTAGAAATAATAGTAAATTTTAACTAATAGAAATGAATCGCGTCGTTATAAAAAATATAAAAATATAAAAAATATAAAAATATAAAAAATATAATAAAAATATAATTACAGTATTTTTATTATTAGAAATAAAATTGTAATATAATTAATGGGGAATACATTATCGGTAAGAAAAATAAATTGTGAAGATATGCAAAAAGCTTGTAGTGGGAGTAATATTGATAATTACATTATAATAAATACACTAGAAGAGAATATGCAAAAGTGTTTAATAAAAAACACAATTCAAATAGACGAAGAAGAAAAAATTATAAATTCAATTATAAAAAAAACACGAAATAAAAATATTATATTATATGGTAGAAATTGCAATGACGAAAAGACATATAAAAAATACGAACAACTAGTTGGACTTGGCTTTACAAATGTATATATATATGTTGGTGGGATGTTTGAGTGGTTATTATTACAAGATATATATGGCAATGAACTATTTCCCACCACCAGCAAAGAGCTAGACATATTAAAATATAAGTCAAATAGGGTACTGGATGTAAAATATATAAAAAATATATAAAAAATAAGTAATTTGGTATTATGGTATTATGGTATTATGATATTATCCTAGTCGAGTGATATCTACAATGAGTTAATAAATGTATCAATTTGACATAAAATTCCAACATTAGCTTCCGGGTTTTCTTTTAAGTTTATGTCGGCATCAATAACAAGTTTTGGAATGTTTTCGCTGTTAATCCATTCATCGTGGTATTTATCACATTCTTTCAAATATTCGAGTGGGATATTTTCTCCTTCTCTTGCGCGAATATTTACGCGTTCAAAGCATGTTTCGGGAGATGCCTTTATGTATACAATTGCCCCGATTGGTACATCGGATATAAATTCGTCGTACCATTTTTTGTAAATAATATATTCATCGTGCTCTATGTCGCCCTTGTCATACAACATTTTTGAAAATACATTCCTGTCCGTACCGACACATCTTTCGGTAATAATATATTTATAACCTTTTTTAACAGCGTCGCGAAGAAGCGATAGACGCGAAATGTATGCAAGCATCTGGAGTCTGAATGCAAACCTTTTTTGATTCTTATAATAATTGGAAAGAATCGTAACGCCGTGTTCGTCGACAACCGAATTCCAGACATCAACCGGTTCTTGAATAAAGATGATGTCTGTTCTTCCTTGCTCTTTATAATAGTTTTCGATATCTTTCACTTTTGTTGACTTGCCTGACCCAATATTTCCGTCAAAACTTATAATTTTGGAAGCAACGTGTGGCATTTCAGAAGACGCGCTACAATTAGACATGTTTGTTGTTTCAGAAAAAGAGAACGTCATTTCTGTTATAATATACTAAATATTTTCTTTCAATTTTACATACTCAAATATTATAATAATTATAACAATTATATAATATATTAAAGTAGGTTAAATATATCTTATTAAAATTATACAACGACACACGTACCTACATTCACCTAAACACATTTTATATTTTACAACTAGGTTTACGACATAACATGGCGGAAAACAATAACATTAATGGTTGTGAAACCGAAGTAGATATACACATTGACTTATATCAAAAAAAGTTATCAAAGGCGGAATGGGACTACATGGAAATACCTGAATCTAAAGATGAAGTTGAAATATTGAATTTAATTAAAAGGGGATTTTCAGATGTAAATATTAAATATAATACGGCAAAATCTATAATAGGTATTCTAAAAACGTCTACGACGGAGGAAGTGATGGTATTTTTGTATAATAAATATTTTAAAAAAAAGATAGAAGAGATATGCGCTGAATATGACTATACGGGTTACAATAGTGAAGAAGTTATTGGAAAGAATAAAAATATAAAAATAAAAAAAATAGATGAAATGAGAATAGTAAATAATAATTTTCAAGAAGACAATGATAAAATTTATGAGTTTGTGTTGATAGAAATAATCGAACAACTACTGGAACGTTATCAAGACAAAGATGCATATTGGTATTATTATTATTATACTCTAAAATTTATGAAAAACAATGAAATCGATCATTTGAATACATATGTGATTCATTTTGCAAATAGTGTTTTAGAAAAATATGAGAATGAATTCAGGATAAAAACGTTTATTAGACATTCGTACAGATTCATTGAAAAAAATGAATACTTATTCAAGTATCAAGACTTTGCGTTATATGAACACCAAAAACAGATTTTTACTGTTTGCAAAAATCCCAACCCTAAACTTATATTATATATTGCGCCAACGGGTACGGGAAAAACGCTTACACCAATAGGGTTGTCGGAACAATTTAATATACCTAACCCTGATACGTCGGTTGGTGGTTTTATTGCACACAAATATAAAATTATTTTTGTATGCGCCGCGCGGCATGTTGGTCTTGCGTTGGCAAAGTCGGCAATAAGTGCGATGAAAAAGATTGCTTTTGCATTTGGTTGTAATAGCGTGAGCGATATTCGACTTCATTATTATGCTGTAAAGGAAGCAACGCGTGACAAAAATGGGCGCATTCGTAGAGTAGATAATACTGTGGGCGATGAAGTAGAAATAATGATATGCGATATCAAGTCATATATTCATGCGATGTTATATATGAAGGCGTTTAATAATGTCAATAATATTATTGCATACTTTGATGAGCCTACAATTTCGCTAGATTACGGCGAACACGAGTTTCATAAACTAATCAAGAAAAACTGGACCGAGAATCAAATACCAAATATTGTATTGTCTTCTGCGACTCTTCCACATGAGAACGAACTTCAGACAACTATTTTAGACTTTAGAACGAGGTTTATCGGGGGAGAAGTTATATCTATCGTGAGCCATGATTGCTCGAAGTCAATTCCGATTATAAATAAAGATGGTTATGTAGAGTTACCTCATTTTTTATTTGAGTCGTATGAAGAGGTGCTAAATTCGGCAAAACATTGTAGTAATTATAAGACGCTTTTAAGATATTTCGACTTAAATGAGATAGTAAAATTTATAATATTTGTAAACGAAGAAAAATTGTATACAAATGCTAGGTATTCGCTGGAAAGATACTTTGCAGATATTATGGATATCACTATGACAAATATAAAATTATATTATTTGACTCTTCTTAAGAACATTATACCCAATAAATGGGATGAAACTTTTAATAAAATGAAAACTAGGCGCGTTAAAATACACGAATCGAATATTTATTTTACGACACGTGATGCTGAGACACTTACTGATGGACCGACCATTTTTTTAACGAACGATGTTGAAAAAGTTGCAAAATTTGCAATTCAAAACTCTAAAATTCCCGCAGAAGTTATTGACGATTTAATGAGTTCAATAGAACATAATAATGTACTATCAAATAAGATTGATATATTGGAAAAGGAAATCCAAACAATAGAAGAAGAAAAAGAGAAGTTACGAGATGGCGGCAAAGATGGAACAAAAAATAAAGGAAATAGTAGTGGTAATATAGTGGTAGATACTAGAGAAATAAGAGAAAAACAACAAATTATAGATATGATAAGAACGAATGTAAAAAGGATAGCATTAAGCGATGTCTTTGTGCCAAATAAATTAGACCATATTGTTAGGTGGACAAAAAGAGACAAATATGCGAATGAATTTTCTGCAAACATTGACGAAAATACAGTAGAAAAAATTATGTTGCTTCAAATTGACAATCATTGGAAAGTACTACTATTAATGGGGATTGGTGCAATAACAAATCATACAAATGTGAAATACAATGAAATAATTAAGGAGTTGGCACAAAATCAAAAATTATATGTTATTATTGCATCATCTGATTATGTGTACGGAACAAATTATCAATTTTGCCACGGTTATATTAGCAAAGATCTGAGTAATATGACACAGGAAAAAACGATTCAAGCAATGGGGCGTGTTGGAAGAAACAAACTACAGCAAACATATACAGTTCGATTTCGAGATAATGAAATTATAAAGACGCTTTTTACTCACTGTGAAAACAAGCCAGAAGTTGCAAATATGAATAAACTTTTTAGTTCAGTTTAGACGTGTCAAATAATAAATAATAAATAGTTAAATAATAATAGTTAAATAAATTTAAAAATAAATAACATATATTATTAAATAATATACGTTATATTATACCATATTATCAAAATGTTTAACTCTGTTGAAAATTGCAAAAGAGCATACTTGTCTAAAGATGATTACAACTCGATTATATCGTTTAAATGTGACGGTTGTCATTTACATAAACCGCACCTTCGCTCATGCGTTGATAAAATGGGAAAACTATTCTTATGTGATCACTGTCTTGAATACGTGTAAAATTAGACGCTCGTGCGGTTTAGCGCGGTAGTGAAAGTATGCAAAATATGTTGATTCACGTCCCAAAAGTCAGTTCGCACCTTTGACCCGTGGTCTATAAAAGTATGCGAAGTAAATCCGGTCGTAATCTTGCTCCACACGCTTTTTACTTCGTGTTTTTTATATTTGAATTCCGGCGATTCATTGTGCAACTTTACGAACGAATGTCCGGTAGAGCCTATTATTACCATACCTGCAGCACCTGTTGTTATGTATTTTGATTCTCCATCTATCGAATAATGTTCCAAGTTATGGTTGTGTCCATTTAGGTACAAGTGGACACGACTGCTGTTTAATATAGACTGAAAATCTTCGGCATCTATTTCGTCTGCTTTATGATGACCTATTACAAATATCCATTCATTATCGGCTATATTTTCCACGGTTGTATTAAACCAGTCAAGCTGTGACTTACAATCTTGGGCAATAATATTTTCATGAAACATGCATTCTCCAGCAACGGGCGAACAGGTAGGGTATTGAATACTACATGGGTCCCATTTCGATCTATCGTCGCCTCGATAGTCATTTATACAAGGGTTTGTATCTAGTACAATAATATTCAAAGCAATATTCGAATCAGTATTTGAATCAGTATTTGAATCAGTATTTGAATCAGTATTCGAAAGAATAACACGGCGATGATAATACCTGTCGTCCATTATCCATTGTGGAATCGTCTGGTTTAATTCTAACTGCGCTGCAGGATTAAAACCATAATCATGATTACCCAAAGTATTATACCAAGGCAAACTAAGATTTCCAAACAAGTTGATATAGTCAGCGCTGATTTGAGGATCGCTCGTATTCTGAATCCCGCAGTAATAAAAATTATCTCCTGTATTTAAAACAAGTCTGGGGTTATATTTGGACGCATATGTTGTCATAGCATGGGCGGTGCTTTCGGCGTTTCGTAAATGATAACCTCCAAGCGACGCTGACCCCCAGTCTCCTAGAGAAAGAATATTTACATCTTGAGGAGCATCAGGGACACGCGGGACGTACGGAGCATAATGTGACACGATATCTATAGGTAATGCCGCTGCATACAACAAAAATGAAATCAAAAGAGAAAAGGGCTTATATTTATTCATTTATCTAAACAGAGAAAAGTATTTTTGAGGTAGAATGTGGATTATTATATCTTATAGTTATTTCTCTAAATAACTATGAAATATAGATTAATTGTTAATATAGTGTAGGTGTTGTTTTACACTTCTTACCATTTTGTGAACTACAATTTAATAAAGAACTTTTTGGTTTAAACCCCTTTACCTTCAAGGACTCTAGTAATTTATTTCTATTGGAGTAACCTTTTATTTTTAATGGTTTAAAACCCTTGCCATAAACGACATAACATCGCTCTTCGAGAATCATCGTGGTATTTATATTTATATTAATATAAATATAATATTTTTATAGAGGGGTTTCATCTAAATTTGCGATAACGTTTTGTTTTCGACGCATGACGTTTTACTTTTCGTGATGATTTTTTTTTGCGACTTTTAAGACTTTTTCTACCACCACCGCTATTATCTTCTTTAACTTTATCCTGTAAAAGTAATTTTTTGCGGCGTTTTTGAATAGCAATGGCGTAATTGAATTTGTTTTTGGAAAGTCGTTTTGCAAGAAGTGACACAAATGAACGACGACCCCATTGACTCATTAATGATGGAGTTCTACCAAGCAGTTTAAGTCTTTGACGGAGTGGTAATGAAAAATATGGGGTCGCCATTCTCATACTCAGAAGCGCTTGTCTTTGTGCTCGCTTACACGCTTTTGGATCGGTTGTGTGCGAGCATATTACATGGGGAGCACGAATGACCTCCTCTACTATTTTTTCAAATTTACACAACGTGGCGGTCTTGTCATGGCTGCCAGTCGCAAGATACGGCACAAATGGATGAAACGCGACAGAGGAAACAATGTCGCCGTGTCCTTCCAGCGTGGAGACGCATGTCGCGGCACTGCAATCTGAGTTCAGCAGCCACAACTTGGCGGTATTGTCATAGCTGCCAGTCGCAAGATATGGCGCAGATGGATGAAACGCAACAGAGGTAACACTTTCGCTGTGTCCTTCCAGCGTGGAGACGCATGTCGCAGCACTGCAATCCGCGTTCAGCAGCCATAACTTGGCAGTACCATCACTG